>ERZ761610.5-NODE-5-length-315081-cov-59.789135_pt1 | contig 315081 bp, 299 predicted proteins | sample MGYA00512164_ERZ761610 | MGnify/ENA primary metagenome ERZ761610 (study PRJEB28899, sample SAMN02850038) | bioreactor sludge metagenome | biome: EBPR Sludge; feature: EBPR Bioreactor; material: flocular biomat | place: Australia: Thorneside Wastwater Treatment...
GAATTTCGCTACCTTAGGACCGTTATAGTTACGGCCGCCGTTTACTGGGGCTTCGGTTCAAAGCTGCCGGCTTACGCCATGACCTCTCTCCTTAACCTTCCAGCACCGGGCAGGTGTCAGTCCATATACATCCCCTTCACGGGTTAGCATAGACATGTGTTTTTGTTAAACAGTCGCTTGGCCCATTTCTCTGCGGCCCAAATAATTGGGCACCCCTTATCCCGAAGTTACGGGGTTAATTTGCCGAGTTCCTTAACCACGGCTCACTCGAGCGCCTTAGAATACTCATCTCATCTACCTGTGTCGGTTTACGGTACGGGCGCCTTAGTATACGCCGGAGCTTTTCTTGGCAGCCTGATTAGGGAGAGTTTGTAGGCTTGCGCCATCCCGTTCGGGTTTCAGATTGCTCCTACGCCCTTAGACCACCATCCATCAGGTGGCTCTCCTTTCACTTCTGCGTCCCTCCGGTTTAAATTTCGGCGGTACAGGAATATTAACCTGTTATCCATCACCTACGCCGTTTGGCCTCAGCTTAGGACCCGACTAACCCTGAGACGATTAACGTTGCTCAGGAAACCTTAGATTTTCGGCGACAAAGTTTTTCACTTTGTTTATCGTTACTTATACCAACATCTTCGTTTCTGTACGCTCCAGCCCACGTTGTCCGTGAACCTTCGCTGCATACAGAATGCTCTCCTACCACTCATTACTGAGTCCACAGCTTCGGTGCTATGTTTGAGTCCCGAGTATTATCGGCGCTAAGTCGCTTGACTAGTGAGCTATTACGCACTCTTTAAATGAATGGCTGCTTCTAAGCCAACATCCTAGTTGTCTCAGCAACTTAACATCCTTAGTCTGTTAACATAGACTTGGGGACCTTAGCTGGTGGTCTGGGTTGTTCCCCTCTTGGCAATGAAGCTTATCCCCCACTGCCTGACTCCCGGAAAACATATGTACGGAATTCGGAGTTTATCTGGGTTTGGTACCGTTGTGACAGCCCTACCCCAATCAGTGCTCTACCTCCGTCATACTATTATCCGAGGCTAGCCCTAAAGCTATTTCGGAGAGAACGAGCTATCTCTGAGTTTGATTGGTCTTTCGCTCCTAGTCACAGCTCATCCGAGCAGTTTTCAACCCGCACCGGTTCGGACCTCCACAAGGTGTTACCCTTGCTTCATCCTGGCCATGACTAGATCACACAGTTTCGCGTCTGCCGCATCATACTAATCGCCCATTTAGGACTTGCTTTCGCTGCGGGTGCATTCCTTAAGAATTTACCCTGGCATGATACGAGCAACTCGTTGGTTCATTAAGCAAAAGGCACGCAGTCACCCCTTTGAAGAGCAAGCTCTTCCAAGGTGGCTCCTACCGTTTGTAAGCACACGGTTTCAGGTACTATTTCACCCTCCTGTCAGGAGTACTTTTCACCTTTCCCTCACGGTACTTGTTCACTATCGGTCACTGGTTAGTATTTAGTCTTACGAGATGGTTCTCGCGGATTCCCACAGAATTTCACTTAGTCCGTGGTACTTGGGATACTTTCAAGAGCCTATCGTTTTCGCTTACGAGGCTATCACTCTCTGTGGCTGTATTTTCCAAAACGATTCAGCTAACGAATCAGTGTACTCTTTGATCTACTCGAAATTGATCTGAAAGTCCCACAACACCTGTGATGCAACGATTCGAGTCTTTAACACACCACAAAGTTTAGACTGTTTCCATTTCGCTCGCCGCTACTCCGGAAATCACTATTGTTTTATTTTCCATCAGGTACTTAGATGTTTCAGTTCCCTGAGTTTGCTCTGATGCACCTATTTATTCAGTGCATAGTAATACGACATTACTCGCATTGGGTTGCCCCATTCGGAAATCCCCGGGTCTAAGATTGCTTCCATCTATCCGAGGCTTATCGCAGGTAACCACGTCCTTCATCGCCTACCAGTGCCAAGGCATCCACCGTGTGCCCTTAGTAACTTTTACCAAAAATCTTTATCGATACAGATAGAATTTCTGAATAAATGATTATTCAGAGTCGCATCGATAAACTTGTTTATCTACGGAAAAACTTACCTTGTTAAAAGAACAACAATCTATCCTAATACTCACCGTATTTCGGATTATCGCGAAGTAAAGAAATTTTAAATCCTCTTACTCCATTTAAAACGCAAAATCTTTTTTCGATCTAAATTTAAGTTAGTGGAGCCAATCGGGAAGCCTCGGGGACCGATAACCTTCCCGACATTTCATGTCGGGATGCTCTCCGGTTTTGAGCTATCCATCTTAAAATTATTCAACCGACTAACATTTAAGTTAGTGGAGCCAATCGGGATCGAACCGATAACCTCCTGCTTGCAAGGCAGGTGCTCTCCCAGTTGAGCTATGGCCCCAATAATTAAATTGTTTAATATAAACGTGGGCCTAAATGGAGTTGAACCATTGACCTTGGCGCCTACGGCGCCACGTACTTTCCTGGTATAATCAGGATATGTATGCACGTTATTGGGTAACGCTTTAATAAAACGTGGGCCTAAATGGAGTTGAACCATTGACCTCACGCTTATCAGGCGTGCGCTCTAACCATCTGAGCTATAGGCCCTGCTTGCATGGTTGAATATTCATAAAAAATATTCAGTCTTTTAGAACAAGGGCATTTGCCCTTGTTCATAGAAAGACCTATATAAAATTAAATGTGTGCGTAAATCAACTTGGTTTTATCAAATCGAATCTCTTTAGAAAGGAGGTGATCCAGCCGCACCTTCCGGTACGGCTACCTTGTTACGACTTAGCCCCAGTCACTGGTTTTACCTTCGGCGCTTATTAAAGGCGACTTCGGGTACCCCCAACTTCCATGGCTTGACGGGCGGTGTGTACAAGGCCCGGGAACGTATTCACCGCGCCGTGCTGATGCGCGATTACTAGCAATTCCAGCTTCATGGAGTCGAGTTTCAGACTCCAATCCGAACTGAGACCACTTTTTAGGGATTAGCTCCACCTCGCGGTATTGCAGCCCTTTGTAGTGGCCATTGTAGCACGTGTGTGGCCCTAGGCGTAAGAGCCATGCGGACTTGACGTCATCCCCACCTTCCTCACTACTTGCGTAGGCAGTCTTTCTAGAGTGCTCGGCATTACCCGGTGGCAACTAGAAACAGGGGTTGCGCTCGTTGCGGGACTTAACCCAACACCTCACGGCACGAGCTGACGACAGCCATGCAGCACCTTGCTTTGTGTCCCGTAGGAAAATACCGTTTCCGGTATCGGCACTCGCATTCTAGCCTAGGTAAGGTTCCTCGCGTATCATCGAATTAAACCACATGCTCCACCGCTTGTGCGGGCCCCCGTCAATTCCTTTGAGTTTCAACCTTGCGATCGTACTCCCCAGGTGGAATACTTAATGCGTTAGCTGCGACACTGAGTTTAACCCCAACGTCTAGTATTCATCGTTTAAGGCGTGGACTACCAGGGTATCTAATCCTGTTTGCTCCCCACGCTTTCGTGCTTTAGCGTCAATAGTGGACCAGAGGACCGCCTTCGCCACTGGTGTTCTTTCTGATATCTACGCATTTCACTGCTACACCAGAAATTCCATCCTCCTCTTCCACATTCAAGCCTTGCAGTATCAAAAGCAGTTCCAGAGTTAAGCCCTAGGATTTCACTTCTGACTTACAAAACCGCCTGAGCACCCTTTACACCCAGTAAATCCGGACAACGTTTGCCCCCTACGTATTACCGCGGCTGCTGGCACGTAGTTAGCCGGGGCTTACTTTTGAGGTACCATCATATTCCACAGAGTGGAAATTTTTTCCCTCACTACAGAGGTTTACGAGCAAAAGCCCTTCATCCCTCACGCGGCGTTGCTGCTTCAGGGTTTCCCCCATTGAGCAATATTCCTTACTGCTGCCTCCCGTAGGAGTCTGGACCGTGTCTCAGTTCCAGTGTGACTGATCATCCTCTCAGACCAGTTACTGATCGTAGCCTTGGTGGGCTATTACTCCGCCAACTAGCTAATCAGACGCAGGCTCATCTTCAGGCGCCGAAGCTTTAACAACTGTCTTGATGTCAAGCCGCTGCATCATCTGCTATTAGCTCCGGTTTCCCGGAGTTATGTCAGACCTGAAGGCAGATTACCTACGTGTTACTCACCCGTGCGCCACCTCCACACAGTATTGCTACCGTGCTTCAGTTGACTTGCATGTATTAGGCACGCCGCCAACGTTCGTCCTGAGCCAGGATCAAACTCTCCGTAGTAATTTTTATTTTTAATACTTTGGAGTTTGATTTTTTTATAACCGTCTCAGCATTAATGCTGATGGTTGTTGATGAAACTCAAGAAGAAATTACGCACACAAACTTATTATGTTTGCGTGTTAAAATTGTTGAAAGAACGTAATTATACAGTGTGATTGTTTGAATCAGGTATAATTAATCAGGGTTACAAAAGTACCTGTATTTCTTTACAAAGTCAAGGAACAAAACAAGTGAGAGGGGGTAAATATTTTATTACTATTACACTTATGTTAGCTATCTGTTAAGCAAATAATGCAGATAGCTTTCCACTTTTTTTTGAAAAAAAGTTTAATTTTTTTTATTTTTTTCCAATATTTCCTCTTGACAAATCAAAACCCCTCAATTTCACCTCAAAAATGCGGTTTAAGTCTCAAATTTGCGGTTCCCGCCAAGGCGGGACTTCGCAAAATTCTAAAGAAATTTGCTTGTTTCTTGCTGGAATCGCTAATTATATTAGGAATATGGCGCTTAGCTGGGGACTCTGTGAGCTCGCGAAGCCGCGATTCCTCTTTGAGAAATAAGATCTTCGGCCCGAAGGGGAGTAACGAAAATGGATTGCGAATACTAGGATTGATTACAATTTAAAACGAGGTATTGGGCTATTACAAGCTTCTCAAACGGCCTATGAAAATTACCGCCCGATTGCTGTTGCAATTGGGAAAATTATTTGAGCAGATACTACACGGGAAAAGCTGTTTGAATCCGGCAAATCGCACCTAAGGTGCGAAACAAGCCGGATGAGTTCTTTTCCCGTAAAGCGAAAATAATTTTAGGTAATTTTCATCAGCCTTGATTTTTTTGGTACTTTTTGTATCAAGACAAAAAGTACAAAAGCACATTTCACTACTGTCAGAGCCAGTCCATAGGCCTTCGGAGCTCTGTCATTAGACGCATTTCAAATTCTACAAACATTTCACTCCTACGGAGTTAAAAGCCCAAAACAGAAGTGTCTTTTTTCCGACTTTCTTTACTGGAAAATCACGATGTGTTATCGAAGTCTGCACCTGCCACGGGCATGGCCGCTGAAAGGGGACTGCCCCTCGCCAAAGGAGAGCGGTGGTTAACAAATGATGAACTTTATGATTACTGATCTATTTAATGAACCATACCCTTCCCTTCGGGCCGAAGGCCTTGTCTCTAAGGGATAGATGGGGGAGGTCTAAAAAAGTATCATCGCATGATACACTTATATGCTTATAGCATATGTATATTTGTTTCAAAGCACTCCGGCAGGGCGGGACCGCAAAAATGCCTGAAGGCATTTTTCAGGGTGAAACGAAAAACAACGACTCTATAACAAACTTTTATAAATAGTAATTGAAAAACTTATGGCTCAAAAAATCAGGTCCATTGTGGGCTCACTTTTAGGAATTAAAAAAATGAAAGAATTTAACAAAGAGCTGCACAATGATATCGCTTTGCTGAAAACAATGCATGCGAAAAAAGATAAACAGGAATTCAATTTGCTGAAATCAGAAATAATGCAGAAGCATAAAATAAGCAAAGCCACGGTTTACCGTGAAATGAATAAAGATACTCCGGGAATGTACAAGATACCAAATTACAATCCGCCCTCAATAGATATCACCACACTTGAGGCGCTTATGGTGCGCGAGCTGCACCTTGCCGGAAAGCAGAACAAAGAAATAATAAAAATAATGGCCCGGGAGCTTGGAATACCTTATAATTGGGATAGGTTCGATAGAGTCCGCCGGATGGCTGAGGAACTGGATGAAGCGGAGTACGACCCCGGAAAGTCATACTTCCCCATGTATAGTGATATGTTCTTTGAAAGACTGCTTGGGCTGGAGTTTATGGCGGGTGATACTTACAAAGAAGTGGATGTTAACGGGTGCACAATAAAAATCTGCAAGGATACCCTGGAGATGATAAAAATATACCTGATGCGCGATAACCCGATGGATGGCAAAAAACGATCTACTGACCCGATAATAGCGGAAATAATCTTTCACAGTGAAATGGATGAAGGCTTAAGAAGAAAGTCATCGCATATGAACAGAACCGGCGAGATACCAAGCGCGTACGCGCTGCGGAGCATGCAGGAAACAAAAGAGCTGCTGAATAAACGAAAAGGGACTCTGCTTAGAATAAGAGAAGAAGTTTTAAAAGAACAAAATAAATGGACAAAGAAATAAATACACAAAGAAATAAATCCACAAAGAAATAAATGCACAAAAAAAATTAACGCACAAAAAAATAACAAAAATTGAACCCACTATGCAAAAAACAAAAAGCGAACCAACCGGGAATACACAAAGTAAACCCAAGGATCACCTTGAAAATGATCTTAAAAACTGCGATACGTTAATTACAAACATTTGCGGCAGGAAAATTGAGCTGAACAGGCAGCAGCAACTGGAAGTACGGGAGTATATATATGCCATTGGCAGTCGGGCAAAAGATACCGGTGACCCTCTAAGGAATGCGGCAAAGTACAGCGATATTGAGTTAAGGGGTCTGCTGCTTATAATGATGAAAAAAACTATTGACCGCATTCCATCGGAGAAATTACTTGATGCTGTTGTTGAAATAATGTGCCGGGTGGATGGCAGGAAAGGTAAAGTAACTAAACACTGAAAAATACCGGTGTTACAATAAAGAGAGTTTGCAGCAATTTATAATGCACCGAAAACCTTAAACGGTTGTATTATAAATTTGTAGAAGGAAGGGGGATGCAATATACTTAATTTTGGGTATAAGCAGACCCCCTTTTTTTTGCAATCGAATGACTTTAGGCAAGAAACCAAATCCGTTATATTTGCATTATGGCAGATGTACACACAAAGAAGCAGCGGGGTTATAAAACTGGATTATTATTAAAGGTAACTTTGAGTTTGAGACTTTTCGACTTTTCTTTTTGATTTTTGTAAAGGGTTGAATGAAAACTGGCATACTTAAGTAGAGCAGAGCGAAATTCCGATAAATTGAAATTCGGAAAATGAAGTATTTCTTTACTGTTTTTTAACGCTATAAAACCTTTATCACCATAATTACTGAAAACTATTTTTTCTGGTGCAGATCTAAAAAATATATACATTAAAAAATCTTTTATTTTATATTCAACAAGAGAATCATTTTCCTTTGCATTTTTAACGTTATATTCACCAATTGCAATATTTGCAAGTATTTCGGGTATTTTTGAATCAATCATAATAAGATCTTCTTTTGAATAGCTTGTCATAGAAGCATCAAACACACAATGAAGATTGCACTTTTTGTTTACCTTGATTAGCTTGAAATTAGCTTCAAAGCTAGGTTTTAAAGCAACTATATCATTAAATGATAGTTTATTGTAAACATAATTCATAATCACACTATAAATGTATTATTGTTATGATACTGAAGAAATTCTTCCTTAGGTACAAACTTGCTTGGTAATATTATTCGTTTGTCATCATAGTTCAAAAAAAATCTTTCTATAGTTTCATTTTCATTATTTTCTTTTAGCTTTGATGAAACTTTAATTTTAAATTCTGGAGTAATAGTAATCAAACCCTTATCAAATGCTCTATCATGAATCACATTTAAACACAAACCATTTTGAGGATTTAGTCTGTTTTTATGATCCTTTGACCAAGGTATGATGTGGCTTGCATTCAAAAGTGATGAGATCTCTATTTGAGTAATACAGCATTTATTTTCATATGTTGATAACACTGATTTGCGGAAGAAATATTGGTTTACTCTGGTTTTTATTAATTTCTCTTTATCTAATCCTAAGGGAATATCGTCTTCAGTTAATTCTATTTCTTGCTCTAATGTGATACCGCGCTTTTCGGCTAATAACTTTTCACTTTCATAAGCTAATTTTTCCCAGTTCTCATGAAATTCGTTCCACACTTCTATATCCGCTTTACTTCCGGATGTTAAACCACGTATATTTCTTTTTTGAAGTTCTGGATCAAGTCTTCCAAAATTTCCAAGTTTCATAGCAACCGCACTTGGGGTTCTACCTATGATTAAAGCCAGTTCTTTGATTTTTGGATTTTCCTTTACTGTCTTACTGAATGGTATTTTACAGTAAAGGTTAAAGGCAATGATTAATTCTTCCTTTGTCCAAAGATTTTTACTCATTTACAAAGGTAATTATTTTTTCTACAACTTTCGCCGCATCTTTTTTAACTTCATGTTCCCAGAATCTTATTACTTTCCAGCCCTGTTTACGTAATGCTTTCTTAACCTCTTTAGCTCTTGCTGTATTTCTTGCAATTTTAGGTTTCCAGTATTTTAAATTAGATTTCGGTTGAATATAATGATATGGGCATTTATGGAAAAAACATGAATCAAGAAAAACTACAGCTTTTTTGCTTGCAAAAACTATATCTGGCTTACCAATTAATTTTGTGTGTATTCGAAACCTTAAACCTTTTTTATGTAGGAGTGATCTAATTTTAAGCTCCATTTTTGTGTTTTTGGAGCGTATATTTTGCATGTTTTTCCGTCGATTGGATTTTGTCAGATTATCCACTGTATGCAGAATTTAAAACAAAATCATCAAAACCATCAAGTGGCCCAAAGTCGATTTCGTATGTGTACTGGCTTTTCTTCCTGATTATTACACAATCAGTGCCTATTTCTTTAAGTTTGTCATATGTCAATAATTCTCCTTCTTTAAGCTTCAGTAGTTTACGTAATATCCAATCCGCCAGTGCTTTGTTTGGATCCGTCATAAGTGCTTTTGAATTATCCTGGCAGATACTAGCATTCAGATGTTCCTTAGTTGGTGTAATCAACGTGAATTGAACGTCACGTTTTGGAAAAAAATCGGGGAAATATTTATGTATGACTGCTGGTACTGGGATATATACTTCGCCTATATTGCGTTTTCTGCCGCCTGCGTTCCACTGATTCAGGCCACTCTTTTCTCCAACTACTTTGTTTTCGGGTTTGCTCAACCCCAATGAATAAAGAGGCAAAATCACATAGTTTTTGCCGGCTTCACCTAATTCTCGATTCGCACTTAAATTTTTCAAACTTAACAAATCTAAAATAATCTTGAAGGGATCATCAAGTATCTTGATATTCAAATCTATTGCCTCTGAAGGTAATACAAACTTCTTAAATAATGTACTTTTAGAATAATTAAAGGAATATTCATTAAGATTATCCCTGAATGAAACCCCAGCTTTGCTTTCTTTTAATAGCCGCAATTTATTAATATTTATGAAATCATAAGATGTATTGAATATTGTAATTTTTTTTATTGTTCTTGTTACACAATGATATATACCATTATTAATTTCGTATGTTCTATTTGCAAATGAAATCCTTTCGTTTCTGTATTCCGCCAATCTTCTTATTAAATCATCACCTTTGAGTTTTCTAATTTCCGAGCTGAGTGCATTGAATTCTGCAACTTTCTCTAATTTAGAGTTAGAGTGATTTATGAATGTCTTTATTCCTACTCCTAAATTATTAATTTTAGCATCATAAGCCGTGTCACTCCTTGACAAATTCTCAGCTTTAAAAACACTGCAAAAGATGTTTTCTGCAATCCTATAATTAACATAGGGTGTGGCTGTATCGCTGAATAGCTTTGAAAGTGAAGCTACCCCAGAAAGTAATTCAAGATATTTTTTTTCGCTCTTAATTTTATTAATGTCGAACATTAGTACTCAAGATATTTTATCATTCTTTTTGCAATTCTTTCAATTAATGGTACTGTAACAGAATTGCCTATTTGATAATACAGCTTGCTATCTGCAATTTTTGGTAAAATGTACTTAGGGGAATAACCTTGAAAATTGGCACATTCACGCGGTGTTAATTTTCTAATTCCAAATTTATCTCTAATTATAGGTACATTATGGCCACCAGTACCCATATTTGCTGTTAGGGTTGGACAAACATTACTTTTGTTTTCTCGTACATATTTTCTTCTCCATTGATAAATCGTGTCTCTCTTTGTGACGTTCTTTTCTAGCTCAGTGTAATACGGATGGTTACTTTTATAATAATATTTATCATCTTGTTTTTCAGCCAACAAACAATCATGTATCGTCTTTTTTAATTCAATTTCTTTCGGAAAGCAAAATTCACCCTTATAATATTCATTATGTATACCAACAAAAAAAATTCTTTCTCTGTTTTGCGGTATATTGGCATGTGTCATTGAATTTAACACTTCAATTTTCACTTTATAGTTTAGTTTCAATTCTAATATTTCTCTCATTCGATTTAGCGTCTCACCATTATTGTGGTTTTCTAAACCTTTAACATTCTCGAGCAAGAAGGCAGGTGGGCTTTTACTTTCTAAAATCTTTGCAATATTAAAGAAAAGAGTACCACGTATATCTTCAAATCCCTTTCTATGACCAGCAATGCTAAATGCTTGACAGGGAAAACCAGCTAACAAAATATTATGTTGTGGAATTGAATTGGGATCAATTGCATTAATATCTCCTTTGGGGATTTCTTTAAAATTTGCATAAAAAGTATATTGCGAGTTTTTATCCCATTCCGAAGTAAACACGCTTTTCCCGCCGTGCTTTTCAAATGCTATTCTAAATCCGCCAATACCCGCGAATAAATCTATAAATTTAAATTTATAATTTTTTCCGTTTTTAATATTGTCTTTTAAAATTAAATCTATTGATGGATCACCGATTTTCTTCTCAAGTTCAAATATTATCTCTTGACTGCTAATTATTTTGTCCATTTAAAATTTTGTGTATTTCAATCTTTAAAACATCTGTAATTTTTTTCAGCGTAATTACCGAAATGTTTCTTTCTCCTCTTTCAATCCCGCTAATATATGTGCGGTCAAGATCTGCTTGATAAGCAAGCTCTTCCTGAGAAATATCTTTTTGCATTCTGCATTTCCTGATGTTTTCACCAAGTTTCTTTAGAAATTTTCTGTCTTTTTCAGAATAAGTGTTTTTCATGTATTCAAAGTTATTTTATTGTTGATTATAATACCACCGACTATAGTCTACAATTTGGGGCATAACTAGTTATAAGGTATGTTGATTTAGGCATAACTAGTAAAGTTATTATATTGAGTTTTTCTTAAATTTAATTGATAAGCAAACTTCTACAATGATCTGTGATTTAAACTTGTTAATTATCTTAATATGGATTATTTTTAAAAAATTATTAGTATGACGGGCAGGACTCGAACCTGCAACCTTAAGTACACTAGAATAAGAACGCACCTATGCTCTATCCTGTTGAGCTACCGCCATCAAATGAGTCTATAATAGAATCTTTAAAACCACTGCGTCAACAGTGGTTTTTTCCTTTTCATCTTTTTCATATTAATTCTATTCATGGTAAATTTGCAAAACCAAAAAATCGCTTTGTACTATTGTTTGTAAATTAAGTTTTGAATTTGTATCAAGTTGTTTCTTCTTATCAAATTTATCTCATTACGCAATCTTATACCACTGTCTATAGTCTACAAGAATAAAGCTCGGTACGGGTGCGGGGTTGGTGTGCAGAGACCCCCGTCAGCTACTTCTTTCGCTTCGCTTTAGCAGGTCATAAATGCCCACCTGTCAGAGCCGGATCTGAGACATGCAGCCGCAGTCCTACAGCATATATCCCGCTTTCAGCGGCCATGCCGCCCCCGCGCCATAGGCGGGCAAGGGCAGGTGCAGGCTGCTCCAAAGGAGTTCCTTCGGAACGATAACACTTCGTGTTATCTTGAAAGGGGGGTAAGTGTTAATAGCGCGGGGTCCCGTGCAGAGGACATAAAAAAACCCGATCAACATTTAAGTTGGTCGGGGTTAAAAATGGTTCCTATGTTATTATTAATTAAGCAGTTTCAAATTCGTAATGCAATAGCAATAGATTTTCGGAATCGACTGCGGCCAACGCAATTGTATCACCGTGTTTTCCTGTAAATTCAACTTCGTGAACATTTTCGCCAAGTGTTTCAACAATGGTTCCTACCTGTCCCATGATCAGATTTTTCTCGGGCATATCCTTTAATAGTGCAACAACATCGAGTATTTTAAATTTACTGTTCATTATTTACTCCTTTATATAACAGGTTGTAAGCCTGGGAAAGTTTTCGTTTGTTTTCATAATCCAAAGCGTTCTAATAATAGCCTGTTTATCTTTCATACTGTATGGTATATCAACAGTATATCTAATTCCATAAATATCAGTAAATGTTTCAACTGCATCATTGGTTTTTACAGCTTTAAAAATTATCGACTTTAGCAACTCAGAATCTTTCTTTTCGAAATCTAAGGCGGATTTGAACACGAGGGCTTTGTGTTTCCCTCTGGGATGTTCAAAATTTAAGCAGTAATCCCTTAGTTTTTCAATTGAAATTACCGCATTTTCATGGTTAGGAAGTTTCATTTTACTAAAATAGGGAATAAATATCAAAGTTAAAACAAAATTTCTCTCACGGTAATTTCCCCTTGACAATGCAGTTAGCATATATTATATTGCCTTTAGTATGCAGAAAGCATATTAACCTGCAATTTTACCTTTATTCCCGTTATGTTTGTATTTACGGTATTTATAATAATTTCCGCAATAGCCGCCCCGGGCGCCGCTGCCTTTGGCAGCATGAAATCAGTATTCTCATTCGCCGTTGTTGGTGCCTGCCTTGTTTTTAAGGTTTTCACCCATGACCTTATAAAATTATTATTCTCATCATCAATTATTCACATTGAGAATCACAATGAGGATCCCGCTGCTGATTGCGCTCTGTTTTGCGTAATTCTCACAGTGAATAATCACTGTGAGAGTGCATTCTCATCATCAATTATTCACCATGAGAATGCTTCGCCGGGATAAATATTGCGAAAATACGGCGCAATCACACTCTCACAATGCTTCCACCCCCGAAAAAAAAATATCGTTTTCACAATGAGAATCATCGTGAGAATATCCCGAAAATAAGCCAGAAATCGCCTGCTGCCAAAAGCCCTGAGGAAGTCCACGTGGAGGTGTCGAGCGTTGGCAGATGCGCAGAGTCCTCAATAAGCGAGAGACTCTGCGATGAAGATGAAAGGAGAGGGAAATCAAACCCTGAAATTATGGATATTCTCCCCCCTCTCCCTTTGGGAGAGGGGCAGGGGGGTGAGGGGATAAAATGTTTCAAAGTAAGGAAACTGTTCAGGGCTAAAGCCCATATTTTTTTTAAACTCAAATCCACGCCCTAAGGGGCGTGGCTATACAAAAAAGCTTACCAACTTCGCAGAGTGGACAATTCGAATTCAAGCCCTTCGACTCCGCTCTGGGCGACAAAAAGTGAGGCACAGCGATGACAATGAGATTTTGCTTTTGTATCTCGCCCTCTCCTTTGGGCCGCAGGCCTTGTTTCTAAGGGAGGGCAATCACGCCTGCGGGCGTGATGGGAGGGGTCGCCTTACCCACTTCGCAGAGTGGCAAAGCAGGAGGTGAGCTGTTTGTTGCTGCATATTTAATTAAGGCTTTATTATATTTTTCTTATGAACTAATTTAAGGAGTTTATATGTTATTAAATTATAGCGGTAAATCAATAAGTATAGCGGAATTAATTTATATGGAACAAATACAATCCCGGGAGCTTGCCGAGCTTAAACGCGCGAAGAAGCTGCTTGAAAATCCGAACCTTGCCATAAAAATTACCAACTACATTGGCGTGCCCATAGAAAAAGCCATGAAGCTTCTGCCGGAGAAGGCGCATACTGTTATCTCTAAGGCATCCAGGGAAGCGCTTTTAAAAGCGCTTGAGTACAGCATGGTGACTATACTTGATAAGCAGAAGATCCGCACAAGCAAAAAAATAAATAAACTGCTCACAACAATATCCGGCGGAATTGGCGGAGCCTTTGGCCTGGCCGCAATTCCCATTGAGCTGCCTGTATCTACGATGCTGATCCTGAAATCGATTGCGGAGATCGCCAAAAGCGAAGGTCATGATATCAACACCATAGAAACCAAGCTTAGCTGCATAGAGGTATTCGCGCTCGGGGGTAACTCTAAAAAAGATGATGCCAGCGATAATTCATACTGGGTAATGCGCGCTGTTATGGCTAAGGAAATAACAAGCGCGGCAAAATACCTGGGGCAAAAAGGCTTCGCCAAAGAATCAGCCCCGGCAATTGTGAAGCTGGTAAATAAAATTGTCGCGCGCTACTCCGTAGTAATCACCGAAGAGGTTGCGGCTAAGGCTGTGCCCATAGTCGGCGCCGTAAGCGGCGCCGGGATAAACTTGATCTTCATGGATCATTTCCAGAAAATGGCCGAGGGCCATTTTACTGTTAAGCGCCTGGAAAAGAAGTACGGCGCGGAGGCCGTACGGCTGGCGTATGCACAGGTGTGAGGAGGGAATATATTGAATATTATGAAGAAGCTTGAAACCACCCCTCAATCCGGCGTGCGCCGGATTTCTTCCCCTCCTTAGAAAAGGAGGGGAGCTTTGTAACATCTCCTCATGTTACACGGAAGTGTAATGGGTTAACAGAAAATAAACGAGAAGCTACAAATAAAATATAGTTAATTGGCTTTCTTGGCAACTACAAAAAATCTGTCATAAGTACTCTTGAAACTGCCTTCGCTGCGGATAGTATCTTCAGCAATTAGTAAGTTTTCTTTATATTTTTCGCGGGTAAACTCAGGCACCAGCCAGTTTATAACTTTGATGTATGAAACGAGGGCTTCAATATCTGAAAATGCAGTATAACCCGTGTTTTCGTTCTGCAGAATGATAGTGAAATTATTCTTTTCTAACTCATTAACCGCGGCTCTTAGCGACCAATCTGAAAATTCTGTTTTGGTATTAAAGTTGAGTAACTCAAGGATCTCATTATCGCAGTTGCCCTTAACCTGCTGGGTGATAAAATATCCGCCGGGTTTAAGTATCCTGCGCGTTTCGCGCGGCGAGTAAAACTCGTGGCGGTTTATCACAAGATCGAAAAAATTATCATCAAATGGCAGTTGTTCATCTTTAAATCCGCTTACAACCTGAACACCAAGCGGTTTAAGGTTTTCTTCGGCAATTTTTATATTGGGCCTGTAGTTTTCTGTTGCGTAAGTGTGTATCGGCAGGGGAATCAGTGTTTGCAGAAACTCTCCACCACCGGTACCCATATCAAGCATTGATCCTGCGCGGGGGATATATTCTTTTACAATAGCGGCATAATCCCACGGCAGGGGTGTTTCCTTCATTCTGCCATTACGCGCAAGCGGTGAAAAATCCCAGCCGGTGATTTCCGTTTCCTTTTTCATTTATATAATCATTAATTATCTGCAATTTACAAAACAAATAATAAATATTGAATGAAAGATATCAACAGTGTAGATTTTTCGAAAATTCAGTTTGTGCTTATGGATTGTGACGGCGTGTTAACTGATGGCTCTTTGCTCTATATGCCTGACGGCAACGTGATAAAGAATTTCCATGCGCATGATGGCTATGGCATTGAGCGCGGACATCATCACGGATTGAAGTTCGCGATAATTTCGGGCCGCTCCGCCGAGGCCAACAAACACCGCGCCCGCAGGCTGAAAATTGAGGAGCTTTATGAAGACTGCAAGGATAAGTGCAGCGCAGCGGAGGAAATTGCCGCAAAGTATAACATAGGATTTGAAAACTTCTGTTACATTGGTGATGATTCATTTGATATACCGCTGCTTGAAAGAGTTGGTTTTTCATCCGCGCCGCCGGAGGCGGTAGAAGATGTGAGGGCGGCGGTTCATTATATCACCAAAATCCATGCCGGTAAAGGCTGCGTGCGGGAACTGATAGATCTGATCCTGAAGAAACAGGGGAAGACGCAGGTAGCTGTAAAATAGAACCTTATCAGCCTTAGCACTGTTATGTTTTAATATATTCCCACAATTGATACTTCATTCAGATTTGCGTAATTTGCAGAAAACTTTTAAGGAGAGCAGCCATGAAACTAAAATTATTGTTTATTTTACATTTTACCATTTTTTTCACAGCATCAGTAAAAACTGACTGGCAGCAACAGACATCCGGTACCACAGAGAATCTATTTTCCTCATACTTTATTAATATGAATACAGGGTGGGTTGTAGGCGCAAATGGGAAGATACTTTTCACATCAAACGGCGGCACAACGTGGAGTCCGCAAACATCCGGCACAACTCAGACTCTATTTGATGTAAAGTTCCCTTCCGCGCTAAACGGATTCATAATAGGCGGATCAAATACTTTCCTCAAAACAACCAACGGCGGCGTGAACTGGGTTTTGCTTACTGTTCCTAACATGACAAGCACGAACGACCTGGATTTTACAGATAACAACACAGGTTACGTTTGCGGAGCGGAGGGTGATGTATCGCGCACAACCAACGGCGGCGTTAGCTGGACAAAGTTTGATATAACTTCTTCTGATCTTGTTACAATAAAAGTTTTTGACGCAGCAACTGTTATTGCCGCCGGCGTAAGCGGCTCTGTATTCAAAACTACCAACAGCGGGGCTAACTGGGTTCAACAAACAACAGGCACGAATAATTTTGTAAGCAGCATTGTGTTTACCGATAACAACAACGGGTATTTTACAACGCTTGGGCTTACCGAGGCGGTGTTCAGAACTACAAACGGCGGAACCAACTGGACAGAGGTAACATCACCCGGAAATACATCAGGGTTAAACGGTCTTTCAATGGTAAACTCATCAACAGTTTATGGAGCCGGACCCGATGGCGTTATAAGAAGAACAACCAACAGCGGCTCAACCTGGGAAACACAACCTTCAGGTGATACAACAAGCTTTCTGAGGGGAATAACCATGGTTGATGGCAGTATTGGATATATTGTTGGCAATAACGGAAGGATATTAAAAACCGTAAACGGCGGCATAGGCATTCAGCAGATAAGTACTAACGTACCTGAAGGATTTAAGTTATCGCAAAACTACCCCAACCCGTTCAACCCTGTGACAAATATTACTTTCAGCGTGCCGAAAACAAGCGAGGTAAAACTCACAGTTTATGATGCGGCAGGGAAACAAACAGCTGCGCTGTTTAACGGAAGACTCTCGGCGGGTACTTACAATTATGATTTCGATGCAGCGCATTTAGCAAGCGGTATATATTTTTATACGCTTGAAGCAGAGAGCTTTATTGAAACGAAGAAAATGGTTTTGGTAAAATAATTAAAGCTTCGAAGTTTTTTCAAAAAGCCAGTGTTTTATGCCGAAGAGGTTAGAGTTCAGTTTTTCAGATGAAATCCTGAACTCTGCCGCGGCTTTTCGCCGCTCTTTGGCAGAAGATATTTCGCTTACCCCGATAAGTACTTTACACAATTTCAGGAAATTCTTGATAGCGCTTTTGTACAGTTTATTTAAGGTTGATTCCCTTGAAAGAAATTGACTGAATGAGTGTATAGCAGCGCGCGCTTCTTCATAATTTTGAGTATCAATCAGAAGCTGCAGGTGGATCAATTTCACCTGCAACTTCATGAAAAAAGAAGGAAAGTTGACTTTTGATATGTAATAAAGCGCTTTTTCGCAATTACCCTGCTGAAAATTAATCAACGCGTTTAAGTGATTCATTGTACTATCCTTATGCTGTTCATCAATTTTGTTAAAATATTTCTTAATGAATTCTTGAGCAGTATCAATATCCCCGGCGCGGATAAATATTTTCGCGTAATGAATAAAATCAGGGTAATGAAACGTACCAAGCGAGACTGCATCTTTATTGAAAGCATGCTTGAACAGGTCGCGAAGCTCATATATGTATTTTTCATCAGCCAGATTGTTATACCTTTCGGCGCAGAAGCTGTTAAGATAAAACAGTGCCATGTATGAATCTTCTTCATCAAGTGTGTCGTAATCTTCTATGTAAATTCTTTTCAATTCCCTGTAATGCTCTTCAGTTTTTTCTTCAAGAAGCAGGGCAATAAGCCTGTACTCCTTCAATGTAATATTTTCGAAGTCACTGTGCTTTTTTATATAACCCAGCACTTCTTCATACATCTTCAATGAAAATTTCTTATCATTTTCAATGCTAACGTGTTTCATTATGGTATATTGTTTCAGCAAGTTAAGCAGGGAAAGTTCAAACTGCGCATTGAATGTTTCATTGAATCCTTCATTGGCATTGGGCTTTTTGATCGTGTTAAGTATCTGCCTTTGATCTGCCAATAAGAATTTATTGTATAAATAAATTCCATCCCTGGTTTTTAATAATTCTAGCTTTTTTTCTGTTGCCAAAAGAATTTTTTCGTGAAGATCGAGCACTCTTAAAGAACGAAGATTGACAATCAGGTTCAGTTCGGAAGTAAATTCCGTGAAGTAAACAGGTTTTGTTCTAAGGTAATTGTATGCAAGGTTCAGCAGGTCTGATAAAAGGTTTTTGATCTTCTGATACTCATATTTTTCACCGGGGAAAAGTTTTTTAAACACAGCTTCCTCATCAAAAACCGGCGGATTGAACTCAGGGTGATATTTCAGCACAAATTCAGCGAGCCTAATAACTTTTTTGTTTTTGTTGTAAAACGGCGAGCGGACAAAATCCAGAAACCGCCTGATATCAGCATGTGGAAAACTCTTTAGTAATTTAATTAACCTGGTGCTATGCATACTTTGTAATTTCCACAAAAATAGGAGTTTTTTAATTAAAAACAGTGAATTTTGCAATCTGAATTATTCTAAAACTCCAAAAAAGTGTGTTTGAACTGTACCACAATTTTAAGCTAAGTTTGCTTTACTAATGGCGTTATAAGGTGGAAGGATCTTTCACCCCGTATTACTTCACAAGCATATAAGCATCTTAACGCCATTAGGATACTTAAGGCAAGTATTAGAAGTATGCGGGGTATTTTTATAAAAGGAGTGAAAAAATGAAAAAAATATTTCCTGCATTTTTGCTTTTTACAGTTTTATTCGCACAGTGTTTGATTTCGCAATGGAGTACTCAAAATTCAGGAACAGTTAACAACCTCAATTCGGTATTTTTTATCAACAATAATACCGGTTGGTGCGCCGGAGGCGGAGGTACAATACTTAAAACCACCAATGGAGGTTTGAACTGGTCTTTAACTTCTGTTTTCGGAGTTGACCAGTTCGTATCTATTCATTTTATAAATGATAATACCGGCTGGGGGGTAACTTATCTTTATAAACTGGTTAAAACCACCAATGCCGGAACTAACTGGAGCATTTTAGGAGAAGTAAACAACAGCAATTCAATAAATTCAATGAAATTTGTTGATGCCAATACCGGTATTGCTGTTGGTAACAGCGCAAGCATTTACAGAACAACAAACGGCGGTTTTAACTGGGCGCAAATACCATCATTGACCTTCCGTGTTCTGCGCTCAGTGTATTTTGCTGACCTTAACACGGGCTATGCAGTGGGTGATTCAGGCACAGTCCGCAAAACTACAAATGCGGGCGCCGACTGGAATGTTATGCCCGTGGTTAACACACTTTACAATCTCAATGGCGTTTGTTTTGTAAATCCTAACACCGGATGGGCTTCAGGGCAATTCGGAAAAATTTATAAAACGACAAACGGCGCAAACTCATGGGAAGAGCAGAATAGCGGTATTTCAGGAATTTCTAACCCACTTCACGCAATTCATTTTGCCGATATAAATACAGGCTGCGCCGTGGGCTCAAACGGCAACATAACAAGAACAACAAACGGCGGAGCAAGCTGGGAAGTACAAGTAAGCGGTATTACTAATGTTCTTTTGAGTGTGCATTTTCCGGCAGGCTCAACCGGATTTGCCGTGGGCGCTCAAGGTAAGATACTTAACTATTCCGCAGCCCCGCCGGTTAGCGACTGGTCTTTACAGAACAGCGGACATGCAGGACCGATTTCCTCAATTACTTTTATTAACGAAAACACCGGCTGGGCGCTTGGCAGCAATGATACAATTTTAAGAACAACAAACGGCGGAACGAACTGGAATGTTCAGAAAACAGGAGTAAATAACATCTACTATTCGGCACATTTCAATGATATAAATACCGGTTATATTGCCGGATATAACGGATCCATTTATAAAACCACAAATGGCGGAACGAACTGGTTTGCTTTAACAAGCGGAACAGGACAAATATTGTTAAGTATGGATTTTGTAAATAGTAATACAGGTTTTGCTACAGGTACACTGGGTACAATTATAAAGACAACTAATGCGGGAGCTAACTGGCAGATACTAAATTCTAATATAACGTCAAGTGTTAACGCAGTAAAATTTATTGACCAAAACACCGGATTTGCCTGCGGCGGTTTGGGTAAAATCATAAAAACCACCAATGGAGGCGTTAACTGGAGCGAGCTAACCAGCGGCACTACAGGTACATTATATTCAATAGAGCCGGTAAGTGCTTCGGTAATTTATACGGCAGGTGATAACGGTACTGTTCTTTTTTCTGTTAACGGGGGAGCTAACTGGATAACACAAAGCTCAGGCAGCAGCAATACGCTCAGATCCATCCAATTCTTAAACGGTGTATTGGGATATGCGGCGGGATTTAACGGAACATTACTAAAGACTACCAACAACGGGGCAAACTGGATTGCTGTAACGGGGGTGGCAAACAGAAATTATACAGCCATGAGCTTCTTCGGAAATTACGGATGGGTATCGGGCGATGCGGGTTCGATTCTAAAATCAACTAATTCCGGAGGGACAATCGGTATAATGCAGACAGGAAATGAATTGCCTGCAGGTTACATGCTTTCACAAAACTACCCCAACCCGTTCAACCCTGTAACAAATATTACTTTCAGTGTGCCGAAAACAAGCGAGGTAAAACTCACAGTTTATGATGCGGCAGGGAAACAAACAGCTGCGCTGTTTAACGGAAGACTCTCGGCGGGTACTTACAATTATGATTTCGATGCAGCGCATTTAGCAAGCGGTATATATTTTTATACGCTTGAAGCAGAGAGCTTTATTGAAACGAAGAAAATGGTTTTGGTAAAATAATGCCAAAATTTCCGATCACACCGCGTTAAGTTCATTTAATTTTTGCAGAAGCCATTTTTTATGCAGAGCATCTGACCGGGTTATCATAGAATTCAATTTATCAATCGTATTCGCGCGCCTGCCGTTCTTATACATTATCAGTTTATTGTAAATAGACAGAAAATCAGCGCGCGCTTTTTTAACGATCCCGGTGGATTGTTTGTTTTTTGCAATATAATGACGGAAGGTGTCAATTATGCTTAGCGCTTCATCAACATAGTTAAGTTCAAAGTAGATCTTAAGCTGCAAGGCAAAGAGAGTAGGTTTTATAAAAAAAGCGGTGAGATCAACCTTTGAAGTATGCTGCAGTGCCGTTTCATAATCTTTTTTCAGATAACATATTTCAGCTTTAAAATAGTTAAACAGGCTTACCCTGTGCTCGGGGGCAATATCGGTAAGGTGTTTACCGAGCATCATTTCGACCCATTTAACATCGCCGGCGGAAATTCCGGTAATAATAAAGCTGTAAAATCTTACTGGACTAATAAAGTTTGTATTCACCCCACGGAACATACCTTCTGCAAGCATTTTCTTTTTTACTTCCAGTCTTTCGGCAGTATATTTATCGAAGTTTATATCAAATATTTTTTTTGTACAAAGGGAATCATATAGAGAAAGCAAAAAGCTTCTTTCTGAAAACACCATGTTATGCAGATTTTTGAAGAGCAGCGCTTTAAGCTTATAGAAATACTGTTCGTCGTTACTATCAATGTGGGAGAGTATGTAATATAAATAGATCCTTGCGATATCTTTATCTTTTGAGCCTGTTAAGAGCGGTTCAAGTTTATCGAGAGCAGAGTTGTTAAGCATGTGCATAATAATATAATCAGAGTATTCGGTGTTTACATTTGATTTTGTTGAATAAAAATTATGCAGGTTATTGGCAGTAAGCATAAGAAAATGGAACAGTGAGCATTCAGAGGCTTTCATTTCCATATTCCCTTTAAAAACAGTTTCACCTGAAAAGAAATTATGATCTGTCTTTTGGTTTTCGATCTCAAACCGGTTATAAAAGTAATCAGCATCAATCCCGCCTTTTGTGACAAGTTCTTCAGCATCGTTAATACTCTGCTCCGCAAGAAAGAACAAACCGCGCTTTATGGCTTCATCTGAAAGATGAATTTTACTTTTCACGGGGCTTTCGTTCACAGTCAAAATCCTGAGATACTCAATAGCCATCCTGTACATATCACTTATCATAATGCGCATAAGCTGTTCGTTATATTTGCCTTTACCCAAACGTGAAAATATTTTTTTTTTCTCTAAGCCATTACCTGAAAAGGCGGGGAAAAACTTTTTTAATTCTTTGTATAAAGAAGTGAGATCTCTGCCCGTGCTGAAATACGGTGAATTCAAAAATTTTCCGAAATTTTTGAATTCGTCAGCATCTAAAGTTCGCAGTATCTTGATCAGTCTGGTATCGTGCATTTATGCTTCCCTGAATTTACTGTTACAAATATAGGATAAAAATCATACAATTATATGATTTTTATCCATCATTAATGCTTTTGATGCAATTTCAGGGTATTTCTACTGTTACATTTAAGATTTTTTTTCTTTCATTTTACCTTACTGCATTTTGTATGTTTGTGTGTGCCTAACAAGTGCATAAAAGGTGCACATAAAATGCACAAACACTAAAAAATAATAATGAAGACATTCCGAAAGAAAATCAATAAAATATCAAAGGGTTACCGGCTGAAGCCCGAAACCCACAAACTGGTTCACAGGATACAGCGCACAATAAACGGTGACCAGGATGAAGCGATAATGGCGGCATGCCTGGCATACTTCAATGCTTTGCAGTTAAGCGGCGATAGAGCAAATAAAATCTCAAATTCTATAATTAAAGCAGCATGAAAAAATTAATTATCTTTTTAAAGCTATTGCTTATCATGCCCGTATTTCTTACCGCAGGCATTTTTTCGCAGAATATCACAAACACTCTCGGCTCCTCCGGAACTTTTACAATAAAAAGTTCAGCCTCAAATTTGTTTACTTTATCGCCGGCGGGTCAGGTTAATATCTTAAAAACACTAAGGCTTGAGCATACCACTAACTCAACTACCGGGGTTTTATATATAGCAAACAACTATTTTATGCACAATTATGGCTCAAGTAATACATTCCTCGGTGAATCCTCGGGGAATTTTACTATGTCCGGCAGATTCAATACCGCCATTGGCTTTGGGACGCTGTTTAATGTGACAACAGGGGAAAAAAACTCTGCTTATGGATTCGGTTCACTTGGTAATATCACAACAGGCAGTCAAAATTCAGGGTTTGGGTATGGATCGCTTAGCGCACTTAAAAGCGGAAATTCCAATTCTGCTTACGGTAATTTATCACTTTTAAGAAATACAGCAAGTTTCAATTCGGCATTTGGAGAGTTGTCGCTTTTTAACAACACAACCGGAGCCGATAACTCCTCTTTTGGGTATCTTGCGCTTTCAACCAACGCAACAGGCAGCTGGAATTCAGCATTTGGCTCAGAATCGCTGCAATACTCAACAATGAATTTTAACACAGGCATTGGATATATTGCAGGGTATCTTAATACTGGTGGCAGCGGAAATGTTAACATTGGGTATAACTCTCAGCCATCATCGGGCAGTGCAGTTAATCAATTTACGATCGGCAATAGTCAGATAACTACCCTCCGCTGCGCGGTAACAACTATCACCTCGATTTCGGATGCACGGGATAAGAAGAATATACATGATCTTTCACTTGGTTTGAATTTTATCATGAAGTTAAGACCCCGCCAATATAACTGGGATAAACGTGAATGGTATGAAAAGGGTATTTCCGACGGCACAAAAATGCATGAAGCCCCTACTGCCGGGTTTATTGCACAAGAGCTTGATGGTGCGCAAACTGATGCCAACGCTGAGTGGTTAAACCTTGTATTAAAAGATAACCCTGAAAAACTTGAAGCGGTCGCAGGAAACCTGCTTCCTGTAATAATAAAAGCAATACAGGAACTGCACCTGGAAAATGAAGAGATAAAAAAAACGAATGCAGATCTTAAGGTAAAAAACAATGAATACAAACAAGTGCTGATTAAAACCAATGAAATGCAGGATTTACTCGAAATAGAAATAGAACAGATACGCAAAACACAAGTAAATGAAATAATATCATCAACTGAGGAAAATAAATGAAAATTACAGCAATCATAATAATTATGGTCATCTGCGCAGCGTATCCGGCGGGCGCTCAGAATATTACCAATATAGTTGGTACAGGCGGAACCTATATAATTAAAAACGCAACGACAGATTTTTTTACCTTAACTCAATCAACCGGCCAGATAAGAATACACAGAACACTTCGCCTTGAAAACACAACTAACTCAACTACCGGGATAATTTACCTCGGTACCGATAGGTTCATACACAACTATGGTTTTGGATGTTTATACTTCGGAGTGAATTCAGGAAGTTTCAACAGCACTCTTTTCAACACAACATTCGGGCACAGCACGCTTTTTGCGGTTAGCGGCGGATCATCTAACTCAGTTTTAGGTTATCTTGCTATGGCATTCAATTCCGCCGGATCAAATAATTCTGCATTCGGTTACGCATCACTTTTTTTCAACTCTACAGGAAATCATAATTCCGCTTTTGGGCATCTCTCACTTGTCACTAACGGTGATGGCGCGCGAAATTCAGCTTTTGGTGATAGCGCACTGGCGTTAAATACACTGGGCAACAATAATTCCGCCTTCGGCTACCGTTCGCTTGGCAGCAATGTGACAGGCACGGATAATACCGCATTTGGCAAGTATTCTTTAAACAATTCAAAGGGGAGCTTTAATACATCATTCGGGCACATATCAGGACTTGATCTCACTACAGGCAGCAATGTAACATGTATAGGATATGCATCTATGCCCTCAACAGGTACTGTATCAAATCAGTTCACTTTGGGTAACAATACAATCCAAATGTTAAGATGTAACGTAACTTCCATAACATCTTTATCGGATGCAAGAGATAAAAAAAATATCAGAGACTTAAACATTGGGCTCGATCTTATTATGAAGCTCAAACCCCGCATTTATAACTGGGATAAACGTGAATGGTACGAAACAGGTATAGCCGATGGCACAAAGATGAAAGATGTTCCCACAGCCGGTTTCATAGCACAGGAGCTTGATGAAGCGCAAATTAACGCAGGGGCAGATTGGCTCAATCTGGTAATGAAGGATAATCCTGAAAAATGGGAAGCCACACCGGGCAACCTGTTACCTGTTATAATTAAGGCTTTACAGGAAGTTAAAATTGAGAACGAAAGATTGAAGAATGAACATAGCGAATTAATTGCCGCAAACAGTTATATCGAGCAGCAGCTTACAGAAATGGAACAAACTCAGAAAAAGCTTGCAGTAGAAATTCAAAAGGATATCAAGAGTCTCAAAAATAGCCGGAAAAATAATACCTCAGGAAAAGAATAAAAATGAAGACATTAATAATAACATTTATTATTTTAGCTGCTTTGACCATAAACAAAGATATACATTCGCAAAGTATAATAAATACAGTTGGTACCAACGGAGTATTCAGCCTTAAAAACGGTTCCACCAGCTATTTTACTTTAAGCCAGTCAACAGGAGAAGTAAATTTTACCAAAATGCTGCGTCTGGAAAAAACGTCAAGTTCTACAACAGGCGTTCTTTATAAGGGTGAAAACAGATTTTTACATACATTTGGCTCAGATAATATGTTTGTTGGTGAAAATTCAGGCAATTTTAGCTTGAATGGCCCGTTAAATACCGCATTTGGCAACAACACACTTACAGATCTCACTTCAGGGCATTCAAATGCGGCATTCGGTTTGCAGGCTCTGATGCGCAACACAACGGGAATAGAAAATTCCGCGTTCGGGGTAGCATCGATGACTCAGAATACCACCGGCAGCTTTAATTCCGCTTTCGGAACGAACTCTCTCAGGAATAACATTACAGATACAGGAAACTGCGCGTTCGGTTATAACTCAATGGGTGGATTGAATTTTGGAAGTTACAATTCCGCTTTCGGGTACAATTCCCTTTTCTCTAATTCGACAGGAAATTATAATTCTGCCTTTGGCAGCGGCGCACTTGAAAACAACTCAACAGGCTCGTATAACACAGCCGTTGGTGTAAATGCAGGTTCAATAATTACAACAGGTAATAACCTGGTATGCATAGGCTACAATTCCCAGCCATCATCGGGTACTGTATCGAACCAGGTTACTCTTGGTAACAGTTCAGTTACTGTTTTACGAAGCACACAAACATCCATTGTATCGCTTTCAGACGGGAGAGATAAGAAGAACATTAAAGATCTTTCTCTTGGCATAGATTTTATTATGACAATTAAACCAAGACTTTATAACTGGGATAAACGCGAGTGGTACCCAGATGGCTCCGCAGACGGTAACAAGATGTTAGAAATTCCAACAGCAGGGTTTATTGCACAGGAGCTTGATGATGCACAGCGCAATGCGGGTGCTGAATGGCTCAACCTGGTGATGAAAGATAACCCTGAAAAATGGGAAGCCACACCCGATAATTTGCTGCCTGTAATTGTTAACGCAATACAGGAACTAAGGGATGAACAGACTCAATCAGAATATGTTAACGCTGAATTAATTTCTAAAGACAGCGAATTCAAAGATCGTTTTACAAAGCTCGAACAATTTCAAAGCTTATTAAAAAGCCAAATTGAAAAAATGCAGTTAAATCAAATGGTAAAAAATAATGAGTAAAAAAATGTTTCCATCCATTTGGCTTATGATCATGACAGTAACATTTATAACAGCATCGGTTCACTCTCAGGCAACAAGTTCTATCACTTATGACGCAGGCACCAGCATAGAGGTTCAATCCGGCGCTGATGAATGCGCCAATGATATAATAATTAACGGCACTTTTTCAGGCTCGGGAACGATATGCAGCGGTGCTCTGCCTGTTACTCTCATTTCGTTCGAACACATTGTAAACCGAAATGATGTAAAACTTATCTGGGTAACAGATAATGAAATCAATAATGCCGGATTTGATATTGAAAGAAGAACTCATTTGAATCAACCGGAAGGCGGAAGTTCTGAATGGGAAAAGATCGCATTTATTCAGGGTAACGGAAATACAACCTGGCACTCAATATACACATACGCGGATCTAAAACTGCAATCAGGCACTTACCAATACAGGATAAAACAAATTGATTATAACGGTAACTATGAGTATTTCGATCTTGCCGGCAGTGTTTTGATTGACAATCCCCGGGTTTTTTCAGTTGGTCAAAACTATCCCAATCCTTCAAACCCAAAATCCAAAATTGAATTTGAACTTCCTGTTAGCGGATTGGTAAGCATAAAGCTATATAATATGCTGGGAGAGGAGGTTTCTATAATTATTAATGAAATGAAAGAGGCCGGGTATTATTCCGCAGAGTTTGACGGCAGCAACCTGGCCAGCGGAGTATATGTTTACAGAATAGTTGCTGAAGGCAACGGGCAGAGATTTTCAGGAACGAAGAAAATGATACTGGTGAAATAAATATTGCAGGGCCGGGTTATCGATCTTTAAACAGCACATTCCCCTAAAATCGATGTGTTATCCCAAAAAGCAGGCGCGTTATTAAATAATAACGCGCCTGTACAATTACCGTTAATCTATAAATACTTTTAGAGTATATTCAGAGTTACCCCGTGTACCGCCAACAATTATTTTATAGTCGCCGCTTGAAGGCAGGTATCCTTCCCACCTTACGGCGTCATCGTATTCACCTGCACCGGCCAGGTAATAACCTGTTTCGCGGTCAACTATCCAGAAAACCGCGTTATTTTCCAGTGACATAATTGTCACAACCATATATTGATCACGGTTCGCGCCGATAAGGTATGAATCACTCTCACCTCTGATCACCGCGCCTTCGATCGTTGCGCAGTTTTCACCTTTTTTGAATTTGATGCGTTTATTCGTAACCTGTGAATTTACGCCTGCGGTCGCGGCAAACACAAAAAGTAAAACAAGCAGAATGTTTAGTTTTTTCATTGTAGATCTTTTGGATTATTAAAAAGGACTACAAAAATTTGCGCATCTTTGTAGTCCCTGGAAGTGTTTTAGCCCGAATGAGATCCTTCTCTCACTTTGTTCGCTCAGGATAGGATCCTACCCGACAAGTTTTGTTATGATTATACTTATTGAAAGCAGCACGCCGAACATCAGCGTAAGCTGGGCTGTCATAGCGTCAAGCATCGCTATTTTGCCTGTATCTTCGATCTTAACACCTTTGATCATGTTCATATTCTTTAACGCAACAGGAAGCGATAAGAAAACAAGAAGTGACCACACAGAGAGAACATTGAAGACAACAAGTAAAATTACGGTAAGATAAGCACCGACAATCAAAAATACATATTCCCCTTTGGCGAAGCCTTCGCCAAAAACGGTTGCAAGCGTTTTGATGTTGGCCTTGCGATCGTTAATAATATCGCGGAGATTGTTAGCCTGAAGTATACCTGTAACAAGCAAACCCAGGGGAATTGAAATGAGCGCGGCTGAGAGTGAAAATACTCCCGTCAGCGCGTAGAGTGTACCGGTAACAATTGCGGGACCGTAAAGCAGGAAAATGAATATATCGCCAAGCGCGATATATTTATAGCCAATGGGTCTGCCGGTATAAAAGAAGCCGCCGACTATACCGATTATTCCAAGCCAAAGCACCATCATGCCGCGATCGAAAATTATCGGCAGACCGAAGAGTACGGCAAGACCGAACAGTATCATACCAAAGCGGAACATTTCTTTTGAACTAAGAAGGCCTTCAGGCAGAACCCTTGAACCGCCGAGAGTATCTTTTGCGTCAACACCGTGCTTATAGTCATCAACATCGCTGATAACATTTGAGCCGGCATGCAGGAAAAGCAATGAAATTGCAATGAACGGCATCAAGTACCATGAAACGCTGCCGCCCTGAAGCAATGCAAGCATTGCGCCAAGCAGGCAGGGAATAAGCGATGCGGGAAATGAAAACGCTCTAACCGCCTGGAAATAGATCGCGCCCTTTGAAGCCGGTTTGGATGGCTGATCGGTTTTGGATGAAGTTTTTGAAGCATTCTGAGCCTCTGACATACTAAAAATTAATCCTTTCTATATATAGAATGAAATTATTCAGATACAATTATCAACAAAAATAATGATATTTTTCGTAAGGTTAAATTGAAAACGAAAAGTATATTTAAGTTATTGTTTTACACATAATAACTTGCCCAACAAAATGACCTGTTCAACGAATATTTAGACTTTTTCTGTTTATTGTTAACGGCTGGCTCAATGTTTCGCTTTCTTCTCGTCGGTTCGTTCGAGGAACTGGCGGACAATTGGATCGGAAGTAGCACGGAGCTCATCAGGTGTTCCGTTGAAGTGCACTTTGCCTTCGAACATCATGGCGACACGGTCGCCGATTTCGTACACGGTAAATATATCGTGGGTTACAATGATCGATGTTACTTTCGGGTCCTTGCTCCTTGCGACAGAATCCATCAATTCATCAATGGTTTCGCTGGTAATGGGGTCAAGTCCCGTGGTAGGTTCATCGTATAAAATATACTGCGGGTCTGTTGCTAGCGCCCTTGCAAGTCCAACGCGTTTTCGCATACCGCCTGAAAGCTCTGAAGGCATAAGAATTTCTGTGCCGGGCAGATCAACCATGCGCAGCTTTTGAGAAACTATGTTATTGATTTCGGGGGCAGGGGTCAAAGTATTTTCGCGCAGTGCTATCCCAACATTTTCGCCGACAGTCATGGAGTCAAACAGCGCAGCGCTTTGAAAAAGGAATCCGAATTTTTTTCTGATAGCGTAGATCTGTTTTTCGTTCATTGCGGTAATATCTTCGCCATCTATGTAGATATGGCCTTCATCGGGCTTAAGAAGCCCGACTATGTGTTTCAGCAGCACAGATTTACCGCATCCGCTCGCGCCGATTATCACATTGGTTTTACCTTCTTCGATGTTCAGGTTCACACCGCGAAGAACTTCTTTATTGCCGAAGCTTTTTTTGAGATCTTTTATTTCTATCATGTTTTATAATTGCGGCTAAAGCCGCAGACTTTAATTTATACTTATAACCACGGTTTAAACATTCCGTTTCAATATATCAATTCATCATTCAGATTCAAATTCTACTTCACAAAACTAAGATCTATGAAAATTAATTTAAGGACTAATTTAATCTTTTTCAACGATCAAAAGGCTTTAATAGAAAGTACCAATAATAATTCAAAATTGAAGATGCAAATTGCTAATTGTTAATAACTAATTGTTAATTTTCAATTGCTGTCTAACAATTTCGAGCGCCATTTTTGCCATAATATCCTTATTTCTTAAACGGTCTTTTGTGAATATAAAATCCTGCGCAAATGTTACATTGCTGTCACTGTATCCAATCCAAACGTAACCAATAGGTTTACCGGGTCTTGCGCCTGTTGGTCCGGCAATGCCCGTTACTGAAATCCCAATATCAGTTTTGGAGCGTCTGCGTATGCCTGAAGCCATTTCTTCGGCAACTTTTTTGCTAACCGCGCCGTAGGCTTTGAGTGTTTTAGCTTTCACCCCAAGCAGCCTTCGTTTGGCTTCGTTGGAGTAGGCAACAATTGCATCCATGACGTAATCGGCACTGCCTCCAATATCAGTAAGCTTTGAGGCAATGAGTCCGCCGGTACATGATTCTGCAACTGCAATTGTGAGATCTCTTTTTTTAAGCATTATACCAACCGTTTTTTCAATCGGGCTTTCGTCAGAGGAGTAGATATAGTTACCTGCTTTTTTCCGAAGCAGTTTTTCTGCTTCAGCGATAAGCTTTTTGGCAGTTTGTCTGGTTTTAGCAGTTGCCGTTATTCTAAGCCTTACTTCGTAGTTCGAAGGAAGAAAAGCGAGCTTTACTTCAAATCCTCTGCCTTTACGTACGATCTTACTTATATCGCCTATTTTTTCAGCCAGCACCGATTCTCCAATGCCAATTGTGTGAAGAGTTTTCTGTGAAATCACCCGGGTGATCTTCTTCTTATACTTCTTTTCCAGGTACGGAAAGAGCCCGGTTTGGCTGATATATTTCATTTCATAGGGAACGCCCGGCATAACGCAAAACACTTTTCCTTCTTTATCGATGAGCAGACCCGGTGCGGTGCCGGTCTTATTTTCCAATACCCTTGCAACATCAGGTACCAGAGCTTGTCCTATATTAGCCGCAGGCATTGGAATATTTCTGCGGGCAAATATACTTCTGACATGCTTCAGGACTTTTTGGTTAAGCACGAATTTACTTTTGAAGAATTTGGCGACTGTTCTAACGGTTATATCATCATGCGTGGGTCCGAGTCCGCCGGTAACCACAATAACATCAGCATCCTTTATGGAGCGTTTGAATTCTTTAAGGATCTCATTTTCATCATCGGGTATGGTTACAGTACGGAGCGCCGGAATGCCGAGATCAAGTAATTCTTTGCCAAGCCATGCAGCGTTGGTATTCACAACCTGCCCGATCAAGACCTCGTCACCAATTGATATTATTATAGACTTCATGAAGTAATTACGGTAAGAATAATTTCACACAGCTAATGGCTTACTCTTAAATAAAATTTCACATTAACCCAGGTACACTCTTAAAAACTGGTACCATGCAAGGTGGGTAAGCACCGCTGAAAAGATACCCGCGTAGAGCCCTGCCGCCAGATCATCCATCATAATTCCGAAACCTGAATCTTTGTTATCGAAGTACTTAGCGGGTTCAAGCTTTACGATATCGAAAAAGCGGAAAGCGAAAAATCCGATGATTCCGAAAACCAGCTTGGTATCAAAGGCGGTAGCCGGATCAAATGACTTGAATGGAAAAAAGAGCTCGAATACAATTGAACCAATTAAATAGGTAAAGAGCTGACCCGCTACCTCATCAATGACAATTTGCGGCGCATCTTCACCATAGCGGCCTTTCATTTTTTCAGCGCAAAAGATACCGACAATAAATATAAGCAGAAGAACAAGACTGAGGTAATAAAACTCAGACATCTTGGGGGCAAGATACAGTCCGAACCCGATGAGTGACCCAAAAGTGCCGGAAGCTACGGGAATGAACCCGATGAAGAATCCGCTGCCAAGCAAAGTGATAATGAAGGGAACCTTAACTTCTTCATTAACCGGATTTTGTTCTTTTATTAATCTGAATGCCATTTATGCTATTTTGAAGCTTTGTATGAAATTATAATTGTTAATTAAATGTTTGTTTTTCTATGTTTTCGCCTGATTCAAAAATATACGCAATACCACTCGCGGCGGTAAGTAAGGTAATCAGAAGCAATATATAATAATTAATCTGTGAATGCAAATATGCATTTATACTGAGGCTTACCGTGCTGCCTGAGGCTATCGCCGAAATTGATATCATAGCCAGGATCAGAAAAATGAATATCATTTGAATGAACGTTTTGGTTTTAGATATCATTGATGTTCTGAAATCCTTGCCTCTGAGTTCCTGAATGCTTCTTGCAGCCGTTAACACAATATCCCTTAAAATAATCACAGCTATCAGGAAAATAAACGGTACAGGTTCTGATGAACCGAAAAAATCCGGGTTCTTTTGTTTTATAAGAAAAAACCCGATGAATGCCGCTGAGGTAAGTATCTTATCGGCAAGCGGATCGATAAACTGACCCCATCTTGTTTTAAAGCCGTAACGGCGGGCGTACCAGCCATCATACCAATCGGTAAGCGCAGCAACTGTATAAACAAAGAACGATGCCGAGACAAGCGCCGCAGAATCTGAAACGAACAGGTAAAGAAATACCGGCGCGAGCAGTATTCTAATGAGGCTTAACGTATTCGGAAAATTCATGTTTTTTGATTTCGGATTGCGGATTTATAGATTTCGGATCTTTACTGAATAATTTTTATTGTGAACTTTGCTTCCGCAATCAACAATCCGAAATCCGCAAAAAATATTAACCCCGTTCAATGATCGTCGCAATTCCCTGTCCCACTCCAATACACATAGTGGCCAGGCCGTACCTAAGATTCCTTTTTTCCATTTCATGCAGCAGTGTGGTTATTATTCTTGCCCCGCTCATACCCAGCGGATGTCCGAGCGCGATTGCGCCGCCATTAACATTGACTTTATTCACATCAAGACCTAATTCATCAATGCATGCAAGTGACTGCGCCGCAAAAGCTTCGTTGAGCTCAATAAGATCGATCTGTTCAAGTTTCAGTCCGGCGCGTTCCAGCGCTTTACGGGCTGCCGGGATAGGACCGAGCCCCATGCAGTCAGGTTCTACACCGGCAACTGCGCTTGAAATTATCCGGGCGCGTTTTGTAAGGCCAAGCTCATCAGCTTTTTCAGCTGAGGCAAGCAGCAGGGCGCAAGCGCCATCATTTACGCCGCTTGAATTACCTGCGGTTACTGTTCCGCCTTCTTTGGCGAATGCCGGCTTGAGCTTAGCGAGTTTATCCATGGTAGTATCAAACCTGGGGAACTCATCAACATCAAACACGTGCGTTTCCTTTTTTGTAATAATTTCCACGGGGGTAATTTCGTTCCTGAACTTACCACCAAATATCGCATCTTTGGCTTTCTGCTGCGAGTGCATGGCGAACTCATCCTGTCTTTCACGGGAGAGGTTATACCGCTTAGCGACATTTTCCGCGGTTTCACCCATTGAATACGGGTAATACATTTTAGCGAGTTTAGGATTTGTAAAACGCCAGCCAATAGTAGTATCGTAAACAGCATTTGTTCTTGTGAAAGCTTCTGCTGCTTTAGGCATCACAAAAGGGGCTCGTGTCATGGATTCCGTTCCGCCTGCAATCATCACATCCCCTTCACCGAGAGCGATTGCTCTTGCCGCATCTATTACAGCCTGCATACCTGAGCCGCAGAGTCGGTTGACTGTAACACCGCCGACGCTAATTGGGAGTCCGGCCAGCAGCACACTCATTCTTGCAACATTGCGGTTATCTTCGCCTGCCTGGTTTGCGCAGCCGAGGACGGCGTCTTCTATTATATCTTTTGAGATACCTTTATCTTCGAGAGTACGTTTAACAACTTCTTTGATAACACCGGCAGCGAGGTCATCGGGTCTTATATCTTTTAAATTTCCGCCATATTTACCAATCGGCGTACGCGCCGCATCAACAATAAACACTTCTTTTTTATGCATTTAGATACTTAAAATATACTTGATTTTATAAATAATATTTCGCTAAATTACTTAATTATCACGCGTTAAACAAGGTAGAGGAAATTACGGGTAGTTCCTGCGGACTACTGCCTTAGGGAATATTATTTCTGATATTGTAAACGCAAAAAATGTATACTGATCTCAGGTTACGTTTCGATAATTTTAAACCTATAACTGAAAATGCCCTTTCAGCAGTTAAATCATTTCAAATAATACACAAAGATGATCTTGAAAGAACTGGTCTTAACTTTATAAGAGGCGGTAACTTTCGCAAAGCAGCGCATTGTTTGGAACAATGCGCGGATGAAGCGTGGAAAAACTATGAAATTTCCAGGGCTGAAAAAATCTACAAGAAAATATTATCATATACTGATAACAATGCACTAGCTACGCGGATATATTTCAAACTGGGAGATATTTATTCGCACACGGGGAAAACAGAAAGTGCTGAAGAAAGCTACAAGTCGGCATACGTGCTTGCAAAAAGTCATAAGTGTGAAAATACAAAGGCGAAGGTACTGATAAAATCGGGTGACCTTTATTTTAAGAACGGGAATTTAGTCAAATCTCTGGCTGAATACAGGAAAGCCAGAAGATATGCAGCCAAAACCAACGATCCGGAAATAAACTCAATGGTTTACCGCGGAATGGGTATCAATTTCCGGGCAAGAAAAAAATATTATATAGCACAAAGATATTTTAAATGTGAGCTTAAGGAAGCGATAACTGCAAATAATGATGAATTGTATTACAGAGCATTTGAAAATATTGGAATTAGCTATAATCATCAGGCAAAGGGTGATATAGCACTAACGTTCTTCAAAAAAGCATTAGTAATTGCCGAACAATTAAACAACAAGACATATCTCGCGAATTGCTATCTGAATATTGGAAAGATATATTTCAATGAAGGGGATTATGATAGTGCGTTAAGCCAGTTTAAACTGGCAATTCAACTAAGTAAAAAGAATAAAGATCTGGCAAACTATCCAATAGCTCTTGGTAATATTGCAAATATATATATGCTGCAAAAAGAATACATTAAAGCTCATAAATGTTTTAAGTTGCTGCACTCCATTTATGTAAGTGAAAAAAATGAAACAGGATTAATTTTTACATTAAGTTCACTTGGAAATATTTCACTTTTAACCAAAAAATTCAATAAGGCAATAAGTTATTATAAGAAAAGTATAAGGCAAAACGATGTATATGGTTCAAAAAGAGGGTTATCTCTTTCATTAGGGAATCTTGGTTTATGCTATAGATATACCAAGCAATATAGAAAGGCCATTTCAAGTTTTGAAGCCCAAATGAAAATTGATAAAAATATTAACAATACAGAAGGTTATATGAGAGGCTTGTTAAATATATCAACTGTATATGTTCGAACTGAAAAATTTAAGCAAGCAATATTCAATTACACAAAAGTGATTAAAACCGCTAAAAAAAAAGGCCTAAAAAGACATTTAACAATTGCACTGAATAATTTAGCTGAATTACATTTTAACTTAAAGAATATTCACAAAGCAATAGAGTATAATAATGAAGCCAAAAAAATTGCTGACAGAACAAACAACAAAGAGGATCTAGAGAATATAAAATGTTTAAACAAAAAAATGAGAAATTTCAGAAACTAAACTAATATATTATGACAACATTATTTTTAAAGAACAATTCAAAAGTTGAAGTGAGTTTTGTTATTATGACATCACGCAGAACTGACCCACTGTATACCAGCACGCTATATAAGGGATGTGGAAGTATTTTGGAGCTGGGTGAAGATACAGTAATTGAAATCATAACTGAAGATTATTACGTTTTAAAAAAAGTTGAAGCCGATTTAGGGCATTGTTTTCCAGATAACGAAGTGATCATATACAGGCTTGACAATTATCATACCCCAAGAGGAATGCATATTTTAGATCCAGACAATACTCTTATTGGCGTTGAAATGAGAGATGGAAGTAAAGTGAAGCCGAAATCTTCAAATAAAATCAAGAAGAAAAATAGATAGTGGTTAACCAAGAACTTTCACCTTCTTCCAATATTCCCGGGCGGCTTTTTTATCGCCGCCCGTGTTGGCGGAAATTTTTAGATTTTCGATGTAATACTTCCGGTAATAAAAAATCCGATCTTTCTTCTTTGCTTTATCGAGTTCATTTTCTGTTTGTTTAAGCAGCATCATAAAACTCTTTCGGTTTTGATTTTTAAGAAAAATTTCCAGAAGCCGAATGTTCTTTTCCATCCTGTTATATTCATATTCCTTTTGCAATTGAAACTCCTCAACCAGTTTTACAAATCCGGCAATGACCATTCTTAGATTTGCCTCACTATGTTTTTCATTTCCAAACACAACTTCAGCTAATTTATCTTTAGAAAAGATATCGTCTGAATCTCCGTTATTTTTAAGAAACAACCAAAGCTTTTTTATCCTTTCACTTTTATTAAAGTAGGGTGAGTAAACTAAATCATCAAAGCGTTTAAAATCTTTGTGACTTAAAGAACAAAACACCTCAAATAATCTTGATCTTAGCATACAAAAAAAAGTTAATTTTTATACAAATTCCATTTTGCAAATATACGCAATAAACTTCGATTTTTGCCCCATAATACAATGTATAAGCGTTTTCTTGATTTGCAAAATATAATTTTTCTTATTGGTTTGGCGCAATCGCCCGGTTAACTTTGTGACGTATTCAATTTTCTCCTGCCGGCAGTTTGAGGAAATCTGAAACGGTGAGAACAAGCGGCGTTTTGAAAAGGCCGTGTAAACCACCGCGCAGGCGGGGCAGAAGCCCCGGCGTAAATTTCCATAAAACCAATTTCAATAGGAGAAATTACTATGAAATATTTATCAGCCAAAGGCTTACTGTTTGGATTGCTGTTTGCCGCAGTTGCAGGTTTGTTTTCAGCGGCAGCGCTTTCGGGTCCGGTTGAGCCGTCCGAAAGAATAAGCCGGATGATGCCTGATTCCAACGACGGCGAACCGGGCGATACAACAGATGGCGGTATCCGCAACCCGGGATACGGCCACTAGCAGAAAACGCCTGCAGGCGGTTCATGGGTGCTATCCAAAAGCAGGCTAAAAATCAAAAAGCGGGGCAGATGCTGCCCCGCTTTAAATTTAGTTTCGCGGCAAAAGAAATTCATACATGTCAATCAACGATTCTGAATTCGTTTAATTTATCTTTTAACCAATTCCTTGCGTACATTGATCCGGTTTCCGCGTTAAACTCATCTTTCAGTTTTTGAAGCTCAAACTCTGCGCCAATGCCGGTTTTGAGTTTCAGCAGCCTTGAGGCGAATCGCAGAAACATTTTTGAGTTATTCCTGTTCAGTTCGGGCAGTTCTTTATTATGTTTCAGGTATTTCAGTGTTGAAGCTATCAGCAGTTCCGCTTCATCAAAATTTGAAGCGTCATACTCCATGCAGAAAAGGAACAATTTAGAATCGAGGTAATGAATAAAATCACGGTAATCCACTTTGGCAAGGTTTATCCTTGCGGCTTTGGGTTCACCTTTAAAGCAATTTATTTTGGCAAACAGAAGATTCACGATGTTTTTCCTGATTGGATCATTTACGGAATCAGCATATTTCTTCACGAAGTATTCCGCCCATTTAATATCATTCAGATGGAGCGCCGTATCAGCAGCCTGCTTAAAAGTATAGAGATGAATTTTATCTTTGCCGGAATCGTAAAGCAAGCCCTTGGAGTCCAGAATTTTATACAGGCCCAGCAGCGGTTTACGGAAAAAGTGATCCCCTTCTGATATTCTGATAGTCAAGTAATTATACAGATCGCTGTAAAAATCGATCAACTGCGCGTGAGACAATGTATTTTCCGCGGATTCCAGGTACTCACGGTATTCAATAACCTGCTCTTCGGCTGCAGAGCCCAGCATGTTAAGCATCAGGTACTTCAGGTAAATATCGGGATAATTCTTTTTTATATTCGCCGTGTTTTCGCTTATGTGCTCCATTATTTCAGCGTACATTCCTTTGTTGTATTTCTTTGTACTGTTGAGCTTTTCCTTGGAATGCATAAGCTGGTAAAGATACAGTTTTCTGCCTATAAAATAGGCATCCAGATACTCACTTTCGGCTTCAAGGGAAGGTGAGTATTTATGAAATTGAGAGCTATCTTCCAGCAGATTAAGCTCTTCGTATGCGGCTGCCATAATTTTGAATTTGGACTCTGATGAAGGGAGTTTTTTGAGCTGTTTAAGCAGGTACTGCAGTGTAAGCTGTGATTTAGCGGTAAAACCTTTTTCTCTGTACACGCGTGCAAGCGAAAGTTCGTTTTCACTTTCTTCTGCGCAGCAGTATTGAGAAACCAAAAATCTTTCGAGTGCGCGGTTGAAATCACTGAAGAGCTTACGCAGCGCGCTGCTATCTGAATCGCTTTTCAGTATTCCGGAGGCCAGCTGCTGCCTGGAGATCTTTCCGGCAATAATATCATCTTTGCTTCGGGTAATGTTGTTAAAAAGCCTGATAAGGCGGTCGGGAACATTGAAATACGGTGACTTCAGAAAATTGCCGAAAGCGACAAGTTCATCGCCGGAAAGCAAAGAAAATATATGCGAAATATCATTTTTTTGCATATTCGCTTAGACTTATAAATGAAATTTTTGAGAAATTATTTCCTAAAATATGTTATTTTTCAGGAACAAACAAATATAAACAGAAGTGAAACCGTTTAAATGTACGGTGTTCGCTAAAACAATCCGCGATTTGTTTCTTTTGTAATTAGAACGCTATGGGTTATTTTTGTATAACAGAAAAAACTAAATAAAATTCGGAGGCAAAACATATTATGTATAAACTTAAATTAATTTCCGGACTTGTTATAGCCGCTTTGCTTGTAATGAGCTGCTCTATGGTAGATAAGCTTAAAGAAAAGATAAGCTCAAAAGATAAAGAAAGCAGCAAGGAAGAAACAAAAAAAGAGGAAACAAAAGAAGTAACATCTACTGCCGACCTGGAATTTTACAACAAGTACATTGAAGTATCCAATAAGGTCCAGGATGCAGGCGAAAAGGTATATAAGGATTATATGAGCGACGTTCCTGCGGCGGCTTCAATCAGCAAAAGCTCATTTATTATGGCCATATCATTCAAACTTTCAGCGGATAACCTTGAGCGGGTATATAAGGAGTATCAGAGATCGTTATATGATGGCGGCGCGCTTTCAAAGCTAAACGCTTCAGCGGATATGAAAAACGAGATAGAGGGAAATTTCAAGGATGTGTTAAAGAGCATGGAAGATTACTTTAATACTTCCAGGAAAGTTGCGGAGTATTACACAAAGAATGAATATAAAAATGATCTTTCAAAAGCCGAAGGCTATGATGAAGAAATGAAGGCGGTTTACGGAAAGTATAAAGCCGCGTTTGATAAATTTTCAGCATCAGTTAAAAAGTATAAACCGCAGCGTAAGAACCGCGATATTGAATCAATAAGCAATCCCGATGAGAAATCTGTGGCTATATTAATGAACTCATATGAGAACACGCTTGATATGGCTGAGGAGTTTTACGATGCTTTCAGCGGACTTGAGTATAACGGGGATATTTCAAGATCAAAAGATAAGTTCAGAGAATTTGAAGCATCCTTTAAAGATGAAAAAAGCTCGGTGCTGAACGCTTCGTTTTCGGATAAGACGAAGTATATGAAGTACAGCTATGAAGATTATTTTGTTAAGATGACAAATATGTTTATAGAGGCGGGAACGAAGTTTTATGATAAGGCGCCTTCTGCAAAGGATGAGCGGGAGTTCAACAGGCTTTATGATGATGTTGTGAATAATTATAATTATATGATAACGGCGTATAATACTAACATAAATATTGTTAATAGTTTTAGGGTGTATTAGGTGTATTACCAGTATTTGCTCACTATTTAATCTTAGGAGCGGAAATGAAAGGCGTAAGCCGACTCCGGGGTTGTTGCTTTCCTTAGTGGTATTTTAAATTCAAAGTGACCACCCCTCAATCAATTTCCTGCGGAAATAGATTTCCTCCCCTCCTTAGAAAAGGAGGGGAGCTGTTAAGAATCCTACTCACCCACTCATCCACTCATCCACTCATCCGTTCATCCATTCACGTGCACACCTACGGGAACATGAATCCGATTCCTCCGCTTGCGAACATATCGGGTGCGCGCTCGGATATTCCGAATCCGCCCTGAACAACGGTCATTACGCTGCGTGAAAAACGGTAAGTTAATCCTGCGGCAATCCTGTGATCCGGTTTTCGCTCATGCTGAAAGCAACTGAAGGTTTCGGCGAACGCGCCGAGTTTTTTGCTTACATTCGCGTTCAGTGAGGCCGAATAGCTGCCGTATTTATAGGTAAAATTATCGTACACATTCCACCCGTAACCGGCATTAACACCTATACTGAAATCTTTTGCAATGTTCTTCTGCAGCATAAGCCTGAAAACGGGTGAAACATAATCCATGTGGAAATAATAATTCCCTGCAGGAATAAATACATCTGCTTTAATTGCTGTTGAGGGAATTAACTTGTTTTCTTCGAGCAGCTTCACTTTTATTCCCGCTTCGATGGGTCCGCCGGAATATATACCATTTCTGCGTCCATCAAAAAACCATGAGTCACTTGATAAAGTACCGTAAAACTCCTGTATAAAAACGAAACCCAGCCTGAGCTCCACATTCTTTAGTACTCCGATTCTGAATGCCAAAGCCGGATTGTTGATTCGCATGCTATAATAAGTTGCCGTGTATTGTTCGGGCGTTCCGCTAAGCTGAGTAAAAGTGTTTTCGGTGTACCAGATGCTTCCGCCAACTTCCAACTGCACTTTCCACTGCGAGATAATATCAGTTGATAAAGTCACTTTGGAGTGATCAACAGAGAACACTGAATCAGCCTGTGAAAATATATTGATCGTGAAAATAAAAACCAGAAGAAAAAGGATAGTTGTTTTCATGATGAGATTTTGTTAAAGTTATATCTCAAAATGCGGAAATTTTAGGAATTATAAAATGATGATAATCATTCGATTGTATGAGAAAAGCATATGATTGTTTCGAAATGCAGATATTAGAAATATGTTATTATGAGTTTTTACCACCTCGTCCTGCTAAAGCAGGCCTTCCCCTCCTAAAAAACTGCACTGGCAGTAAGGCAGGAGGGGAGCTTATACAAATCCAACTCACATACTTACTTGCTTAGTCACAAACAAACTACTTCGGCAGCCTTACAGATACGCCGCCGCCAATGAAATAATCGGGTGAGCGTTCCGAAATGCCGAAGCCGAAGGCAAGATCAACCTGCACATTTTTTAAAATGAGGTAGGTTAAGCCCGCGTCAAACCGGTGATCGGGGGAGGTTTTCTGCGGCATAAAGCCATATAGCTCAACAAATCCCGAAAGTTTTTTAACCAGGCTTGCGCCGAGTGCGATTGTATAGAGTCCGGTTGCACCGGGTTCACCTGAACCGAATTCGCCTCCAATATTATATGAAAGCGAAAATCGTTTACCGAGGCTGTTTGTCATTGCGAAGCGGAACTCTGTGCCAATGTAATCAGACTGGAACGCACTGTTTTCCTTAAACGGAATTGAAACACTCAAAAGCAGCGCAGTTTCGGGCATTGATCCTTTTTCTGTAAATAGCTTTATTTTTGTGCCCGCCATTATAGGACCCATGCCGCTTTCGCTGGTAGAAGTACCGCTGATGGTAGTTTTACTGTTATTAACTTCAATGCCGGCGCGAAGCTCAACATTTTTTGCAATTCCATATCTTAACAGAACTGAAGGCGCGGAAAGAGAGCTTGTCTTAACATCCTTAACAGGCTCGTCGTGCTCAGAAACCACGCCGGCTTCGATCTGGAAGAAACCCTTATCCATTAAATAGGGTGATTCAGACTGATCGGGTCTATCGGTGGAAATATCATCAACCTGTGAAAATGAATATTGGGTAACAGAAATTACGCAAAATAAAACTATGACAAATATTTTTTTCATGTTTAATCGTTTTTTTTATCGAGGCTTGCCAAAGGCACTCCTTTGGAGAAAACCCCATTCTATTCTTAAATTACACCCCGCAGTAAACTGCAGGGCAAACTAACCGGGAATGATCAATTAATTTAATTTCCTGTTAACACATCACATCTCTACTGAAAGAACGGAAATGGTATTGTAACCATTCTCACCAGCGAAAGCACAAGAATAACGACACCAAGTATAACATAGGTCTTCTGCATAACGGAGTGTGTTTTCAGAGAGGCTAAACCAAGGAAAAACAGTACTACCGTAAACAACACAGTGCATAAAGTGAAATCATCGCCATACTTATTGGCAGAATTGCCTTTGGTCAGCAAAACTTTTGCTGAATCGTTATGTTGAGCTGATTCATCAAGCCTTGCCATAATGCTATCAAGATAAGCCGCCTGTTCTTTATCATATTCGCTTACATCTTTCGGGTCATCTGCGAGATCCTTCTGCAGCCCGGGGCTTAATTTGGTAAAGAAATATGCCGCGTCTTCCACGTCTCCTTTTTCGGTGTTTTCTTTCCATTCAGAATAAATGATATCATCTTTCATGTCGTTAACTTCAAAGGAATTGAGATCACTTAACGCTTCGAGGTAGATAGTGTTGCCGTGGTTTGTAATTGTTACTGACTGTGTATAGCTTGACTGCATTTCGCCGCCCCAAAGCGCTGAGCAATATGCCGCGAACGCTCCCAGAATTGTAGTTAGCCCCAGCAGGACTGTTATTATCACTTCAAGCTTGGTTGCTTTTTCGGGTGTGTTACTTTCCGCGGGTGGTTTTGTTTCTTCTGCCATTATTCTGCTTCCTCCTGTAGTTTTTTATAATCCAATCAGCAAATATAATACTAATTTTTTGAATTTTACCGCTTTACATGGAATTTATTTACGCGGAATTTCGGAGCCATGGGGATCCTTTTCGGGGTAACCAAGCTCTTCATCAAGTTCATCAACCATATCTTCGGTGAGCACATGTTCAACTTTTTCAGCTTCTGGGTGAATGTGCTCAAGATCAACCACATTTTTGCTGGTAATGTATGTTTCCCACAGCCTGTGAGTGCGTACCATACGCAGCGCTTCCTTAACGCCCTGATCGGTGAGAAAATATGAGCCGTTGGTTTTGCTCATAAGCCCTTTACTTATGAGCGTGCTTATCGCGCTTTCAACTCTGCCGTTGGATATTCCAAGTTCATTTGCGATCTTATCGGCAAGTTCAGTTTTACCGGTTTCATCTTTGAAGCGGTAAGAAAGCTTGATGACATCTTCTATAAGTACCATTTTTGAAGCAGACCTTCTGCGGAAGAGTTTTGTAACAACGCCTTCTTTGGGTGAAAATAAAAAAGCCAGCAAAAACAGCGCTACGGCAACAAGAACAATTGAAGCGCCGGAGGCAAAATTAAAATGGTATGAAAGATAGAGTCCCGTAACAGCAGAGATCATTCCGAACATTGCGGAGAGCAGCAGAATTTTTTTCAGGTTGCTGGAAAGCAAATAGGCTGTAGCCGGTGGTGTGATGAGCATTGCGATAATAAGAATTACGCCCACTGACTGCAAACCCGCTACAATAGACATAGAAAGCAGCGTCATCAGCATGTAATGCACCAGGGTTGTTGAAATACCGATGGTTAAAGCCATTGTGGGATCGAATGAAGTAAGCAGAAGCTGCTTGTAAAAAAGCAGTATGCAAAGAATTATCACAACCATTATAACAAGTGAAAGCGTTATATCACCTGTTGAAACGCCAAGCACATCACCGAAGAGGTATGAGGAAAGATCGATATGCACCTGTTTAAGCTGTGAGACCAGCAAAATACCGAGCGCGAAAGCGCCGGTAAAGATTATTCCGATGGATGTATCTTCTTTGATTTTGGAATTCCTGTTAACAAAACCAATAAGCAGTACTGTTAAAATTCCCGAGACAACAGCGCCGATAAACAGCGCCACTTCACTTTTGCCGGCAACCATGAAGCTAACGACAACACCGGGCAGAACGGCATGCGCAAGCGCATCGCCAATGAGCGACATTCTGCGCAGCATAATATATGTGCCTATCAGCCCGCAGCTGATACCTATGGTTATGGATGCGATAAGCGCGCGCTGGATGAATTCGTATTGAACCGGCTCGAGTAAGTATTTAGAGAAAATATCCAATATAGTTTACAATTGATAGTTTATATTTTTTTCTTCCTGATGTTTTTTCCGCTCAAATGGTGGTATCAGGATTTACAATGTTCAATTGCGGCTAAAGCCGCGTTTTTTCTATTCCAATAGAACTCCGCTCTAAAGAGCGGAGCTATTCAAAAAGCAATGAACTATTATTATTGCGACTCTGTGCTATGTGACTCCAAAAGATATGCGCCTCTGCGCTTCTGCGGCTATGTGACTATGTTATCCCTATTCTCAATCCATATAAGCTGACCAGTTTAAAAAATGAACTTTTAAACTTCTATTTTTTTGTGTTGCCATGACCTTTTGGTCGAGGATCAATATGAACGATGTAACCGGCTTTAGCCGGGATTGGTCTTAAAACATTTAAATAATCAGCTGGTTAACCATTCAGGTTATCAACCGCTCAACTACTCAACCACTCAACTACTCAACCACTCAACTACTCAGCCACTGACCAACTCTTCAGTTTTCTGCAGCATCGTTAATCTTCCGCCGTATGTTTTATTTACAAGCTCCGGAGTAAAAACCTTTTCTGAATCGCCGTAGGCAATAAGAGTTTGATTTATCATAATGAGCTTATCAAAATAATTTTTTACCATGCTTAGATCGTGGTGCACAACTAGCAGTGTTTTGCCGATCCCCTTTAATTCTTTCATTAGCTTGAAGATGGCGCGTTCTGTCTTTGCATCAACTCCAACGAAGGGTTCATCAAGGAAATAGATATCACTTTCCTGCGCGAGAGCGCGTGCGAGGAACACTCTTTGCTGCTGCCCGCCAGAGAGCTGCCTTATCTGCCGTTTAGCGTATTTATCCATTTCGACTTTTTCGAGTACCTGCCTTACTATTTCTTTATCGCCGGCTTTTGGGAATCCCACAATTGGCAGGTGGGCATAGCGCCCCATCATTACTACATCTTCAACGTTGATAGGGAAATCCCAGTCAAACTGTTCCCGCTGCGGGATGTATGAAATACGCTTTCGTGAGCGGTCAATATTTTCACCGAAGATCTTTATATCGCCTGTATCAAAGGGCAGCAGACCGAGCATGCCTTTGAGCAGGGTGGATTTACCCGCGCCGTTTGGGCCGATAATGCCGATCACGCTGCCGGGCTCAATATTAAGATTGACACCTTTTATTGCCGGTTTTTTATTGTATGAAATGGTTAGATTCTTTACAGTAATTACGTACATTTCGTTTGTTATTTTAACGCTTTCACGATTGTATTAACATTGTGTGTTACGGCGCCTATGTATGTTCCTTCAAAGGTGCCTTCATCGCCAACGCTATCGGAAAACAGTGTACCGCCAACTGTGGCTCCGGTTTCACGGGAAATTTCTTCAAGCAGTTTTGGATTTACGCTTGTTTCAATAAAAACAGAACTGAGCTTTCTTTCCTTAATAAGATCTATAAGCTTCTTTACATCTTCGGTCTGCGCTTTGGCTTCGGTGGATATTCCCTGCAGGCCCCGGACTTCAAGGCCGTATGCTTTGCCGAAATAGCGGAATGCGTCGTGTGAAGTTATAAGCACACGCTTTTCAGCGGGTATTTTTTGAATTTCGGTTTTTATCCAGCTATCCAGTGAATCAAGTTTTTTGGTATAGCTTTCAAGATTAGTTTTGTAATACTCTTCATTGGCTTTATCTTTTTCTATGAACGCCTTTGCTATGTTTGATGCGTATGTTTTAACATATTGCACGTTGAACCATGCATGAGGGTCAGGGTCGCCAAAGCCCTTTTCATCGGTCATAGGCGTTAAGCCGTTTGAAACCGTAACAACGGTTTTATTGCCGCCGGCGTTATGCACCATTTCTTCTATCCAGTGCTCAAGCGCGAAACCGTTGATGAAAACCAGGTCACTTTCTGAAACGAGGCGGGGATCGTTGGGCTTGGGTTTATATGTGTGCGGATCGAGTCCAACCCCGCAAATACTTGTTGCGTCAACTTTATCTCCGCCGATATTTTTTACAATGTCATTTATTATAGTAATGGATGATACTGCGGTTATTTTTCCGGTGGAGGTTTTGTTATTATTCTTGGCGCAGCCGAACAGAATTAATGTTGCGGCAATGATAGTAAATGCTTTGAATGTTGTTTTCATGTTTTAAATTTTTATCACCCTTCGACAAGCTCAGGGTGAGGATTCATTGTAATGTTGTCTTGCACTTCGCCCTCCCTATATAATTTGGCGCAGCTCACCCAGTAACAAGCGTTTAGTTGGTTACACACCCCGTCCGCCCCGGCATCTACCCTCCCCGCCTTTGGCGGGACAAGCTCCCGGGAGGGGAATTAACTTTTGCGTTCAAGAAAATGTCTAAGACATTTTCGCAGTCCCGCGTTTCTGCTTAGCGGGATCACGTTCTCATCCTGCCACAAAGATCTGCTCTGCCATAATTTTGCTTAGCAGATTTTTTTTGCCTTCGGCTATTATTACCACAGATCCGTCGAACTCAATTTTTTCGCTGAGTATGATTTTTGAATTCAGCTTAATTCCAATTTTGGTTAAGTACTGCAGAATTTCGATGGATGAATCCTTAACCTTTGCGATGGTGTACTCCCTGCCCGGTTCAGTATTGAGCAGCAGTTTGAAGTGAGTTGGGGCTATGTTTAGCTCTTTATCGGGAATGGGGTCGCCGTGGGGATCGAACTTAGGGTAACCCAGGTATTCTTCGAGTTTATTAATGAACATATCGCTGCAAACGTGCTCAAGCACTTCGGCTTCTTCGTGGACCTCGTCCCATTCATAGTGCAGGTGTTCCTGCAGGAAAACTTCGAGGAGACGATGTTTGCGGATGAGGTTAAGTGAAATTTTTCTGCCGCCGGTGGTGAGCTCAAAGCCGTGATACGGCTTGTTATCTATCAAGCCCTCTTTGGAAAGTTTATTAACCATTTCACTAACCGATGCCGGAGAGATAGAAAGCGCTGCTGCGAGATTACCTGTATTAACTTTGCCGCCTTCTTCAGAAATATGGTAAATATTCTTCAAATAGTCCTCTTTTGAGCGTGTAGTCATGCGTAATTAAATAATTAGGTTTACGTTATTACAAATTTAGGCATACCTAAATATAAAGTCAAGGGGATTTTTGAAAATTGACCGATCCTAAATTAAAAGCGTGAGGTTACCAAAAAATAATCTAAAAGTGATTTCACAATTCATTCGATGACCTTTGGGCAGAGGACAATCTTAAGATCATCCGATGAATATATTTTAGTCCAGCCCCGTTGTGAGTATTACCTGACGGGTCTCTCGGTTGATCAACATTAATAAGATTGCACCCGTCCGTGGTATTGTGACCAACAACATATTAAATTAAATTGCATAAAATAACAATCAAATATATCATATGAAGACAATTACGGTAGTTTTATTTTTGGTTCTGGCAGTATATACATCGGTTTCGCAGTCACTCAATATAAAACCCGGCTCCATGACAGAAGCCGATAAGGATAAATATAATATGACGGCAAACTTTCCGGTTATTGATTTCGGACCTGAGGCATTAATGGGGGTGAGAGGAATTGCTGATGATATCAACGGAACTATAATGAAAATAGTAAACGGTCAGTTTGTACCATTCAAACAGCAGGCTTTGGAAGATACAATGAACTGCCCGCAGAACGAAAGCACGCTTGAAATTAACTATACCACTGTTTATAAAGATAACGGTTACCTGTGTTTTGTGTTTGAAACATTTTCAAATCCCCGCTGCGCTGCTCACCCAATGACTTTCCAGACTTCTTTCAATTACAGCTATACAGGCAAAGGATTGCTTGATATAAGTGATCTTTTTACACCGGGTACAGGATGGCTTGAGTACATTTCCGATTACTGTATTAATGAGCTGAACGCACGCTCAAAGAAAGACGGACTGGAAAATAACGAAGCAAATATTCTAGAAGGCGCAGGCCCTAAAGAAGACAATTTCTATACGTTCAGTGTTAATGAGCAATCATTAAATATTATTTTTAATCTTTACAGGGTAGGACCTTATGTTTGGGGATTCCAGACAGTAAACATTCCCTGGCAGGGACTGAATAAAATGATCGACCCGAAGGGCCCGGTTGGATTTATGGTAAAATAGGTTGTTTAAGTTTCCTTCCCAAACAGGAGTTTGGGAAGGAGATGTGGGGTTTGAACCCCTTGTTCATTTATCTCCCTTACGGCCCGGTATAAAAAAATAACTTTATAGTCTTTTTGAGTTGCCACGACCTTTAGGTCGTGGATTACTATAGATGATATCGCCGGCTTTAGCCGGAATTGATAATATAGTGGTTTAATTATAACTGCAATAAACTGTGGCTAAAGCCACTTTTTCATATTCAATTTATCTCCGCTCTAAAGAGCGGAGCTACTCATAAAGAGAGTAAACTTTTTTTCCCTCTTTGCGCTTGCTTGCCTTTGGCATCGGCTCTGCCTGAACCCTTTCATTTTAAACACTTAAAACGGCTCATGACCGGCTTCAACGCCGCGGTCAATATACATCTGTTTAAGCACAGGCATTTGTTTTTTCATGGTGAAGGCAAATACAAATCCGCTTATAATTGTAATAGCACCTACTATGATTATTGTAACTTCCATACCAAGATATTTCGCAACGTAACCTAACGCCATTATTACCAGCGCCATTACTCCCCAGTTGAAAGATGTATTCACACCCAAGACTCTGCCGCGCTTTGGTTCTTCGGTCAGCATTTGCAGCACAGTGTTATTAATGCCCATTGCTGCTATGAAAGCGAAATCAACGCCCATTGCAAAGATAAATGTTGTAACAATATTTCTTGATAGAGCAATTCCGGTTAGACTTATTCCTGAAATGAATGCGCAGATTATGAGGAACCGCAAAATGTTCTTTGTCGATTTCCTTCTGCTCATGTAGATGCCGGAGGCGAGCCCACCGATAGCTCCTGCCAGATACAATATTCCAAGAGCCTTCGAGCCGCCCTTGAGGAAATCCGCGTCGATTATCGGAAGCTGGAAGGTGACAAAACCGAATACAATACTTATCATTGTTGATATCAGCACGACTGCAAGCAGCGGGCGGTAATGGAAAACATATTTTATTCCCGTTACGAACTGTACTTTCACGGAATCACTTTCGGGATTTTGCGGCTGTTTTGGTTTTTTAAGTAGAATAATAGAGACAAGCGCAATCAGATTTGCCAATAGCGCAGTTGCGAAAGTGCCAACCGCGGCGAAAGCCGCAAAGAGTACACTGAAAGTAGAAGATGCCGCAACCTGTCCGATCTTAGCGTTTGACGCAGCCGCGCCCATAACCCTGGGGAACTCCTGCTTATCGGTAACGATATCTTTAACCAATCCAATCATGCTTGGATAGTTGAGCGCAAATACGCTGCCAAGTGAAAATCCCATAAGCAGAATTAAGGGGAAAGAAAGCAAATCAGTAACCACAAGTATAATTGATACAATCGTAACAAGTGTAAGCCCGATGTTGCATTTTATTACATTGCTTCTTCTATCATACCTATCAGCAAGCACGCCGCCGTAAATACTGAACAGCAGGAAGGGCAGATTCTGCGCGAAGCCGATCGTACCCAGAGCAGCAGGGGAGCCGGTGAGTTTGAATGTTATCCACGAGAGCGAAAAGAACGAAAGGTAAACGCTGATGAATACATTAATATCAGTTAAAAAATATTTTATGATATTTTTCTTTGTGTCAGATGTCATTTTACATTTACGGATTGTGAAAGGGCAATATAGCGGTTTTTAGTTTTTGAATCTATAAATAATTACATTTCTACCCTCATTCCCAAACTCCGGGTTGGGAATGGTATTTAAAATCAAAGACAAACCCCCAACTGTAATAAATTCAATCATTGAGTTCTAAGAATAATTATCATTTTTTTCAAGCCTGCAAATATACTCCCCCCTTCAAAAACGAAAGGGGGACAAAGGCTGGCTTTCTTCCTTCCCAAACCGGAGTTTGGGAAGGAGATGCAAACTCAAAGACAAACCCCCAACTGTAATAAATTCAATCATTGAGTTCTAAGAATAATTATCATTTTTTTCAAACCTGTAAATATACTCCCCCCTTCAAAAACGAAGGGGGGACAAAGGCTGGCTTTTCTTCCTTCCCAAACCGGAGTTTGGGAAGGAGATGTGTTTTAAATTTTCTACCTGTGGGAGGATTGGTTTTGGAATGGGTGACAAAAAACAATATGATACTCTTGTGTTGCCACGACCTTCAGGTCGTGGACCAATAGAAAATTGTGTCGACTTTAGTCGCAATTGTTCATTTTTGTTTCAACTGTGGCTAAAGTCAATATTCTATTTACAATCTATCTCCGCTCTAAAGAGCGGAGCTACTCAAAAAGCAGTGATCTATTTTATTCCTTCCCAAACTGGAGTTTGGGAAGGAGATGTGGAATTTGAATTTTCTACCCTCATTCCCAAACTCCAGTTTGGGGATGCTTCTTAAAAATTATTGCGCTTTTGCGTGCAATACACAGCTTATTTCAGCATTGATACTATTTCATCGCTCATAGGTTTAACGGCGCTTGAGTAATACTTTACAAGGTTACCTTCTTCATCAAGCAGGTATTTATTGAAATTCCATTTCGGCTGCTGGTCATTCCACCCGTTCAGATCTTTGCTTGTCAGCCACTTATATATTGGAGCCATATCATCACCCGCTACCGATATCTTTTCGAACATCGGAAAAGTCACGCTGTATTTCGATTTGCAGAATTCTTTTATCTCTTCATTGGTGCCGGGCTCCTGTCCGCCAAAGTTATTTGCAGGGAAACCAATGATAATAAGTTTATCTTTATACGCCTGGTAAAGCTTTTCAAGTTCCTCGTATTGCGGAGTGTAACCGCACTCCGATGCGGTGTTCACAATCAGCACTTTTTTGCCTTTTAGCTGCTGGTAATCAAATTCCGTACCGTCAATTGATTTGACTTTCGCATTAGGATTCGCTTCGAGAAACTGGTAAAACGTGGATTTATCTGACATATTAATATTTTCAGGTTTGGATCTCACCTGTTTGCATCCGAAAAAACTGAGTACGGCATACAGGATAGACATTGTTAGTATTGTTTTAGATTTCATATTAGTTTTAATTAGCTCATTTCCGCGTAGGTTTGGTAATCCACGGTTACGGGGTTCTCTATTAGAAACAATCTGCCGGGTACCGCGGTTTCAAAGGTTAATTCTTTCTCATCTTTGATCACAGCAAAATCATTCGCTTTCATTTCACCCGCTGCGGTTGAAATATTTCCATCGATCAGATAGAGTGAACTAATTTTTTCCGGATTCAGTCCCAATTTATGGCTGCCTTCTTTAAAATTTATTTCAACAGCGGTTATGCCGGGAGATTCCATTTTTAGTGGTGAGCCTTCGCCGATATACTGCCTTATTTCAAATCCATTGTTTGCTGTTACCGGAAAATCTTTCTGCTCGTAATCGTTATATGTTGCAGGTGTCTGCATTGTTCTGCGTATGTTGGGATCAAACCATACCTGGAATACATGTGAGCCGGCGTTGAGTTTTTCCGCGTGACTTATTCCGCTGCCCGCACGGATTATCTGCGCGCCGCCGGTGCCGATGGGGATCCACTTCATGTTGTGTGAATCGTAGTGCTCAATGGTACCTTTAAGTATGAATGTGATGATCTCAAATCCTTTATGCGGATGCTCGCCTATAGTTGAGCCATTTTCGCTCCACGCATGCGCCCAGTAGAATAAATTGGAATACGGCAGCAGATGTGCCGGGTTATGTGATAACACCACAGGGCGGTTTTCGAGGATCTCGCCATCATTGAATCCGCCGGGAGCCTGCGACTCAAACGGGTAAATAGTAATTGACATAATTTAATTGATTTTTGTAAAATTGTTAATAATTGTGTGAAATAAACAGGTATTTATAATATGACTAACGTATGTAAGCATTTTTTAATTCCTCGAAAGACTCTATATAAATGACTATTTTAACCATGATTACCTTGATTTTCCTGATTATCTTGATCTATTTATTGAATAACCATATAACTTTAGGATATTTTTCTAATTCTATAATAGAACACTATTGAAATACGAAGAACTAACAGGTAAAATAATTGGTTGTGCTACGAGGGTACATTCTATGTTGGGTAACGGGTTTCAGGAGATAATATATCAGAGAGCTTTAGCGATTGAAATGAATTTGGCGGGATTGAAATTCGAAATGGAAAAGGAAATGAAAATATACTATCGGGGACATCAAGTAGGCACCAGAAGATCTGATTTTTTTTGTTGAAGAAAAAATTATGGTTGAGATAGAAGCTAAAAGTAATCTCGATGATGTTAATCTTAATCAGGCAATGAATTACCCGGAAGCATACAATATGGAAATTGGATTATTAATAAATTTTGGCGCAAAAAGTTTGCAATTCAAAAGAGTTCACAACAATAAAATTATTAAAGATAGCACGAAGATAAATCAAGATAATCAGGTAAATCAAGGTTGAAGACACGATCATTCCGCAAAAATAAAGTAAACGTAATAACACTCGGATGTTCGAAGAACATTTACGATTCCGAAGTGCTTATGGGTCAGCTGCGCGCCAACGATTTTACCGTCTCGCACGAAGACGATAATTCAGATGCACCAATTGTAATTATTAATACATGCGGATTCATAGATAACGCCAAGCAGGAATCAATTAATACCATTATAGAGTGGGCGGATGCGAAGGAAAAGGGATTCGTTGAAAAAGTTTATGTCACCGGGTGTCTCTCGGAACGTTACAAACCCGATCTTGTAAAGGAAATCCCTAACATTGATGAATATTTCGGCACACGTGATCTGCCGCGATTGCTGAAAACACTTAATGCTGATTATAAGCAGGAGCTCATCGGCGAACGCCTGCTTACAACTCCGCTACACTATGCGTATTTTAAGGTATCTGAAGGCTGCGACCGGCCATGTTCATTCTGCGCTATTCCCTTAATGCGCGGTAAGCATGTTTCAATTCCGATAGATCAGCTTGTGCAGCAGGCTAAGGATCTTGCCAGACAGGGCGTTAAGGAATTAATATTAATAGCACAGGATCTTACTTACTATGGACTCGATCTGTACAAAAAACGTAATCTGGCTGAACTGCTGGAAAAACTTTGTAATGTTGAGGGCATTGAATGGATACGGCTGCACTACGCATTTCCCCAGGGTTTCCCAATGGATGCCATAGATGTTATCGCGCGTGAGCCCAAAATATGCAAATATCTTGATATGCCGCTGCAGCATATTACTGATAACATGCTGAGATCAATGCGGCGCGGTACAACAAAGCAGCGGACAATTGATCTTGTGAATGCTATCCGCGAAAAAATTCCGGGCATCGCAATACGCACAACTCTGATAGCAGGCTATCCCGGCGAAACTTTGGAAGATTTTGAAGAGATGAAAGAGTGGGTCATAAATACAAAGTTTGAGCGGCTTGGTATTTTTACTTATTCACACGAAGAGAATACACACGCTTATAAGCTGGAAGATAATGTACCTGCAAAAGAAAAGCAGCGCCGCGCAAATGAGATAATGAAGGCACAGAAAAAAATATCGCTTGCGCATAATAAATCGCTAATAGGTAAAACATTAAAAGTACTTATTGACCGCAAAGAAGGTGATTATTTTATTGGGCGAACTGAGTATGACTCACCTGAAGTTGATAATGAAGTTTACATAGCAGCAATAAAACCCCACGTAGACCCGGGGAAGATATATCTCCGCAACGGCGATTTTGCCACAGTAAAAATTATCAAAGCGAAGGAATATGATCTGGAGGGCGAAGCGTTAATTGAAAATGTGAGTTAAACTTTACTTAAATATTCCTCTCACAGCCAAGTTATTGGTATAAGAGCATTTTCCCCCTTCCATTCACCCACTAAATGTATATCTGAAATTCCTTCCCAAGTGATTTTTGGTGCATGTTCAATGATGATTATTTGAATATTATATTGCATTCTTCTTAAACAGTCTGATGCTGCTATAAAAATTTTTCTGGTTTGCTTCAAATCTTCAGAGGTTTCTTCAAATTGTTGATATGTTGTAATGTCTTGTTCAATATTAGGAAATTTTTCAGGAAAGTATACTTGACTGGGTTGATCTATTAGAAGAAATGATGGTACATGGTTATTTTTAAGACTTAAAAAATGTTCATGTAATGCAAATAATGTTGATAAATGATAACCCATCCAATTGGCCCCGCTTCCTACTTCCCATAGAAAATCTTCTCTTTTCGATTCTGGAGAAACTATTTTCACAGTTAAATTTTGAATATCTAGTTTAACTAAATCATCTGGTCTATCTATATCTAATTTCGACACGTAATTGGAAATTAGAACGGAAATTCGTTGCAGTATATTGTCAAGCTGATTTTTTAGTTTTTTTTCTCGCAATTCGGTTTGTTTATTCTTAAGGTCATCCTCTAGTCTCCTTATTTCTTTTTCCAAATCGCTATCAATATTGGTGCTTTCAACGTTTTTAAGTGATTGCTCTAGACGTCCGATATATCTATAAATTTCTTCAATAGATTGTCGTTGTCTATTTTCATCGCTAGACTTATCGTAAGTATCTCTAATAACAGTTCTTGTTGAATTCAATTGACTTTCTTTATCTTGTATTCTTTTTACTAGTTCAGATATTTCCTTATCGAGATTAATATCGTTAGTAGTGATATTTTTTGATAAAGTTTCCAGTCTTTGAGAGACAACTTCTAATTCTTTAATTCGCTCTATAGCTTTAGTGTTTTTTGATTCACAAAAAGGGCAAGTGTCCCCATTTAATTTATCTTTAAACCAGCCAATTGGTTCTAACCTACTTTGTTGGTCTGTTAGAGTTTCTTTATAACCTTGGCTTGAGTTATTTAATTTTCTTAGTCGCGTTAATCTAACTTTTAATACATTAATTTCACTTATTAACTCCTGTTCAGAAGTTAATAATGTACTTAACATTCGTACTGATTCTTCCGTAGATCCTTCATTGTAAAGAGGGATAGGATTTTTTTTAAAATTTTCAACTATAACATACAGGATAGAAACATATTTTTCCACACTCATTTCTGCAGAATTAACAGAATGATCTTTGAGTAAGCCAAGATCTGATGCCCTAACATATAAGGTTTGCAGATCAACGAACCAAGCTTCAACAGCTTGTTTCTTTGTGTTAAACTTCAGTCTTATTGTTTTTAAGTTGTTTTCCAATTCTTTAATTTCTCTTTCTAATGACAAAACTTCATTAGTAGTTGAGCCAAGAAAAAGAGGAAAAACAGTCCTGAGTTTTTGTTGATGTTCAAAAGTGTCAGCTTTGTAGAAAAGTGTGTTTGGATTTGCAACAATATGTTGTGGCTGAAATTGAAAAGCACTCGTATCTCGAAAACTTGCTGCTGATTTAAATTGATTCGATAAAATTTCCACATCGAATCGTTCAGTAGAGAAACCTGAAAGTTGATTTAAACGGTTAATTACATTTTTTCTATTCGTGTTTTGACGGGGCTGTATATTTATATCGATCTTAACTGCCTCATCAAAATACATTTCATCAGTAGAAATTTGCTCACCGGGTTCTTTTCGCGCAAAGAGAAGCTCTGTTTTGTCTGATAAGAAATGTACAGCGAACCATAATGTTTTGTCTCTTATAATCCCAACAGGTATAGTACATTTATCACTACCTAAACAATAATCAATAATATGCACGAGTGCAGATTTACCCTTGTGACTCTCACCAGTAATAATATTAACCTTATCTGTTTCGAATCTAATTACCCTTTTTTCTTTAGTGTTATCCTTTGGCCAAATAATAATATTTTTAATTTTTAGTTTCATCAGAAATTGATTTTAAGCATTATACAAATTTGTTCGAAAGACATTGAGGCAAACCAATAGCCTAATCTATCAGCTGCTTTAATTATGTTTTTTATATCAGAGTTATAATGTTCTATCTTAACTTTGTCCACTAACGGCAAAATTTCATTTAAACATTTGTCATATGTAATCAGCCTACTTGCAAAGCCAAGATTTAAGGATTCAAAAGTTTGCTTGCTCATATTCTGCATACGTTCTTGTAAACCAGCAGGTAGGTCTCTAAATTGACTCAAAGCATTGTACATTCCACCATCAAATCCCCTTTTATATATTGAATCTAAAGTCTTTTGATGAAAAACTATAGGCAATACTGGCATAACAATATTTAAATTTGTACCTCTAAGCTTTTGTTTTGCGGAATAGTAGCTCTGAACATATTTATGGAGAGCCAAAGCTCCGATGCCAATATTTTGAATAATGTCTTGCTCGATTACTTTTTCCATTATTTGAATAGTTTCTCCCATTCAGGATGCCATCCTATTTGAGGATTTGGTTCATCAGCTAACTTATGAAAACTACCTTTGCTTATATACTGGGTTGTTTCAAATCCTACTAACCTAGATATGTAGCCTGAAGTAGTATTATCAAAGATCTCAAAAGATATTTTTTTTAAATCTTTTTTGCTAGACCTCTTGGTAACTCTTACTATATGTCTTCTGAATACCTCTTTCCATCTTAATCTATTATTTTCATCCATTTCTTGTAAATCATCGCCAGTGATTTCGCCTTCTTTTATTAGCCGGTTTCTCTCGATTTCTGAACAAAGAAAATCATCTATGGCATCTACAATAATGCCTTCTAATTCGGGATGATTCATAACCTCTAACTGTTTAACAAATAATCTTTCCTTGCTTTGCTCTATTTCGTTTCCAACTAAATTGTTTTGTACATATTGTTTTGCTAGAAAATTAATTCCAACATCTAAAAATTTAATTTTTTTCTTATTTAGAATGGTTATAAAATCGACGACTCTTATAATAGCAGGCTTATTTGCTTGAAGGGCTTTTACAATATTTTCATTTACCCATCCCTTTAACGATTGAATTATTTCTGTTTGATGTTTTTCCGGTAGCCTCAATGCTTCGGCAATTTCGTTGTTAAGATTTTCTAAATTACTACCTTCTGATAAATAAATTGCAGGTATAATCTTTTCTAAAATCTCTTCTTTGCTTAAAACATATTCAATTTGGTCTTTGTAGGTTTCGGGTGGATTAGCTATTGCAGTTTTCAATAACAAGATAATTGATTTTACTTCTTGTTCGCTGTGTGCAGAAGCTATCTTTTTTATTAATGAATTATTTTCAAGTATATTGTTTGTTGCGCATATTAATTGCGTAGTATCGGGATCTAATAAATTATCCTCTACATCTTTTATCCATATATATAGGGTATTCCAGAGGTCTTTACTTCTGTCTTTGAATGTATTTCCTACTTTGACACTACTTTTATCTTGCTCTCTATATACTATGTTTCCGTCTTTATTTGTAATTGCTACGTCGTCAACAAGTTCGACGGAGACACTTGATGTGCGCGGACTCGTGGCTAAAAGTAACAGAGCTCTATCAGGTTGAAATAAATAACCAGCCAATTGACCTGGTGCTGTATGTTTTTTTTGGTTACTCAGCAGTTTATTTTTATTTTTAAGAAAAAGAGGCCTAACAGATTTTTCAACTGTTAAGCCCCCTAGCGAAACAAACTTAATTAGAATATAGTAATAAATCAATAGTTTAAATGGGTTTTTGTGAAAATTGAAATTTAATTTGAAATTTTAACTCCGAAGTGTTTTTGGAGCCCTACGAATGGTCCGAATTTTTACCCAGCTTTCTCCACTTAGTTGTTTGAAAATGTTTTTATGGAATTTATGATACTTCATTCATCTGTTTCTTCACAAGTAACACTGTTCCAGTAATTATGAATAGTAGTAGTACTTCTGTGGTATAAGGTATGTACAGATACTTACAAACAAAAGATTCTGATCTGGAAGAAAACAATTATTAATCACGCAAACAAGGGGTTGCAACCCCTTGTTCTGAACTAATAACATTAAAAAACCCCGGCGCTTTTTCAAGCTCCGGGGTTTTGGTTTTATTTCGGTTTGCTGCTATGCTGTTTTTAATGATGATGATACTGTGTTAATCTGCTTCTGTAAATAATGTGCTCATGTTGTAAACATCATAACCTGCCGCAGTATTTTTTTCTGTGTAATCCTTATACTGCCAAATATCGGTTCTGAAGTCACGTATTGGCACATTTTTGTTACCAACAACCGGTTTATAATAATTCACACCATGCGGAGCAACTACTGTATTGGTTTTTACTGTAACTACCGGCGCCGGCTCAAGATGGTTTACAAAGTAGTCTTTCCTGTCTGAGGGTCTGACGTAATTTTTGTAAACAACAAAGTCAGGCTGCTTAGGTCCTTCAGCTACAGCCGCATCTGCGGTGGGATCAAACCATCTGGCATGCGCATCAACGTATTTAGCGTACGGATCGTATGATTCAGATGGCAGCGCTGCGTAATAAAACGAACCATTGTAAATGTAACGTGATTCCACCGCAGTCATACTTCTTTGGTCAGCGGTATGCATAATCCACACATCGCTGTACGGGGGATACCCTATTACAGCTGTAGATCGTACATCGCCGCTGTTAATATTGCGGTTCAAAGAAGCAGCATCATTTGTACTCTGCGCATTAGCAGCCGAAATAAATAAAACGAACATGAGTGATACTACAAGTTTGTTTAACATAGCTAACTTCTCCTTTCACCTATAAAAATGGTTTTAATTTTAATTTGGTTCTAAGGCCGGGAGCCGAAAAACAATGAGTTAGGTATTTAAATTCGTAAGGATTTATTTTTTGGTAATTTATTCTGAACCCAAAAACAGGAGCTTAGGGTTTTTTGCAGTAATATTTTAGCAGATAGAAATTTTAAGAAAAGATTTGAAAACATACGCGTATCAAGCCCCCTTAGTCCCCCCTTAAAGAGGGAATGTTATACAGAACAAGGGGCTGCAGCCCTTCGTTCTAACAATTAATCAGGCGATTATTTTGTCATATCTGTGGTTGGAACATCTTTGCCAACTTCTTCCAGATTGAAACCTGAGATCCAGGAATTCCCCGTGCCGCTGACAAGGAATCCGTATGCAATTCCAACAGCTTCAGGGGCAACATCAAGAACAATTTCGTATTTAGTCCAGTCATTGGTACCTGCAATAGCGCGGTTAACCATATTATCAAAAGCCAGGGAGCTGTTGGGATCGGTTCCGTCAACTCTCATCCACATTCCCGCCCAGCCTGTTATACTTTCGTTCTTTACGTAGCCGGTGAGTTTTACTCTTTTGCCTGAATATTGTTCGGGCATTATATATGTCATTATGGTTCCAAAACCATCTATTGGAGTTACGTTTGACTTCAGAAAATAAACCGCGCCGTCACTATATTTTTCATCGGCTTTCCCCCAGTCGTAGGATTCCGGTTTACTTCCGGCTTTAAACCAGCCGTCAATTTTTTGCGAATATGAGATCTGCGTAATGAGTGTAACAACAAACATCAAAGTAAGAATCCTGATCGTGGTTTTCATATTGTTATGTATTTAATTGATGATATTTTTTTAACTTTCTCTTGTCAGTCAGTTTTCTGTTCTGAAGATTCGGGCTCATAATACAGAGCCCTTCGACTTCCCTTGGGGCGACAAGTATGAGCAGCTTCTCGAATTTTATGTTTCATGCTTGCCTTAGTGAGTTAAACGAGAGAAGGTTTCACGTTTCACGTTTCACGTCTCACGTTTCACGTTTCACATTTGACATTCACTACTTCACCAACCTTAGAGACAAGGTTTCATAAATAATTGCATTATTTAATCAATACCATTTTCTTTTCATCGGTAAACTCGCCGGCGTTGATCTTATAAAAATAAACACCGCTTGCAAGATCAGAAGCATTAAAATTTATTGTATATGTTCCTTTTTTATAATCAGCGTTTGCGATCTGCCTTACCAACTGTCCAACTGTATTATAAATATTTATGGTTACGCGCGAATCGGCGGCAATACTGAAGCTTATATCGGTAGTTGGGTTGAACGGATTCGGAAAGTTTTGGTACAGGCTGTAAACAGCCGGCTCTACAGAGCCGAATCCTTTGCCCGTAAGCGCGAAGTGATCGATCCACACCACATCGGAATTCATTCCGAATGCGCCTGCATCTTTAATGTAGTAATTGACGGCCAGGTAAATACTTTTTCCTGCGTATGCTGAAAGATCATAAGACTTTTTATGCCAGCTTCCTACGGGTCCGTTAACCTTGAAGTAATCTATCATAGCAAAGCTTGAAAGGCTGTCGTTTGTTATTGAGATCCATACTTTAAGCGAATCCTTGAACTGCCTGTCAATAGCACCGCACCAAAAGGAAATGGAATCGCCTTCGTGGATATCGAAAAGTTTGGGTGTTATGATCCAGTCATCGATCACATTAAAGCGGTTCACGCTTTCATATCCCAGCTTGAAGAAGTATGTACCCGCTTGCGCTGACTGATTCCCCAGCCCGAATAATTCAAATTGCGAGTACAACTCGATATCGCTGCCGCCTTTATCATTGTTAACCAGCTTCCATCCCCTGGAAAGTACTTCGGTATCATTAAAAGTTTCTTCCCATTTAATCCTTTGCGAATAGAGGCTACCTGAAATAAACGTAAATAAGAAGAGAAATATTATTATTAAATTGCGCATTATGATTGTATTTTCTGTGTTTAGCTTTATTGAAAGTTAAAATTAACGTTAACAGGAATACGAAACTTTGAGAATTTTAATAACCTCTTTAAGGAAAGAAATTCCTTCGCCCACAGTATTTAATCCTGAAGGCAGCGTATCTTTTCCGTGCGCAAGCGCGTTTGCAACGCTGACAAAATCCTTTTGGAAACCTGTCATGGGTTTATCGAGGAAGAAATCCTTATCGCCCTGTATCTTTTCCTGGCGCGGTTTGGTTACGGGCCAATCACTGGGGTTTCGGGGATCCTGCCTGACAAGGTATTTCTGCAGGCTTGGTGAGGTAAGATCGCGCTGTGTTAAATGTCCCAGGTTCCATTTTTCTGACATGGTTTTGATAATTGAGGTGTGGGTTAAATTATCACTTATTACTGTACCGCTATTTATGTAAGCAGAAACCAGAATTGCGGGTACACGTACACCGAGTCTTTTGAAATCAAAATCCATTTCGTTATTGGTTGTATTTCCCGGCGGCTGAACTCCCGATGGCGGCTGAACGTGGTCATAGGTTCCGCCCGCTTCATCGAACGTAATAATAAACAACGTGTTCTGCCAATTGTTGCCTATGGAGCTTGATGAACTTTTGATCGCATTATAAACCTTATGAATGAGTTTTTCACCCGGCGTAACTGATGAAGGGAATGTTGTAATGTTGCTGTTGCCTACAAGCGGAGCGGGGGGATGCTCATCGTTGTGGAAGAACATCATTCTCGGTTCTATGAATGTATATTCGGGCAGCCTGCCTGAAGCGCAGTCATCAAAGAAAGCATCCATACTGCAGACATGATCATGCGCAAACGGTCTGAGCGCGTTAAAATGAATTAGCAGGCTCATGGGAAAAACATCAAGATGATCGAAGTAGAGTTTCCAGTTGTGGCCCCTTGACTGCAGCCTTTGAAAAATTGTTTCGGAGGTATTGAGCTGCCACTTTGTATAGCTTGGACAACTGTTAGTGACATTGCCGTTAGATTGCGCGCTGTTTAAAAAAGAGCGGTTGCAGAACGTCTGCGAGGGAACCGCGCAGTGCCAGTGATCGGCTACGGCAAATCCTTTTGCCAGTGTGCTTATTACCGGTACAACTTCAGGAGGAAAGCAGCTCATGATAATTCTGTACTCACTGTAAGTGGGCATTCTGCCCTGCGTAGCTTTAAAGTTGTTGATGTAGTCAGTTAAAAAACCGTTCATAGGATAGACAGATGGAATTGTATCGGGTACATTCCACGGGCTTACCATATCGCAGGCATCAACAAAGCGGTTGGTATCAGGCAGTACAGTGCCAAACATGGATGTATTCATATGCGGATACTCTTCCCCCGGGTCAGGGTTAGGGTTATTCATAATGGAATCTTTGTGTACAGGTACGCTGCCCATGAAGGATGAATCAGCATATGGCGGAATCGGATTGGAGAGATTATGATACGCCACGCCTTCAAACGGCTGGTTATTGGGCGGCGGATCCTGGGGGGTATAAAGATATCCGAGCAGGTTATCAAATGACCGGTTTTCCATCATGAGCACAACAACGTGATCGAACTTATTAAGTCCGCCCGCAATTTCTTTGAACTTATATATGGAAGGGAAAGCGGAGCCGATAGCTCCGATAGCCAGCGATGAACCCGCCAGCTTCATAAATTGTCTTCTGTTAATTTTTGCCATTAAATGAGTTTACTGTGTTATATTTTTTAAAATTGTGATGATTTATATATGCTTCACCCTTCGACTAGCTCAGGGTGAGGATACATCAGCTTTTTTGTTTTTCTGCCCTTCGACTCCGCTCAGGGCGACAAGGGTGAGTTCCTTCTCACATTAAACATTGCATGTCTAGACTCCGAACACAAATCCTGTTGTCAGTGTTTTCCACAGGCCGCCGTTGTATTTATTGAGGCTATAGCCTCCGCCTTCGTAGTAGCCATCGTATGTAATGACCTCGAACACGCCATCCCCGTTAATATCAATTATGCCTTCGGCCAGGCTGAAGGTGAAATTATTTACGGCAAGCGGCATGAATTCAGAGATCACTTTGCCTTCGCCATCCATTACATACACTAATGAGGTAAAGTTTGTGAAATCATTTTGCAGCCTTACACTTACCAGGAATTCGTTTTTATCTTTACCTGTAAAGCTGCCTTCAAATAATTTAAAATCTTCGTTAGAAATTTTTTCAATGTGACTGTCAACCGGTCCGCTTTTTACATCATACTCCGTTATCTTTACGCCTTTCAGCCGTGGCATAATGTAGCCTTTGAACTCATCTATTATACTTTGATTGGTAACGCCTTTTCTGTTGAGGGTGCTCATATTGCTGTTGTAAGTACAGACAACTATCTCGTTATCTTCAAGTTTCATTTCTTTTGGCGGGTTTACGGCGGCGTAGAAAATTGTACCGGCGCCAATCATATCATCCATGTTGATATAGTAACCGGAGATCTGCGCCGGGAAGACTCCCCCTGAGCCTGAAATATGAATTTTATCCCCCGTTTTGAAAGATGTGTATTTTTCAAATTCAGGTTTAAAATCATCAAAGAAGTATTCCGGGGTTTGTTCATCAAACTTCCCGTACTTGCCAATAATCGCTTTCAGGTCGCCGCCGTACAGATCATATCCTGCGCCTGTGGAATCCATCAGTTTTTCGTTGGATGAATATTTATAATAATCATCAATAATTATTTTTTTGCCGTCATACCTGCCGAAGAAAACCCGTTCATCGGAAGATACATCATTAATTTTTTTGGTTTGGTTGTGGTGTGTATCACCGGCAGACTTTTTATCATTTTCGCCGGAAGTTTCACCGGGTTTTTTGGTGCATGAAACCAGGGAGAGGGATAGTAAAATGAAGAACAGGAAAAACGATAAATATTTTTTCATTATTATGCGCAAATTGAATTATTTATTCCCAAAAATAAGGATTTATGTTTTAAAATGCATACGGGGTATTTATCCATATACTTTCAAAAATCATGAAACAAAAACCCGGCAATCAGCCGGGTATGGTTAATCTCATCAGTTTATTTGATCTTGGGTATTTGGTGTTTGGGACTAAGCTTCATCGGTGACTCTTGGCTGCGCGCCATACAGCTCAAGCAGAATGTTATCGTACTTATCAGCGTTGGCAAAAAGTGTTTTCAGGGTTTCCAGTCCTGTTTCATAAGTTAAGTACTGGTCATAAATGAATGTGGAAAGTATCACATCCTGGTTATTGACGCTGAACATCATTCCTTCGAGTTTGTAATTTTCGCGCAGCAGGAATTCATACATAGCGCCAATATTCGCCTTCGGCAGCATGCAGAGCATGCTATCGCAAACAATGAAGCCATCCTGGTTATAGTTGATAAAAATTTTAGCTGTGCCTTCTTCAACTTCCCAGCTGTAGGGTCCTTTACGCGCAAGTTTAACATCTTTACCAAGCTGCTCTAAGATAGTTTCTATAACAGCAGAGGCGCCTGTTGGTTTATATTCGCCATCTTTTTTCAGGGCCGGAAATTCCAGCTTAGTGCCGCAGTTGGGGCAGTATTCGCCGGAATCAAGGTTTTCTTCCGTGACATAAAATCCGCAGCTTGGGCATTTTACAGTATATTTACCGAAATATTGGCGGTATTCGTTCAAGTCTTCTTCGAGGTATTCAACCGGCAGCGCAAAACCTAAATTATCGCCGCCTGCAATGATGAATGTATTCACGCCCACAACATCACCATTGGAATTGACCAGGGGTCCACCGGAATTACCCGGATTGATAGCGGCATCTATCTGAATATAATTTATGCCGCGCTGCAGGCGCTTTGATTTTGAAACTATGCCTTCGGTGGCGGTGTAGTTCAGTCCGTAGGGGTGACCTATGGCTATAACCTGGTCGCCTTCTTTGACATCAAGCCCCGGGGCAAGATTGACATCGGGTAATTCAATGCCTTCGGGTACTTTGATGAATGCAAGATCATACTTGGCGTCATTAAAAAATACGGGAGAGATCTGTTTAGGCAGAGATCTTCCGCTGATAACGGCTTCGGAGTTGCCCTTAACCACATGGTCATTGGTAATTATCAGGTTCTCTTTCTTAACGTAAAAACCGGTACCTGTTCCCTGTGGCGTCGCTATTTGTATAATTACATGCTGAAACTTATCTATTATATGCTGGGTATCCATTTTATTACTTAAATTTTCTGTGATGTTAATCCTAATTTTTTTGCTTTTTGCCTATTGGTTATAATTCAGCTGCTGAATTTCAGCAACGTAACTTTTCAGGAAGCTGACCATTGAATCAAACTTAAGATTTGATGTATTGAACTTCAGCTCGGGATAAAGCTCTTTGCCTTCGGTAATTATTGCGTCAATTTTACTTTTTATGACCTGCTCGTTGAATTTTGCGCAGGAAGCATCGAAGAGATCTTCGCCAACGCCAAGAGCGGTGAAGTAATCCTGGTTGGTGATGCTGAGCATCAAATGGAACAGCTTCGCATCAGGTTTTGGCAGCCCGTAGCTGAACAGGCAATAGGTTGCCAGGTATTCATACAGCACAATTGCAATATCGAGGTGATTGTTATCAACGTACCATTTTACATTCTGCAGGTTATTGGTGAAAAGATCCACCACTGCCTGGTGCGGCGCGGGGTTCGCGATCCCGAAGGTGGATTTAACCCTGTAAAGATCTTCGAGCACAGCTTCTTTGGGTTTATCAAGAAGTTTCTGTAGGGCTTCTTTCATTTTTCGGTTCTTTTCAACGTAAGGTTTATTATCCTTGGCGAAGTAATCCCAGCTCATTTTTTCAAGCTCATTCATTAATGTGCCTTCGGGGGCTATCAGGTAATCTATTTTATACGCGGTGTTAAGCAGGAGGTATGAAATGCCGCCTGAGAAGGCGTCTTCGTTGAGCTCGTTTACCCGTGTAATGGTTTTTTCGAGCCAGGTTCTGTAGAAGTTATATTTAATTTCTTTTTCGGTTTCGGGCAGCTGCTCTGCGTGGGCGTTACCGGTTGATTTCAGCATGGCGAAGTCATCAATGAGCAGGTCATCCTGCTTATCGGCGCGTGTTGCAAGCTCCTTCCAGCCGTAGTACAGCTTGCGCGGCGGAGCCGCTGCGATGGTGCTATCAAACTTTATGCAGATGCGGTTATCTTTAAGCGCATAGCGGCTGTAGAAAAGCGAGTAGTTCATTTCCATAAGCCTGCGCATGAAAGCAACGGAAAGCTTATCATACTCCGCAACATCTGCTTCAGCTATTACCTTGCCGTTTGCTATGGTACCGTGAATTTTTTTTGAGCCCTGCAGCAGCTCAAATGTAATATCATCACCGTCTTTCCTGAAGTTGACATTGTTCACGTCATCATCACGGAGATAGTTAAAAAAAGCCTCGTAGCTATCTATATATTTTTTTTCGAGAAAAAGTCTCTCTGATGTGTTCCATGCTTCAACTTTAGCCTTAGGCTTAAAGCTATCTGAAAATCTTCCGAATGTTATCATATTGTTTGCATTCCCCGTTTACCCCTTTGGGGCATAGGCGGGAATTTCTATTAATAATGTTTAATTTATACAGTACTCTTAATTATATCAAATTTTGAGCCCGGGTATTTTTAACAATCCTGCAAAATAGTTTTTATCAATTTGTTATTCAAAGTAAAAAAGCTTCTTACCCCGGGAAAAAATTGGGTAATTGTTTTGCGGACCACAACCCTTGAAGAGATATGTAGAGTGGAAAGATGGTATCAATGTACTGCTCTACCACCCCTGCAAGACTCAAACTGCGTTTTCGTTTTGCTTTCCCCTCCTAAAAAACTGCACCGGCAGTCAGGCAGGAGGGGAGCAAAGTCTCAATCCTCTTTGCGCCTCTGCGTCTCTGCGGTAAGTCTTTTGACTTGCCATTCCCCTTTAACTTAAAATCATATTCAAATATCTTTGTGCCACAAATGAAAATATACTACTCAGATCATTATACTGTTCCGCTGCCCGAAGGGCATAGGTTTTGACCCCTCCCGCCAGCGCCGCTGGCGCTGTCTGCCCTCCCCAAAGGAGAGGGCGTGATATATGAATAAACAACTATAGGTGCTTATCTTCCTTAGCGCCGATGAGGGAATGAAAATCCCCCAACTGTGATTTACGTTTGTTATAGATCGGGTTCAATTGCGGATTTTCATAATCTGGAAACGATGCTCCCCCTTTTCAAGGGGGACTTTTGTTTCATTTACCCCTTTAACTTCAAATCATTATACAATAACTTTACACCTTACAAATGAAAATATACTACTCAGATCATTACACTGTTCCGCTGCCCGAAGGGCATAGGTTTCCTATGGAGAAATACCGGATGCTGCGGGAAAAACTGCTTGCTGATGGTATTCTGGAGCCGGGTGAGCTATATGAGCCGGTGCTTCCGGGGCGGGAAGCTGTGACGCTTGCGCACTCGCCTGAATATTACGATTCATTTGCAGACGGTTCGGTTGATCCCAAAATCATCCGCCGCATAGGTCTGCCGTGGAGCAAAGAATTGTTTTACCGCTCACTGGCTTCTGTTGGCGGCGCCCTTGGCGCAGCGCAAAGCGCCATTGAGTGCGGCATTGGCGGTAATCTTGCCGGCGGTACACACCACGCCTTCCGCGAGTACGGCGAAGGGTTTTGCGTATTCAATGATTTTGCCATTGTGATACTTCATCTTATAAAGTGCGGCATGATACACCGCGCCGCGATTGTTGATCTGGATGTGCACCAGGGTAATGGTAACTCAGGGATCTTAGGCGCAAATCCCGATGTTTTTATTTTCAGTATGCATGGCGCGAAAAATTATCCGTTTACAAAGGTTGCCTCTACAATAGATGTTGAGCTTGCTGACGGCACGGGTGATGAAGAATATTTATCCTTACTTAAGAAAAATTTACCTGCTATTTTTGAGTGGAAGCCTGATATAGTATTGTACCAGGCAGGGGTTGATCCGCTCGCCTCAGATTCGCTTGGCAGGCTCTCGCTCACGCCCGCCGGTTTAATGGAGCGCGACAGGCTTGTGCTGGGTGAGTGCAAAAGGCGTGGTGTTCCGGTATCACTCGGTTTAGGCGGCGGGTACTCAAAACCGATTTCGCATACAGTTGATGCGTATGCAGGGACGTATAGGGTTGTGAAGCAAATATTCTGACGAACGAAGTGAGGCGAAGCCAGCCTTACTACAGCGGAGCGAGGCCTGCCTTAATACCGCGTAGCAGGAGGAAGGTATCTCATTCGACTAGCGATAATTTTAGCAGCACTCAAATTTCAAAACCGTTAAAACGGTTTGAAATATGTTGTAAACATTTTCCCACGGCTGAAGCCGTGGGCTAACGAAATAAATATGATAGTTTGATACCGCCCCTGAGCCGGACTTTCAGTCCGCCTCTTTCCCCTCCTTAAGAAAGGAGGGGAGCTGATACAAATTAATATCATGGTAATTTTTAAAAATGAAATAAAATGATGAGATCCTTCACAACTGCCTTCGGCAGTGTGTTCAGGATGGGAAAATGACAAAGAAAAAACAAATACAATCAACACGGTTCGGGGTTTACGCTGTATTAACCTATAAGGGTAAATATATACTTATTCAAAAGGGCAAGGGTCCGTTTAAAGGCAGGTGGGACCTGCCCGGCGGGAAAACAGATTTTGGCGAGACTCCCGAGCAAACCCTGAAGCGCGAGATCATAGAAGAAACCGGGCTTAAGCTTAAATCATACAAGCTCATAACCGTTGAAGCTTATACACATGAATCAAAAAAAGAGGAGTTTCATCATACGGGCGTGATATATAAAGCCGAAGCGAAAGATATAGGTAAATTAAAACGCGAGCCTGACGGCAATGATTCATTTGGCGCTGAAATTTTCACCGAAAAGGAAATAAAAAAATTAAAGCTTACTCCACTGGCAAAAATTGTATTGAAGAAACTTTAGTTCTTTAACGTGATAAGAATCAACTAAATATAAATTTTTAGTTACCATATTGGTAACTTTTTGATTATATTTAGATGTTATAATTATGAGGATAATAGCAAAGAAGACACTAAGAGATTTCTGGATAAAAAATAAAGATGCCAGGCAGCCTCTTGTTGTATGGTATACGGAAGCAAAAAAGGAGAATTGGAAAAACTTCAATGATGTGAAATATTTCTCTAAAAGCGCAAGTATTGTTGGAAATGACAGGGTTGTTTTCAACATTAAAGGAAATAATTACCGCCTTGTGGTAAAAATTGATTTTGAATGGCAGGTTATTTACATAAAGTTTGTAGGCACTCATAAAGAATATGACAAAATAGATGTCAAAAATATATAAAAGCAAAACAATGAAAATAAAGCCGATTAAGACCAAAAGAGATCACGAAAATGCCTTAGAACGAATACAGCAGCTTTGGGGCTGTAAGAAAAATACATCACAGGGCGATGAATTTGAGGTACTTGTTACACTTGTTGAAAAATACGAAGATGAACATTACCCTATTCCCCCGCCTGATCCCATCGAAGCGATCAAATTCCGTATGGAACATATGAACCTGAGCCGGAAAGAACTGGCAAAGATCGTCGGTTACAAAAGCCGTGTTTCAGAAGTGCTCTCAGGCAAACGTAAATTAAGCCTGCCAATGATCCGCAGACTGAACAAAGAGCTTAATATACCCGCTGAAACACTGATACGCGAATATTGATCAAACTGAATTGGCTAAAGCAAAAAAAATACCGGGGCTTGATTCAAATCACCCATTAGACGAGAGCCTGCTCAAAATTCTGCGCACAAGGTTTGATGAAATGACAGCTCACGAGCAGGGCACAATTGATGGCAGCGATATTGAGGCATTGCATGATATGCGCGTCGCTTCGCGGCGAGTGCAGGCAGTATTCAAAATGTTCCGCGGTATCTTCCCGAAGAAGAAATTCAAAACCGAATACAATGAGCTGCGCCTGCTTATCCGCTCGCTTGGCGAAGTAAGAGACCACGATGTTTTCATTGATAAAATTGAGAAGATGAAAAGCGAGACAGTTGATAGAGATACCCGCGCTATTGATCTGCTTATTATCCGCAAAAAAGCTGAGCGCGAGCAGAAAAGAAAATTACTGATCCAGCACATTAACACGTTGAACAAGGCGGGATATAAAGAGCATTTTAATAGTTTTATTACGGAGAATTTGTCTGCGACGGGAAAAAATTTTTCAACGTTAGAATAATAGACTGACCGCCGGGTGGTCATTAGGATCAATATTTTTGTTTGCACGGAGTGCAAACGATGCAAATTGTGCAAATATTATTATAGGGATTAGATCAGTTTGAAAAGAAAATATTCAATAAAGAAAAAGTTATCACTGAAGGAAAATCTGAAACGGATAATACCCGAGATGTTTGATGATTTTTTTTCATATGCGCCGGTGGTGATGAATTTCCCTTTGCGAAAAACCCAATTACATGAAATGCGCAAAGCGGGCAAGCCGCTTCGCTACGCGATGGAGCTTGGCGAGTATTGCTTTGGGGCAGATTTTAAACTGTGCCTTGATGAAATAAAATCATCGCTTGATCTGATGGGAGAAGTTCATGATGCGGATGTAATGATACCGGATATTAACCTTCACATGAAAGAGATCAGGCATTTTAACAATACCATAAAAGACAGCGATCTCCGCATTTCAACACGGCAGCTGCGTATGTGTGTGCAGAAACTGCGTGAGCAGAGGCTGGGCGAGTACGCTGAACTTTCAGGAAAACTGAAGCTGTGGACCGAAAATGACTTTCGCGCGCGTATTACTGCCGCAATGAATGAAAATGGAATTGCAGAGAGAAACTGAAGTGACTTCAGGTAGTAATGTTTTCAGTCCGGAAATACGCAGGGTATTTTGTTACAAGTCTGCTGTAGAGGTTCCTTATGATTTCTTTAAATTCTTTGTACCCTGTCTGCTCCGCGATAAAACTGCATAAACCGTAATGTGAGCCTGAGGGATTTTCGAGAAACGTACTTATCTTTTCTGAAAATTCTTTGTAATACCTGCTGATAAACTCCTGCTTTGAAACAAAAGAAACATTTTCCATCATTGCCGAAAAGAACTTCACAAGTTCAAATGTTTTTTTGTTGGCAATTTCAACCGCTTTGCCGCGGCTTTTATTAAGCCACTCAATTTTTCGTGTGATGTACGCAAATTGACCTGTATCAAAATTTCTGCCGCTGCACAACGCGGCAATAAGCATGTAGAGGTACATTTCTTTGATAAAATAGAAATCGGGTATCTTCCTGAAGTTAAGCAGAAGCTCTTCGATTGTATCGTGTAATTTTTTCAGGTTGTGCGGGTCGGGTATTTTAGCTATCAGACAGGTGGTGCCGGCAAATTCTTCAGGCTGCATAATGAACAGGTTATCGGTGTAAAGCTTTAGTTTAGCTGAATAGAGGCTGCGGAAAGATGAATCAAATCCGAAATTCAGGATCTCCATTGAATTCAGTTTTTGGAAATAATGGTACACAACACTGCTATCGCGGTAAGATGATGAGAGGAAAACAGCTTTTGTGAGAATTATTCTTCTGAAAGAGGGTTTAAGCTCCGGCTTATCAGCCAGAATAAAATATTCATTCAATTTTTTAATACATCCTTCGGCATCAATTTGTTTCTGCAGAAATTTAAGATGCAGCTGTACAATCTTGAAAGCATATATTTCGGCAGTGCTGCCGTATTCCGCCGCATTACTTATCCCTTCGGCCGCGAATTTTTCAGCGTTTAAAAATCCTCCAGGTTCTGAGGTATATATATTTGCGATATTCATAAGCAGGTCGCTTCGGATGCTTTTATCCTCTCTCTTTCCGGTTTCCTCCAGGGCTTCTTCAAGATATTTCCTTCCTTCGGCCAAGTCTTCAATATGTTTAACATGGTAGGTTGCCATAAAGGATCTGCAGTAACAGTAATTTATCTTCAGGTCGGGATCCGGCTGCACATTGGCAGCCTTTGCTTTTCTGAGCAAGAACATATAATGTTTTACCGCAAGCCTCGAATATTTTCTGAACTTATTTTCTGATTTGATACTGTAGAAATACTGGCAAAGGTACCGGGAAATGTAGAATAAAATCACCTTGTCCTTTTCGGAATTCCTTTGTTTGGCAAGAAGTTTTCTTTCAAGACTAAGCAGTATGCTTTTTGCTTCGCGCCTCATTCCGGTATCGATCAGACTTTTGGCTCTATTAAGTTCGCATTGATCTCTATTATAGTCAATACGGAATTTCGCCGAAGTTTTATTTTCGCTGCGGTTAAAATAGAACTTCCTTATACCTTTTAGCAGCCATGTTTTGTGGCAGTACAGCATATCTTTTGTGATGCCGAGTTCAGCGGATATTTTGTCTTCATCCCATGAAATAATGTTATCAGTTCTGATGTGTTCATAAATTGTTTTCAAAAGGGCAACGTTCTTCTGCGCTGCGGAATTTTTCCGTTTGAGCAGTTTTTGCATGTACCCTTCGCGTATTTCTTGCGGCAAAGCCGCGAACTCATACAGGTACTTTAAAAAAGCTACCGAAGCCCGCCTTTTTCGGGCTTGTGGTGACGTAAGTAATTGATTATGTGAACTATAAAGCAAAATTTATGACGATAGAATTTGAACAATAAAACATACAAGAAAATATATAATCTTTAGTTTGTAATATAGTATATATTTTTTCATTTTGCCGTATAATTTGTTTAGCATTTTAGGTTACGCCGCACTTTTGTGCGCGGAGCATTACATTCTTTCGGGAAAGTAAATTCAATAACTATATTAATTGCGGGGAGAAAAATAATGAAACATCTATCAGTTATTTTCGCGGCCTTACTAATATTTTCAGCCACAATATTTTCGGCAGATACATCATTGGTGACTATACTTAAGAGCGGAAAGTTTGGCGGCGATGTAAGGGGAATTGATTTTGTAAACTCAACAACAGGTTTTGCCGTTGGCGATGGAACAAACTCAGTTTTTGCTACAAACAGCTTTATAGCCAAAACCACCGATGGCGGGAATACATGGCTTAACATATCACCGCCGGTATTAACCAACAGACCCTGGCAGGTAGATTTTATCAATACCAACACCGGAGTTGTATCCGGTTACGGCGGAATGATACTGCGTACAACCAATTCCGGCACAAACTGGACAGTATCAACCACACCGAACACCAGCAATATTTACGAAGTAGTAATGATAACCGCTGATACCGGGTACGCATGCGGGGCGCTTTCTGCGGCGGTATTAAAAACAGTTGATGGCGGCGCAACGTGGAGCTCTGTAGCGGTAACAGGTACAAATGTCCGTTACGGTATAGCATTCGCCCCGGGAGGATTTGTTTGGATATGCGGCACTTCGGGAAATATAATACGCTCAACGGATAACGGCGCAACCTGGCTTACAACCACAATAACAGGTTCACCAACATGTTATGATATTATCAAGGTTGGCAATGACCTGTGGACATTCAGTTCTTCAAACGGCGTTTACCGCTCAACGGATATGGGCGCAAGTTTTGCGCTGGTGTTTGATAACGGCAGCAGGGCAATTTACGGCGCCGGTGTATTCGGCACAACAAATTTCATTTCAGTTGGCGCTGATGGTCTAAACTACCGTTCAACCAATGCGGGAACGAGTTTTGACAGCACGGCTATGAATCTTTTCACCGGGCAGATCTCAAGGGGTGTATATATGAAATCTGCTACGGATATAATTGTAGGTTCAGATATGGGCAACATATTCCGCTCAACCAACGGCGGAACAAGCTTTACCAATGTTGAATCAGCAAACAGAATGTACGCTGTGGATTTTCTGAACGCTAATACCGGTGTTGCCGTGGGATTTTCAGGCATGGTCTTCAAAACAACCAATGCGGGGCTTAACTGGGTAAACCTGCCGAGCGGATCAATATATGAAATGTATGATGTCCAGATGTTTGACGCAAACACATTTTATATTGCGGCAGCTTCGGGAAGGTTTTATGTAACAACAAACGGTGGCACAACATTTATAGAGCGTAATCTTCCCAATATTTCCGGCGGAGCAACAAAGACAATGTGGTTCCACAATGCAAACACAGGTTTTGCGGCAGGAGAAATGGGAAATATATACAGCACAACTGATGCGGGTCAAAACTGGACATCTGTTTACAGCTGGGGCTCGAGCTTTAATAACTTTGAAGACGTATATTTTGTGAATACATCAACCGGTTACGCAACAGGTGAGCGCGCAAGATTCATAAAGACTACAGACGGAGGAGCAACCTGGGACAGCACCGGAATTGACGGTCCGAACCTGAACACAGTTTGGGAAATGGACTGGCTGGACGCTTCAACAGGATTTATGGCTGCAACAAACGGCTGCATCTTTAAATCTACAAACGGCGGAGCAAACTGGTCATTAATGAATGATACCGCGGGCTTAGCGGGAATTGATATGATAGATATAGAAGTTGTGGATACGGGCAGGGGGTGGTCAGTTGGCGAAGGCGGTTATATAATGAAACAACAAACACAATCACAGTGGGTGACTGAGAGAATTCTTTCAACATCGTTCGGCTCCGCCGAAAACCTGTGGGGAATAGACTTTGTGGGTTCAAACACAGCGTTTGTAAGCGGATATTATGGTACAATATACAGACTTGATATAACATCATTAACAGGAATAGCGGGCAACAATACCCCGCTGGTATATTCGCTGGCGCAAAACTACCCGAACCCGTTCAACCCGGTTACAATGATAAAATTTTCGATACCGGAGGCGCAAAATGTAAGCCTAAATATATACAATGTGCTTGGCGAAAGGGTCGCATCACTTGTAAACGGAAAGATCTCTGCGGGCAGTTATGATATTGAGTGGAACGCCGTGAATGCGCCAAGCGGTGTTTATTTCTATAAGCTGGAAGCAGGAAATTACACAGATACAAAAAAGATGATATTGTTGAAATAATTGCAGGTAAACGTAAACGAAAATTCGTTTAGATATTTCTCCGATGTTAATAGCGGTTACATGCTTTTAACTGCGGTTAATTGAATAACAAACGACGGCTGAAAATTCAGCCGTCTTTGTTTTTTTTTAAATGGCAATAAACTATTTATAATTCGGAACATTCTTACCGAGTACCAGATCGCGCCTGGCTGTATAGATACCATATTCGTTCTTTTCAAGAGTAAGTATTCCCCCGCCTCCCCGGTTCTCAGCATTTTTCCTGTATGAATCATTCACAAATTTATCGTCATCAAATACAAAATCCTCGATCCAGTATTCGGTTTTGCCGGGTTCTTTAATTGTGGGGTGAATATGCGCGGGGAATGACGCGTTAGGATAGGGAGCTGGTCTGAGTGTATAGAATTTATACTCGCCTTTATCGTTAGTTTTAATCCACCCGCGCAGGTAACCATGGCGGCCTGTTTCACTTCCCCTTTTTGAATAGTAGCCATTTTGATCGGTGTGATAGATATACAATACAATTCCCGGTGCGGGTGTAATACCATCGGGTTGATAGATCACCCCGCTGATCTCCAGTTTAGTTTCAGCCGCTTCGAAACCAGGCAGAGTATCAATATGACTTAATTCCTCAAAAGGTACGGGTGATTCATAGACCGCTTCGCAGCCTTCACAGCCATCACCCACGGTAATTGTGGTTTCTTTGGCGGGTTTGTTTTCGGTTTGGCCGCAGGCTAAGTTTGTAAAGATCAATAAAACGGCAAGCGAAAAAATTGTTTTCATATTATAAATTTAACCCGTTATAAAAAACCCGCCGTTTCGAGGCGGGTTATAAATTATAAAATCTGATTTAATACTTTTTAATTTTTTACTTTTGTCTCAGTCATTATCATCATCGCCGGTATCGCTTGGCTTTCTGTGTTTTTCTGATTCCTTCTTTTCCTTTTCAATCTCGTTCTTATACTGCTGTTTTTCGCGCTCAACTTCTTTTTTTACTTCTTCCATATCTATTTTGATCTTTTCGTTAACGCGTTTGAGCTCTTCCTTAACTTTTTCCATTTCCTTTTTGAACTCTTCGTTATCAATTTTCAGGTCTTCCTGTAATTCGCGCATATCTTCTTCAAGTTCTCTCCGGTCTTCTTCTGTCCACGCGTTCACACCGGTTTTATAGAGGAATTCCATGGTATCATTGCCGGGTGGAATTACGAAATTATAATTCCAGTTCTTTCTGTGGCTTTGGTTCCAGTTCTTTTCCCAATCTTTCTGCCATTTTTCGTTATCAAACTGTTTCATTCTCTCCTCAACTTTTACCATATTTTCGCGTATCTGAACATTCACTTCTTCCATGATCTTATCAACCCATTCATCAATATCTTCAACGCGTCTGAACTTTGAAATGCTGTCTTTTGGTATAACCCTGGGCGGAGCCACATAGTTTGCAACCTTATTATAAACTTCGTACCTATACTGCTCTTCAACCCTTGGCATCATATTAACAAGGGTAACCGCATCGGTTTTTTTTGAATTATTAAGAATGGTTTTAATGCACTGCGAGCCGCAATTGCCGAAATCGAATTCCATAAGCGCTTTTTTAAGCTGCGGTGATGAATCTTCTCTGAATGGCGTGCCAGGACCGATATCCTGTTTAGTTACGCAGAATTTTCCTTCGGGTACGAGTGATTCCCTGCCGGCGGATTCCAGGGAAACCTTGCCCTGCCTTACATACAGCAGGCCATCGCCTGCTTTATCGACAGAGAACTTATATGAACAGCCAAGATCAACGGCTGTAACCGTGCCGGCATCAACAAAAAATGTTCGCGGCCGTGCGTTTATATTTGCGTCAATTGCGCCGTAATCAAGCTGAATTCGTTTCTCATCGGTGCTGCTTTTGGTAAGTTTAACCATACTATTGGGTTCAATTACCACTGTACCAAGACCGGCAACATAAAGCTCAGCTTTGGATGAGTCATCGGTTGTTATAAATCCGCCAACGCCCAGTGAATCAATAGCTTTCATCACAAGGTTGTTAATCATGGGGCTGCCTTTAAGTGATGTAACCATCCACTTAGGTCCCCCGGTAACTTCAACAATGTTGGTGTTAAGCTCAATTCCGTTATCGCGGGTTTTCATGTATCGGTTAACACCGTAAATAACGAATGCCAGGATGAGCACTGCGGCTATGCCGCTGAAATAATAACGCGTACTGCTCCAAAAAGAGCCCGTGGTTTTGATATCTTTACCGTGGAAATTTCCGGCGGTATTGTTTGTTACGGGTATATATTCATCTTCGAGTCCGCTCATATTGTAAATATGCGTATCGTCATGTTCGGGAAGCTTAGAATTGATCTTCGCTTCAATGGCGCTCCACATAGCCAGCTGTTTATCTTTGGAAAGCAGCTTTTCGCCATTTTCATCTTCGGGCGCAATAAGATTGGTTTTTTCTATAAGGATAACTGTATCTTCCAGGTATTTTCTGCAGGCCGGGCAGTCTTTTAAATGCTGTTCCATCTGCTGCCTGCTTTCGTTGGAGATCATTCCTTCCAGGTAATCATCTACCAGGAGCTCGATCTCTTCGCAATTGTTGTATTTCATGGTTATATCTTTTTTCATTTTGCCAGCTCCTCCCTCAGCATTCTTCTTGCCCTGTGTAAATGGGCTTTAGAAGTACCGACTTCTATATCCATCATCTTTGAAATTTCGTGATGTTTATATCCTTCAATATCATGAAGTACAAAAGTCATTCTTGCCTGCTGCGGCAGTTTTTCAAGGGCACCTTCAATATCTATGCGGGAATCATACCCCTGTTTAACTTTAGCCTGGGGATTATCTCTGGTTATAATTTCAGTAAGTTCACTTACTCTTTCAGCAAATCTTTTTTCAGAGCGTTTCATCATTAAGAACTGGTTCACCGCAATTGAGTGAAGCCATGAAGAGAACTTACTTTCAAACTGGAACGAAGAAAGTTTTTCCCACGCTTTAACGAAAACTTCCTGTGTAAGCTCATCGGCAGTATCTCTATCCTGGCATGCGCGAAGACAAACTGCATACACACGTTTAACGTTGTTGTTATACAGCTCTCTGAATGCATGAGAGTTTCCCGCCGCCGCCTGGCGAATCAGCTCAAACTCCCTATCCGGACTTGTCGATACCAGCTCCAGAGCTCCCCCCTCGGCAGTCATGCCTGCCTCGGCTAAATTAGACCGCATATTTTCTCCTAAATTACAATAATATGATGCAAAGTGATATGAAAAGGTTTAGTTCTATAATAGTATAGATTACCTTCTTTGAAAACCAGACCGCAAACTGTAATTAATTAATAAAACATTGATTTATGTTTGAATTGTTGTATTTTTTCACGAAGTGACATAAATTCCTAATTGACACGAATATCACGAAATCCGTTACTTATTAACTCTATATATAATACTATCTTTGGTTAATTAATTTAAGGTATTAATTCTTTAGCATAGGGAGCATTAAAAAATGAAAAATGGAAAAAAATTTCTGGGCTATGTTTTATTCTTTGCGGTTTTGACAGTAATAAGTTTTTTACTTCATAATGATGTTGCTGCAAACAATAATAACGGCGCACTATATTTCAATTCAGATATAACATCCGGATCAGAAGTGCTGCAAAAGATCATATGGCGCGAAGATATTTACGACCCCTCTCTTAAGGCTAATGTTAATGTGATAAAGATAGACGATAATTATTTCGCAGGTATCAGCGGGCCTGAGAAGGCGGTGCTGGGGTATCTGGCTTCAACAATAGGCAACGAGTGTTTTGCCGATGGCAGCATGCAGAAAGTTAAATGCAAGATCCTTTCGGCATTGAACCTGGGTTACCAGTGCAGCGAAGAGAGCAAGGCTTTCTTAAAGAACTGGTTCCGCGAGGATGCGTTGATTGTCAGTCAGATAGAGAACTGCAAGCCTACATTAGCATCCACAGTCGAAAAGACGTTTGATGAGGTAAAAATATCTTCAGAGGATAATGTGATAAAGGTTCAGTTAAAAGGTCTAAAGCTTAACATTAAGGAAAACACAGCCGGCAAGTGGAGCGAATCGATCAGCTTCAAGGTTGATGGCGATAAGGTTTCTCTGACGGAGAGAAAAAAGAAGAACGATTAGACCATTTAAAAAATATCGCGATAATAAAAAGGAGCCCGAAACAGGCTCCTTTTTTTTGCTTAAAATATTACTCCTTTACATCCGGCAGAGTGTTATTTTGAGAGAGGATATTATCCTTTAAACAACCTGCGGCGAAAGGAGTTATAAAATTTATTGCATAGCTTTCATAGCTTTCATAGCTTTCATTGCTGCAGCATATCAATTTCACGGGTGTATAAGAGCGTATTGCCGGTTTCAGAATATGCGTTCAGGATACATTTATATTCCCTGCCGTTCCCTTTGGGAGCCTTAAAAATGATCCCATGCTCTCCGGCAGAAAGGAGCCCGTTCACCAATTCTGTTTCGCTGCCATCGTTTGTTTCAACAGCGGAGAGTTTTACATAGCAATCCTGAGAAAGGACAAATTTGATGGTCGTGGTTTCGCTGAACGGGTTAGGTGTGTTATAAAGCGAATTAAGACCTGTTTGTTTATCGTTGCCGCTGCTGTTTTGCTGCGCAACCAGTCCGGCACAGAAAACGCAAATTAGAAATGCGCTAAAGAAGATGTGTTTTGGTTTCATAATTTTTTGGGGTTTAATTTTTATAGTTTAATTATTGATCCAAAAATACATTCCCCGTGCCCTGTATTACAAAGAAATTTTTCACCATATTTCACTCCAACAGAATTAAATAAACGATTAATTTATATGGATTTTAGCGCAAAATCAGCATATTTGAATCATTGACTTTCACTCTTTAGGCATATGGAAAAAAGCACGGTCATAGAGATTCTGAGAACATTTTCGAAAGATGAGCTTGCGCGATTTGGTGATTTTGCTTTATCACCCTATCATAACAAGAAGTCTAATGTAACTAAGTTATTTAAGATATTAAGAAAGACCGCACCTGATTTTCCCTCCGAAAAGATCGTAAAGGAGGAGTTATGGAAAAGTGTATTCCCCGGCAAGATATACAATTACGGTATAATGAAGAATCTGATCCACGAGCTGAACAAACTTGTTGTAAAATTTCTAGAGCTGGAGATGTATTCCACAAAACCGATGGATGGTGATCTTAATCAGCTGAACATTTTAAAATTAAAAAACCTGAAATCACAATTCATAAAGAAGGCGGCTGAAACCAGGAAAAACCTGAAATTGAGACCGCTGGATCATTTCACACATTATTACAACTACATGATATATAATTCAGAAATGGGCTTTCTGGATTATAATTTTCTGTTTGATTCTAAAGAGAAAGACTATCATTCCGGGATAAACAATTCACTCATGTTATTTTACTGCACCAACCAGCTTTATCATAATATCAATAATATTCAGTATGCTCACAACAGCTCCGCGTTGATGGATGAAGAGACTCACTCAAGAACGCTGAGGCTATACGAGGACTTTCCGCAGAAAGATCCTTTTACCGATATGCTGCACTCCGCATATATCGCGATGAAGAATCCCGGGGATAAAAAAGCATATGAAAAACTTAAAGCGGTTTTTTTTGAGAACCATGATAAATGTTCAAAAGAAATTCAGTGTGACCTTGCAACCAACATGATAAATTTTTGCAGAAACAGCGCGCAAATAGGCCACGCTGATTTTGTTAAAGATGAATTTATTTATATAAAACTCTTAATTGAAGACGGGCTGTATAAGGTATTTACTGCAGGGTGGATCGACCAGTATCTGTTCGTACAGTCAGTGATGTCGGCGTGCAGATCAGGGAAGTTTGAGTGGGCGGAAAAATTCATAGAGGAACATAAACATGAACTCATTAAAGAAGTAAGAGAACAATACACTAATTATGCATATATAACACTGAACCTAAGGCGCGGCAGGTTTGAAGACGCGCTGCATTATATTTCAAAATGCAGGAATGTTGACATCGGGGATAAACTGAACATAAAGGTATTTGAATTCAATGCATATTATGAGCTGGGATATTATGATGAACTTAAAGCGCTGGCTGACAGCGCGAACCATATGCTGAAAAACGACAAGTTTTTTTCAGCGGTAGAAAAAGCAAATTACAAACTTTACGTAACTGCCATTTCCCGGCTTATGGATTACAAGTGCAAAGTTGGCAGCCGCTATAAGGACCCAGGCTTCTTACATGAGCTTAAAGATTTTATAAATTCCAATAAAATGCGCAACAAACAATGGCTGCTTCAGAAGATAGAAGAGCTTAAGTCAGCGTGAATCCAATAATATTTTTCAGAACTTTAAGATGGAAAAAAGCACAGCAACAGAGATCCTGAAAACATTTTCGAAGGAAGAGCTGTCCCGATTTAAAGATTTTACCGCTTCGCCGTACCATAATAAGAATTCAAACGTCACAAAGCTGTGCTCTGCGCTGTTAAAACATGCCCCGGCTTTTCCGCATGAGAAAGTAACCCGCGAAGAACTTTGGAAAAAGATCTTCCCGGCCAAGAAATACAATTACGGCATAATGAAAAACCTGATGCATGGACTTTCTAACCTTGCCAGGAGTTTTATTGCCTTTGAAAAATTCGCGAACAATGAGCTTTATTACAACAGGTTCCTTATTCCCGCCGCCCGTGAAAAAAACCTGCTGAATATGCATATGAAGACCCTGCGGAGACAAAATAAGTTAATTGAAAAAATGATAAAAGATGAATTTTACTATGAAGAGGTAATCGCGACCGCGCGCGAGCATCTTACCGCAAACATTGATAATACATATATAGATGAGACGAAAATTACCATGCAGGATGGCGACCTGAAGCTTTTTCTGCTTAAATACTTTATCGGGTCTCTTAGCCTGTTAACAGAAGAACAGCGGACTAATATAAAACATGACTTTGAGTTCACAAAAAACCTGCTGAATTATTTCGAGGGAGATCTTCCTAAATTTAGAGAAGATGTTATTTTAACCGTTTATTTTTATCTAATGAAGAGTTCACTGGAGTTAAACAACGAAAGCCTCTATAATGAAACCCGCAGACTTGTTGAAAACAATTTGCATGTAATGAATCATATGACAAAAAGAAATTGTTATGCTGTTTTTATTGCACTGTGCAACAGAAAAATATACTTGTATCCTGATAAGACAAATGAGTACCAGAACGAGCTCTTAAAAATACATTTAGAAATGCTGGAAAAATCACTGCTCGGTCCGGAAAACTCGGTAAACATTCACATTGAAATGTTCAGGAATATTGTGGTCATGTGCAATTTCGGAAAAGAAACAGATATCTTAAACGGAGTTATTGAAAAATATGCTGCTCTTGTTTTAAACACTGACCATGAATCGCTCAAAAACTACTCATACGCGTTTCTAAACATCATGAAAGGAAATTTCGAAAAGTGCCTTGAGCTATGCTCAAAAATAAATTTTTTAAAACTTTATCAGCCGGCCAAAGGAAGTTTTTGGTTTAAGAATGATATTAAGCAGCTTGAAATAATGTGCTACTTTGAGCTCGGTCATTTTGAAGAGTTGCTGGGTGCAGCAGATTCATACAGGCATTTTATTGTAAACTGTAAACAAATGAACGACATAATGAAAACAAGAAATCTTAAGTTCAATCATTATACAGTAAAACTTACGCAATCAAAAATGGACGGCAATCCATTTCCCATAACTTCTGAGAACTTTGAGAAGGAGAATGTTGCGGGTAAATCATGGCTAAAAAGCAAAATAACAGAGCATGCAGGATTTGCTTTATCTTAAAAAGTTCTGCACTGCGTTTTGGAATTCAGTTAACGCCTGTACATGCGGAATATGCCCCACGTTATCAAGCTCAACAAGTTTAGAGTTTTTGATGAGTTCATTCACTTTTTTACCGAGCGCGGGATAATTACCGTATATTTGTTTTGCTTCTTCATTCAGCAGATTTTTCCCGACGATGGTGCGGTCATATTGCCCTATAACCAGCAGAGTTGGAACGGAAATATCTTTTAGCTCGTATAAAACAGGCTGCTCGTATATCATTTGGTACGTTAACGCATTAGCCCAGGCGATGCTTTCGAAATCACTTCTTGAAAGATCCTGTGACTGAGCAAGTACATATTGTTCGTATTCATCTTTCCATTCAGGATAATATGTCTTTTGGTAATCCTTTATACTTTGATAAGTTGCAGCAAGCTCCCTGATATACTGCGCTTCTACGGGCTGGTATGGCACAAATGCGCGGTAGTCTTCGAGTCCGACCGGGTTTTCAAGCACAAGCTTTTCGGTACGCTCAGGATACATGAGCGCGAACCGCGCAGCGAGCATTCCCCCGGTAGAGTGACCGATTACCATTACTTTTTCTATACCTAGGGTATCAAGCAATCCTTTATTCAGATAAGCGAGCAGGTGAAAGCTGTAGTGAATATTAGCGCGTGAAGATTTACCCCAACCGATCTGATCAGGGGCGATAACTCTATAGCCGCTCCCGGTTAAAAATCCGATAACATCTTTCCAGTAATACCCATTGAAATTTTTACCGTGGAAAAGGATGACAGTTTTTCCGTTGTGAGCCGAAGGCTTAACATCCATGTATGAAAAAGTCAGCGATTGGAATTCTATATTTACTGAAATAGAATCCGACGGGTAAGGATAGTTTACAAACTGCGCATTTGAAAAATGCGTGGTTATGGCAAGCAGTATAATTATCAATGTTTTCTTCATTTGGTTTAGTTGTTGTTATTGCCCTATAAAACATATGTTTAACCCCGAATGTTTCAAATGGAGAAAATCTATTTTATGTAATGATTGAACATTGTTTTTCATATATTTGTACAAAAGAAAGGTAGTCTTTTTAAAATGGAAAAACATATAAAAAAGATAGCGTTCGGAATAGTAGCAATAATTACATTGCTGCTTTTTGTGTTTTATTTTGCGGCATGTAATAACGATATTACTTCAAGCTTTGGCACGGTCAGAACAAAAATCATAGAACTAACTGATGATGATGGCGAAACCATCGCGAAGGTAAAAGCAGTTAAAGACGCATCGGGCAAAAGTATTGTAAATATAATGGATAAAGACGGGAATGTGATTGGGATATTCCAGGGGAAGTAATGCTGAAAATTTGACGGAACAATTCTTGAGTAAATCAGTTAAATTTGAGCAAATAGTATTATGTTTTTAGATATATTTGTAAATAAGTATTCAAAACATATAACTTCAGGCAAGGGCATGAGATCCTTCGCCGGGGCTCAGGATTAACGAAATGGATATAGCAATTGGAATCTGTTTAGGGCTGGGACTCGCAGCAAGCTGCGGCTTCCGCGTATTTGTACCGCTATTGATAAGCAACATAGCTTCATTAACTGGCGTTGTGAATATCGGCGGTGGATTTGAATGGATGGGCTCATGGCCCGCGTTCGCCATTTTTTTAACCGCTACAATAGTGGAAATTGGCGCGTACTATATACCGGTACTTGATAATATGCTGGATACAATTTCCGTTCCGCTGGCAACAATAGCGGGTACGCTGCTTTCTGTAACATTTATAACGGATGTGCCGCCTATGGTGCAGTGGACACTTGGAATAATAATCGGCGGCGGCTCTGCCGCTGTGATAAAAAGCGGAGCGAGTATGGCTCGTTTAAAATCAACCACATTTACAGCGGGCTGGGCTAACTGGCTAATAGCTACGTTTGAGCATGTTACATCATTTGTGATGAGTGTGCTAACGGTGTTACTTCCAATCGTTATGGGTGTTATTGCGCTTGGTGTGCTTGGATTTTTTGGGTGGAGGCTGGCTAAAAAGAAGAACCATGATTCAAGGATTAAAGGATGAACATGATTTTGTTACCTGCCTAATATTTTTTTGAATTGCGGCTAAGACCTAAAGGTCGTGGCAACTCAATAGTACCTTAGTTGTTATTGAAAATAGCTTTGGTTGTTTCTAAAAAAAGAAGGAATATATTTTCGTAAAAACAAAAAAATTTAATTTCTATCAACATATCGCTCCTACGGAGCTCGGATAATGTTTAATTCAATTTCTACAAACATGGCGCTCCTACGGAGCTCGAATAATGTTTAATTTCGTTTTCTACAAACATATCGCTCCTACGGAGCTCGGATAATGTTTAATTTCGTTTTCTACAAACATAACGCTCCTAACGGAGCTAAAATAATTTTTATTTCGTTTTCTACAAACATTTAGCTCCTACGGAGCTCGAATAATGTTTAATTTCGTTTTCTATAAACATAACGCTCCTAACGGAGCTGATTATTGATTTAAGTTAAGTCAGCAAAATCCACATTGTTGATTTTAAGAAAATGAATAGAATCAAATAATCTGTAAAATTTGAGATGATCCGCCCATAGCTTCGGCAAGGCGCAGCGGGTCATTACTACAAAAAAACTTTTCTATACCGCATGAAAAAATACATATTACTTCTTGTTCTGCTTCCGTTTTTTGTTAACTGCTCGAAGGTAAGTGAGCTTACTTCGCGAGATTCAAAAAAAGAAAAGACGATAAATGCTGAGATCACCTCCGATATTACACCGGGAGCCAACACATACGGAGTTGTTGCGGGTGTACTGGAGTGGAAAGATCCGGGCTTTTCGCCATTCAGCAGCCGTAACAGGAAGGACAAGGAGCTGCATTCACTGTTGGAGTCCCAAAGCGTTCAGCCGGGGAATGTTTCATTGCTGATAGATAGGGAAGCGACTGTGGATGCGATGAAATCCGCTGTACTTACCGCCATAGATAAAGCGCCGGAGGGCTCGACCTTTATATTTTATTATGCGGGTCATGGCGTGAAGGATAATGACAGCAGAATATATTTTGCAAGCTATGATATCACCACAGGCAAATACAAAAGCACAGGTTTCGATGTAAGCTGGCTTGGTGATGCTGTGCGCGATAAGTTCAAAGGGAAACTGGTTTGGCTGCTGGCTGATTGCTGTTACAGCGGAGCATTGCTTGATGAAGCGGAGAAAATAAGTTCAGCGGGTAAGAACGTAATCGTGCTGACTTCGGCGGCATCATGTAATATATCAACAGCCAACTGGACCTTCACGCAATCGATGATTGATTGTCTATCGGGTCTGCCCCTTGCCGATAGAAACGGTGACGGGATAATTTCAATCAACGAAACCGGCACAGAGCTTGGCGATGCTATGAAGTACCGTGAAAGACAGATGTGCGGATTTAAGTTATTTGGTGTAAATGAAACCGCGCCGCTTGTTAAAACAAGCGGCAGTGTAACTTCGGGCAGCGGCGATTTGGTACCAGGCGCATATTATATGGCGCCTAAAGGCGGCGATATGGCTGCCGTCAGGATTCTGAAAAGTGATAATAACCAGGTTGAGTGTGAGTTTTACGATTACAGCGATAAATCAACGGTGACCTTCACTAAAAACGAACTGCAGCCGATATACTTTGTGAATTATTCGGTGGGTGATAAGATCAAGGTATCATGGGAAGGCCGGTGGTATGATGCGGAAGTTAAAAAAGCGCAGAATGATTTTTATTATATTAAATACGCAGGCTATGAAGATTTTTGGAATGAGTGGGTTGCTTATGACAGGATAAAAACGGGTAAGGAACGCACTGCCCAAATAGAACAAAACGGTGTGTGGTACCCGGGTATAGTGCTTGAAGAAAAAGGCGGGAAGTATTTTATCCGCTATGATAATTACAGTTACGTTTGGGATGAATGGGTTGGTGAAGAGAGGATAAGGTTTTGAAATTATCTTATGTATATCAGTTAAAATATAGAAGTGTTTTGATATATGTAATTAACGAACAATATAAGAAAGAACAATATGGAAAAATTCAGGAAATATAGTAACAATACATAGAACAGATAGTTTTTCATTTTATTCCCCTTACTTTACAATAATCATTTTCATGGTTTTGGTAAATTTCTGCCCTTCTCCTTCTGCGTACATGCGGTAGAAATATACTCCGCTGGCAATATTAGAGCCGTTGAACTCAACAGTGTAATAATCAGCCGCACGGTTTTCGTTTAGCATGGTAACAACTTCCCGACCCAGCATATCAAAAACAACAATGCTTACTTTGCCGTTTACCGGCATTTCAAAATTAATCTTTGTATTTGGATTGCCCGGATTGGGATAGTTCTGACCCATATCAAAGCTTAATGGCGGTGATATTTTTACAACCGTTCCAAGCTCGAAATATTCATAATTGCCGTTATAATCTTCTTGTTTTATCCTGTATTTATAATCAGCGGTTTTCAGCTTTTCATCTTTGTACATATAACCGTTGGAAACATTAGAAGTACCCTTGCCTTCGATAAAAGCAATTTCCTTCCAGCTGTTTTCGGCGGCAAAAGTTCTTTCAACCCGGAAGCCTTTATTGTTTAGCTCCCACTCAGTGACCCACATTAATGTAACATTCCGTTTATCGGCGCTGAAAGTGAATGATGATAGGCTTACGGGCAGTGCGCCGGTACAGATTGAGCCTCCTCCTGAGTATGTACCATTGATAAAGACATTATTAGCGCAAACATCAGCGCCTGACTGCACTTCAACAGAAGTGCCCGGATCGTAAGTGATATCGCTGTTCACCTGCGCTTTAGTCATAACGCTAAGCAGCGCTATCAGGATTAATACGAGGATAATTATTGTTTTCATGTTGACCTCACCCCCCTCCCTTCGCTAAAGCTTCGGCAGGCTGGTTTGCCCTTCTGCCCCTCTCCTAACAGGAGAGGGGAGAAATACGGGGAAGTTTATTTAATTAGTATAGTTCTGTTTGTTTTACCTCACCCCCCTGCCTTCGCTAAAGCTTCGGCAGGCTTGTTTGCCCTTCTGCCCCTCTCCTATCCGCCAATGCAGTGAAGGGAGAGAAACGAGAAGAATTTTAAATTTATTTTTTACCGCAAAGACCGCAAAGCACGCTAAGATAATCCCTGCAGTTATAGTTTTTGCTGATAATTATTGATTTACAGTATTAATTTCAGAATTTACTTCTTTGATATTGTTATCTTTTAATTTCAGTTTTTCTATCTCGCCTGCGAGAACATTCTGCATTTGTTCATATTTATCCAAACGGACCTTCAGGTCAGTGTTTTCTGCTGAAAGGAATTCATTCTTTTCGTTTAATTCCTGAATAGCTTTTATCATTGGCGCAAGCAGGTCATTATAGCGAAGCTGGTACTCGCTATCATCGGTAATGGTAAGCATACCGGTATTTTCAGCGCCTTCCTGCTGTAAGACTTCTTCCACTTCCTGTGCTATCAAGCCGTATTCGGTTTTGCCTGATTCATCATTTTTACGTGTGTAGGAAACGGGGCGGAGCTTTGTGATAAATCCCAACCCAAGATTTGAGCTTAAAATATTTGATTTCAGGTTTCTGTCGGAAGTAACAGTCCATGCAACCTGAATGCCGGCGTAAGTAATTGATGTATTTCCAATACGTACCTGGTTGCTTGAGGTCGGAAAAGGGACCTCTGCATTATAACCGATCACAAGGTTGTTAGAGCCAGTGGTGTTGAGGACACCAGCGAATAATCCTATAGCTGTATTATAGTTACCGGTAGTATTGTTAGTAAGGGAACCATGTCCTAAAGCTGTATTATAAATACCGGTAGTGTTGCTACCGAGAGAATAAACTCCGAATGCAGAATTATAATAACCAATCGTATTACTGAATAGCGAACCTACGCCAAAAGCTGAATTCTGAATTCCCGAAGTGTTATTATTAAGAGATAAATTTCCAAAAGCAGAGTTTTCATATCCTGTTGTATTTGAAGATAATGTTGCATCACCGAAGGCAGAATTGCTATATCCTGTTTGGTTTGAATGTAATGATTTATTTCCAAATGCTGAATTCCATCTGCCTGAAGTATTAAATAATAGTGCTTCTGATCCGAACGCAGAATTGTTAAAACCGGTAGTGTTAAATAAAAGTGAAGAAGTACCGAAAGCGCAGTTTTCGCTGCCTGTTGTATTTGACAAAAGTGACTCGTTACCAAATGCAGAATTTTTTGAACCCGTTGTAAGTGAGGATAGTGACTGAACACCCACACCGGTATTATAACTGCCCTGGCTGCCTGAACCGCTCATAGTAAAATTGCCTGCATATAAACCAAGAAAAGTATTCCAGCCATTTGTTCCGCTGCCGTTGTATGTGTGCAGGAACCTATCAACACCTTTGAAAATCGAACCTCTCTGGTTTCCGGCAAGGGGAGAGATCAGGGTTAACCTGCCGTTTGACTGGTTAAGCGAAAAGTATGTATTAGAGGCATCTTTAATTGTAAACGTGCCGGATGAGCCAAGCGTGTTGGTGATGTTTTGGGCAAATAATGCGCCGGAGATGCTTAGAATTATGATTATTGTTTTCAGTGTTTTCATAGTTTAGTGAAATTTTTTACCGCAAAGCACGCTAAGCTCGCTAAGACAATCCCCGCAGCTATAGCTTTTGCTGAAAATTATTGATTTACAGCATTAATTTCCGAATTTACTTCTTTAATTTTGTTTTGTTCCAGCATATACTTTTCCAGTACTGTAAGCCTGTCTTCAACCGATTTTAGTGATTCAAACTTTTTCTTTAATTCATCGTTTTCATATTTCAGCTTCACTATCTCTGTATCCTTAATATCTGAAGCCAGTTTTAATTCCTGAATAGCTTTTATCATCGGCGCAAGCAGGTCGTTATAGCGGAGCTGGTACTCGCCTTCATCGGTTACTGTAAGCATTCCTGTGTTTTCAGTATTTTCCTGCTTTAATGCATCTTCAACTTCCTGTGCTATTAAGCCGTATTCAGTTTTACCTGATTCATCGTTTATTCTTGTGTATGATACAGGCCTTAATTTATTTATGAAGCTTAATCCAAGGTTTGAGTTCAGAATATTATTCTTCAGCCTGCGGTCGCTGGTGACGGTCCACGCAACCTGAATGCCTGCATAAGTGATACTTGTATTGCCGAGGCGTATTTGGTTGCTTGCTGTACCTGAAGGCACCTGAGCAAGGATTCCAATTGCTATGTTATTTGAGCCTGTGGTGATAAGGTCACCAGCGCGAAATCCGAATGCTGTATTAGAGAAACCGGTTGTGTTATTTGCAAGTGAGTTTGATCCAAAAGCAGAATTTTGTGTCCCGGTTGTGTTATTTTCAAGTGTATATGAACCGAAAGCGGAATTATTCCAACCTTCAGTGTTGCGAACAAGCGAGTAATATCCGAAAGCGGAATTGTTAAATCCTGTAGTGTTACTGTAGAGAGATATAAACCCGAATGCGGAATTATAAATGCCCGTTGTGTTATAGTTAAGTGCTTCAAATCCGAAAGCAGAATTATTAAGCCCTGTAGTGTTGAAACGAAGCGAAGAAAGCCCAAACGCTGAATTTCCATTACCCGTTGTATTCGAATGCAGCGAATAATATCCAAACGCTGAATTTCTAAAACCTGTTGTATTGGTGGAAAGCGAAGACTCTCCGAAAGCAGAATTCTCATACCCTGTGGTGTTAGCGTAAAGAGAATAAGTACCAAATGCTGAATTACTGCTGCCGGTAGTCAGTGAAAAAAGTGACAAATTACCTACACCTGTGTTAAAACTGCCCTGGTAAATTGTGCCTCCCATTGTAAAATTGCCGGAGTTTATACCAACGAAAGTGTTGTTTCCGGTTGTTCCGCTGCCGTTGTATGTGTGCAGAAACCTGTCAACACCTTTGAAAATCGAACCTCTCTGGTTTCCGGCAAGGGGAGAGATCAGGGTTAACCTGCCGTTTGACTGGTTAAGCGAAAAGTATGTATTAGAGGCATCTTTAATTGTAAACGTGCCGGATGAGCCAAGCGTGTTGGTGATGTTTTGGGCAAATAATGTACTGCAGAGAAATAAATTGAATAAAAGAATTTTTATTTTCATGGCTGTGCTTCCTTATTGCTTTTAAAGATCGATTCGTTTTCTTCAAGAATTTTTTTATTAAGCAGCAGGAACGCCTCCGTTATGAGGGTATCGGAATCCATGCCCGTGAGCTGTGAAAGACTTTTTATCATGTTATGGGTAGAAACCTTAAGCCTGTAACCGCGCGCAATACGGAGTGAGTTTTTGGCGCTGTTTGAATTTAACTGAATCCTGTTTTCCATATTTTGATCGCTGTTTTCCGTTTCCCGGTTGGTTAGTTCTGTATTTTGATTGCCGCTATTAAAAAAGCTTATTATTGTTATTCCATTTTTCAATTTTTGTGCACGAAGCTGTGCATGTGTGCGAAAATACTGCATCCGCGTATGCACAGCAAAGAGAAATTTCTTTGAAAATGACAGTGAAATTTGTGGGGTAAGCCGAAAAAACTTGAATTTTTCTATAATTTTAGCTTTTTTATATAAATTATAATGACAGCAAAATGAATGGAAAAAAACTTTTACCCCAAACCGCTTAGCCGGGCAGATTGGAACAGGGGTTAAATTTGTAATTCCGGAAAGGACTAAATATGAATGAATTAAAGCTTATACGAATCTTAAGAACACTAAATCCGGCAGAGTTAAAAGATTTCGAAAAGTTCATAGTATCGCCATACTTTAATAAGGGGCGAAACCTTCAGCCATATTTCAGGGAGCTTAAAAAGTTTTACCCGGGGTTTGACTCACAAAAGCTAACCAAGGAATATATTTACAGCAGGCTATATAAGGGGGCAAAGTTTGACGGCAGAGCAAATTCGCTTATGAATAAGCTGAATTCTGAATTACAAAAATTGATGGAATATTTTTTAGTATCAGTTAAGCTGGAATTAAATCCGGTTACCAGAAATATTCTTCTTAATGAAATGTACCTGCAAAAAGGTCTTCATAAAATAAGTTTGTCAGAATTATTAAAATTAAAAGACGATCTTTATGGTAAAGGAATTAGCGATACCTACTACCAGCCTCAGCAGAAAGTGCTTGGCTTAACTGCAGAGGCATACATTGGTACAGGACGCATGAAAGAATTTCATAACACATATAAAGAATTTTCAGACAGTGTATTGTTATATATGCTGACATTTTATTTTGAAGATTATGCGCACAGAAAAAATTTTGAAATAGGAAGCAATTATATAATTAAACCATCACCTGCTGCTAAGATCCTGGGCGAACTTAATTTTAATGAAATCATAGAAAATATTGAGAAAAAAAACAGAATAAACGGAATAAAAGCAAACATTTATTATCATTTGTATCTGTGTTACAAAGAGCCTGCCAAATACAGTGTTTTTAACAGCTTTAAGACCCTGCTGTTTAGAAACCTTGATCTGTTTGGTCACGAAGAAAAATACAATCTTCTCAATTATCTTTACACTTTATGCTATATATCCGAAAGGCTTGGTTCAGGAAACAGGGAGAAAGACCGCTTTGAAATAATAAAAATTAAAACAGAACGTAAAATACTCAGCTTCAGAGAAAATGAAATTCACCATACAACATATGACGGAATTGTTTCTTTATATTTAAGTAATAAAAAATATACGGAAGCAGAAAATTTTATAACAGAATTTACTGACTGGCTGCCTATGGAGTTAAGAGAGCGATACCGCAAAATGGCTATGGCAAGGCTGTATTTTAATAAACAGGAATTCGGAAAGGTGCTTGAAATCCTTTCTACTAAACAGGAATTAACACTTAATAATATCAGCGCAGTCCAATTGAAACTAATCTCATTGTTTGAACTAAAAGAATATGATGCAGCCTTGGCTTTGATAGAATCATTTAAAAAATATCTAAAAAATAATAAAACAATTTCGAAGGCTAACGGCAATCATTATCTTGGTTTTGCAGAAGGTTTACAGATACTTATAAAAAATATTACCGGCAGCGGTGAAACCGAACCTGTGACGAAAATGAAGATTGTTATAAAAAAATACCCGGCATTATTCAGGAAGAACTGGCTTTTAAAAAAGGCTGAAGAGCTTGAAAGCGCCGGTGCGGGGAAGAAATGAAAATTAAGTCTAGCCCGTGAGCCCGAAGAGACGGGTAATACAAAAAAAGGTTACCAAAGAGCAGGATCTTTTTAAAAGATTTTTTCGGAAACGCAAAGAAATTTTTTTACATAAAAAATATACATGGGATAGAAGATCAAACAAGGTAAATTACCACAAAAGCTCCAGCGATGCTCAACCTTTACATAGGGGCGCATATTGAAACCAAACCGAATGCCTTTACGTTAAATATGAAAACCAAAACAAGACCATTAAATCCGAATTATGTCATCATTTATCAGCAGCTTAAAGGAAAATAACAGGTTAAGTATAACTGTTATTCTTGCCATGTCATGCCTTTTGAGCGTATCCATTGAAGCGTTTAGGGTTTATTACTCAGGCTTTAATACCTATTTATTTTTAATATGGAATTTGTTCCTTGCCATTTTACCATATGTGATAAGTACATTATTTCTACTGTATTATAAGAAGATAAATTCGCTAGTACTGACCGGAATAATTCTCTCCGCATGGCTGCTGCTTTTCCCTAATGCGCCGTATATTGTAACGGATTTTTTTCACCTCGATAAAAAAACCGGAATACCCTATTGGTATGATCTTGGAATGATACTTTCGTTCGCGTGGAACGGTTTGATACTTGGGTTTATTTCACTCTACGATATTCAGACTGCGCTTGCGCGCCGCTTCGGGGCAATTAAAGGATGGGCATTCGCGATATTTTCGCTGGTGCTTGGAAGTTTCGGGATATACCTGGGCAGGTATGAGAGATTTAACAGCTGGGATGTGTTAACAAATCCAGTGGAATTGTTTGTTGATATCGCGAACCGTTTTATTCACCCCATGCAGCATCCGCGGACAATGCTGATGACGCTTTTGTTCTCTGTGGTACTGATCTTTGGTTATGTGACACTGGTTGTGATGTTCAGGCCGGGAAGGGTTGAAAGCAAGAAGTAATTTTATATTTTAAAACCCGTTGTAATTTTACCTTAATTAAAAAGTATTGTTCAATTTCAGATCCAGATTCAGATTCATGAATATTAAGAATATCCTCCCCGCTGTCTGAGCCACTCCTGCGGCATTTCGAGGGGAATTGGAATTTTACTTTTCTTTTTCCATTTCAAGTATTTTTTCAATAAGCCAGAATTTGCTGCCATCATTAAGACTGTTTATTTCTTTTTTGAGAGAATATATCTTTTCATCCGGGAAAATTCCCTTTACTTTATTTAGCTTCAGATCTGCCATTTTTCCAATTAACTGCACAAACGTATTAAGTTTTTCTTTTTTTGAATGGTTTAGTTTACTATCGTTATAGATAAAATGTTTTGCGGAATCAATGATGTACGCCAATTCATTAAACCCGGACATTTCATAATTTACTATCAGTTCCCATTTCTTAATCTGGATCTTATCAATGATCATAGAGTGTTTGATCTTTGAAAGATATTTCAATGCCTGCTCAAAGTTCTTTACACCAATATTGTATTCTATAAGCGCATGAAGATAGTAATGCTCTCTGACCTTTATATTCAATTTATACCGGAATTCATTAATGAAGTTCAGCGCCCACTGTATTTCGTTATTTTTAAGAGCGCTAAGGGCTGCATTTCTGTAGAAAGGGCCATCTATATTTTGTTTGTTTTCAAAATTATATATCCCGTTCTCTATCATATACTTGTATATCTCAAACTCGTTTTTAAGAAATTCATTGCTGCCTTCTTCAAATTTGATGTAGCAGTACCCTGATAGCGCAACAAGAAAGTTGTATTTTTCCCCGTGGCTCAAGCGGCTGCTGTTTTCTTTAACAAGCTTATTCATTTGATAAAAATGTACACTGCTGCCTTCATAAATAAGCATAATCGCGTGATAGAAGATCCTGACCCTGAAATCAAATTTGACCGGAACCGAATTGTAAAAGGCCAGAACTTTTTTCATAAAACCGTTATCCATGCCTGCGTTTAATTCAGTCTGTATCAGCAATTGATTGTAATTATTGTGAAATACATCCACAAAATAACCCATGGTAATGTTAAGATTTCCAAGCTCTGAGCTGGCAGCGGTATCGTAATACTTATCCTGCTGGATCAGGTGATTTTGTTTAAGGGAGTTAAGATAAAATTTGTTCTTATAATAGTCGGGGTCATAAGTATTTTTTTCGATGCTCTGCCGTGTTTCCTTAAAGGTCTTTTCAAAAAGACCGTGAAGGCGTCTTTCAAGAATCACTTCCAGAAGGTTAAAATTACCCCGGATCTTTTTTGAGTTGTAATGTTCAAGCTCAATAAATTTTTTGGCAAGTACCATCAGTTCGTGGATGATATTTTTCATCGTCCCGTAATTGAATTTCTTGCCGGGGTAAATTTTTGAATAAATATTTTCGCCCGTCAGGCGGGGAGAATCAAACTCCGGAGCAAAATGCTTTATTTCAGTCCACAACCTTGAGATAGCGGATTTCCGGTTAAAGTATGCTGAATTAACAAACCTATCAAACTTCTTAATTTCAGTTTTTGTGAATGTCCTTAACAATCCTGCCGCAGAGCTATTAATCATAAATTTGGGGATAAAATTCCGGTGAAAATTCATGTAAAAAAGCGGAAAATTTAATCAAAATCAAGGTAAACTCCATAATTAGCCGATGAAATTTCGTTATATTTTTCTTTTTATACTTAATAATTTGGGATTATCTTTAAGTAATAAAAAAAATTCAAAAAAAATGAAACATTTGAACATTAAATTACTCACTGCAATTCTGTTTTTAGCAGTATTAAATACCTCCGGTTTAAAAGCGCAGGTAACGGAAGACTGGGTAAAACTCTATAACCATATGGGCAGCCAGGATATTTCAAACGGCATAGCTTTGGATCATTTGGGAAACATATTTACTGCGGGATCTGTTTTGAACACAAGTTCCGCAAATACAGATTACGGCACACTTAAATATAATTCCGCGGGTGTACAGCAATGGTTCAGACTGTATAACGGTTCCGGCAACTGGCTTGATTATGCGGATGATATAGCAACAGATGCAGCAGGGAACATTTATGTGACCGGCAGAACGGATGCTTTTTCGGGTAACGCAACATGTGTAACAATAAAATACAATACCTCCGGAGACTCGCTTTGGGTAAGAAGTTACGTGAATGCTTATTGCAGCCGGTTATTGGTTGATAGCGGCGGCAACGTATATGTTGTTGGCAGAAAAGGTGATGCGTCTTTTTCTGATTACTTTGTGATAAAGTATAATTCATCGGGTGATTCATTGTGGTCAAGAACTTATTCCGGCGCCGGTTCATTCCCAGACGGCGCAACCTGTGCTGCCGTGGATAGTTCGGGTAATGTTTATATTTCCGGCTATGTTTACTTTGCGGCACCCGGGCCGCATTCAGGTATCGCAACAATTAAATATAATGCATCAGGCACGCAGCAATGGGCTGCGGTGTTTGATCTTGCCACCACGGGATCTCACAGGGCAAACGACATTGCCGTTGATAATTCAGGGAACGTTTATATAGGCGGCTACAGCGATACTGCGTCACTTGGGAGAACTTATCTTGTGATAAAGTATAATACAGCAGGTGTACCGCAATGGCAAAGAAGATACTCAAGCGGCGTTCCGCAAACGACAACAGAAATTCTCTCAATAGCCCTGTACGGTAATGACTTTTTATACGTAACGGGTTACAGTGTTTTTGCTGCAACATACTATGATTATGTTACCATCAAATACAATTCTGCCGGCGCTCAGCAATGGGTAACACAATATCATAATGGGACCGATGTTGCGACAAAACTAGTATTAGATGACGTAGGTAATGCGTATGTTACGGGATCATCCAGCAGCATGACCAACGGAGAGGATATACTGACGGTAAAGTATAATTCCGCCGGCGTGCAGCAATGGACAGCAAGATGGGACGGGGCAGCGCATAATAATGACCAGGGTAGGGATATAGCTGTAGATAACACAGGAAATGTTTATGTTACGGGCAGAGGACTAACAGGGGCCAACAATGATGATTATGTCACAATAAAATACTCACAGTCCACAGCCGGCATTACCCCGGTTTCAAATGTAATACCGGAAATATTTTCTTTGGGGCAGAATTATCCCAATCCCTTTAACCCTATAACAAACATCAGGATCAAAATTCCCGTTGAAAGTTTTACGCGGCTAACCGTGTATGATGTTTCAGGAAAAGAAGCTGCGGTACTTGTTAATGAAAATTTGAGGCCGGGTGAGTATAGTATAGATTTTGATGCGGGGAAATTAGGCAGCGGTTTATATTTTTACAGGATAGAAGCCGGAAGCCATATTGAAACCCGGAAAATGATACTGATTAAATAATTTATACCGGTTAATGTTGAGTCACTAACCGGAGTTTGCACATAGGACTCCTTAGGCGGGACTCAGATAAAATGTAATTCGTAATATGTAATGTTTCCCGTTCCAAAACCGCCACGGCGGACCGGTTTGGGAATGTTTATATAACACACCCCGTTTCACCCTTGGTGAGCCATCCCTCTGCTGCGAAGGCACTCAGGCAAGAGGGAATTATCATATTGATTACATTTTGGATTTAATGCTTCGCCTCAAATAGCTATCTTTGCACCTTACCACAAAATTACAAACATAAATACAAATATCGCTGATGGCAGATAATAAAATCATATTTTCAATGGTGGGGGTAAGCAAAACTTACCCGCCGCAGAAACAGGTATTAAAGAACATTTACCTTTCATTTTTCTACGGTGCGAAGATAGGCATAATTGGTCTGAACGGTTCGGGTAAATCGACTTTGCTTAAAATAATTGCGGGTTTAGAAGAGAACTTTGACGGTGAAGTGCATTTCACCAAAGAGTATTCTATAGGCTTGCTTGAGCAGGAGCCGTGGCTTGATGAAACCAAGACCGTGAAAGAGATCATCCAGGAAGGCGCGCAGGAAGTTGTAGATATATTAAAAGAGTACGAAGAAGTGAATAACAAGTTCTCTGAGCCGATGGATGATGACGAAATGACGAAGCTTATCGAGAGACAGGGTGAGTTGACTGAGCTTATCGATCACCACAACGGGTGGGAGCTTGACGCAAAGCTTGAGCGCGCGATGGATGCGCTCCGCACTCCCGAGGGTGACGCGCTGATCAAAAATCTAAGCGGCGGCGAAAAAAGGCGGGTCGCATTGTGCCGGTTATTATTAAAAGAACCTGATATACTTTTGCTTGATGAGCCGACAAACCATCTGGATGCTGAATCTATTGACTGGCTGGAGCAGCATCTTAAGCAGTATAAAGGAACGGTAATTGCTATCACACATGATAGATATTTTCTGGATAACGTTGCGGGGTGGATACTTGAGCTGGATAGAGGCGAGGGGATTCCCTGGGAAGGAAACTACTCAAGCTGGCTTGATCAGAAGACAAAACGTTTAGAGCAGGAAGAGAAGCAGGAATCAAAACGCCGCAAGACACTTGAGCGAGAGCTTGAGTGGGTAAGGATGTCACCGCGCGCAAGGCATGCAAAATCAAAGGCAAGGCTGCAGAATTACGATACTATGATGAACGAAGATACCAAGCAGAAGGAAGAGAAGCTTGAGATATTCATTCCAAACGGTCCACGGCTTGGCAATAAAGTAATTGATGCCGTAAAAATTAAAAAAGCCTTCGGCGATAAGTTATTGTTTGATGATCTGAATTTTCAGCTGCCGCCTGCGGGAATAGTTGGTATAATCGGTCCAAACGGTGCGGGTAAAACAACATTGTTCAGAATGATACTCGGTACCGAAACACCTGATGCGGGTGATTTTGAAATTGGCGAAACCGTGCAGGTAGGTTATGTTGACCAGGCGCATGCTGAAATTGACCCTGAAAAGACCGTATGGGAAGCGATATCTGAAGGCGCGGAATTTATTGAGCTTGGCGGCAAGCAGTTCAACAGCCGCGCGTATGTATCGCGCTTCAATTTCAGCGGAACGGACCAGAGCAAAAAAGTAGGGGTGCTTAGCGGCGGTGAACGTAACAGGCTGCATTTGGCATTAACGCTAAAATCACAGGCAAATGTTTTGCTGCTTGATGAGCCGACAAATGATATCGATGTTAATACACTCCGGGCACTTGAAGAAGCGCTTGAAGATTTTGCCGGTTGCGCGGTGATCATATCGCATGACAGGTGGTTTCTGGATAGAGTCGCAACACACATACTGGCGTTTGAAGGTGATTCAGAGGTCTATTACTTTGAAGGCGGTTACACTGATTACGAAGAGGCAAAGAAAAAACGATTGGGTGATATTGAACCGAAAAGGGTGAGATATAAGAAGCTGGTGGAATAAAAAGTGAAGTAGAGACATGGTGAAGTGGTGAAAATGTTTTTTTCACATTCCCAAACTGGAGTTTGGGAATGAGGTGGAAATTACATGCTTCTGTATCTACCCCGCTACCAGTTGTTTAAGTTCGGCGGTTTTGGCGAGAAACCATTTTCACATTCCTAAACTGGTCCGCAGTGGCAGTTTGGGAATGAGGTGGAAATTACATGCTTCTGTATCTACCCCGCTACCATTGTTTAAGCTCCGCGGTTTTGGCGAGAAACCATTTTCACATTCCCAAACTGGAGTTTGGGAATGAGGTGGAAATTACATGCTTCTGTATCTACCCCGCTACCAGTTGTTTAAGTTCGGCGGTTTTGGCGAGAAACCATTCTTTACGTGTAACCAAAAATGTTGCCGCGGTATTTTCAAGCATGACAATATCCTCTATGGTGTATTTTTCCGGGTTTGCTCTTATTTTAAAGAGTTTTTCAAGTGTGTGAACCCTTTCAGAAAGATTTAGTTTAACCGGTTCTATGAATTCATCGGTATCCTTTATGAAATGTTTCATGGAATCAATCGCAGAAAGCCCCTCTTCAATATATTCCAGATTATAAAAAGCAAACAGCGCTACCATTTTGACCGAGAACTTCGCCTGGTAATCGGAAAATTCAGCATCGCGTAACAGGCTTAGCACGTTTTCGTGGTTGCCTTTTGATTCCTCGATAAGCGCCATGGAATAGCTGTAGGAACTCTTTCTTTTGCTTTCTTCAATATCATTCAGATGGTCGCGTATCACTCCTTCAGCAAATTCAACTTCCCCAAGTATGATAAATAACTCGATCATATTCCTGAATACACCTGATTGCAGCGGAGCGAGACCATCTGTGTTGAATTTAACATGCGCAAGCTGTGTTTTCCTGATAAGCGAAAGCTCATGCAGCAGTTCTACGCTGCTGGCTTTGATGTAATTATTCAGGACAAATCCAAATAGCGCTGAAGATAAGAACCACTTTTCTGAATTGGAATAATTATCAATATTGCTCAAAATGATCTCTTTAAGCTCGTTGTAATTATCAAAGTCGGTTCTATCTCTGTAAAGCTTCATCAATCTAACCTGCAGGTTTATGTAATTAAAATGTTCGGGCTGTAATCCTTTGATTTCTTTCAAAAAATTTTCAAAATTAAAATTCCGGTAAAATGCTTCAGCAATATTTAGATCAGGGGCATTATTAAGCTGGTTTTCAAGATACTCCATGCCAGCAATATTCTGCTTTAAGGTTGAAATAATATCGCAGGTACTGTAAATACTCATTGGGTAAATGGTCTCATTTGCCCCGGTGTATTTGCTCTTTGTGGTATAGTGTTTGTAGAGAGTCTCTGTAAGCCGGAATTTATTCCTGTAATAATCTGTGCTTAAAACGGAATACTCCATTTTATCCTCAAGTTTTTTATACTCGGAGTGGAACAATTTATCAAGTGAGTGGCGGTTGTAATTTCTCAATCTTCTTATAGATTCTTCAAATTCTGCCGTTAAATCGCCTTCAATTGGGTGTACTGCGAGGAATTTTTCACACAAACCGAAGAGTTCGCTCAGCAGGTTTTTCATTATGCCATAGTTGTACTTTTTTGCAGGATATATTCGTATAAAAAGCTCTTCTTCTGAAAGGGGTTTTGCGACAGATTTTATGATATACTTTCTGATGAGCTCAAACAGTACGATAACCGCTTTGTTGGTATTATAGTATGGCGACCGGATAAAGAGTTCAAACGATTTTAATTCCGCCGTGGTAAATGTTTTAATGACATCAATTGATTTATTTTTCAGCATACAAATGATTACGAATTGATTTAGTAATATTTCTTTTTTAGCTCATCAAGTTTACCGAGATACCAATCCTTAGGACTTGCTGCCGATGCTTTTACAAAAGCGACATGCTCATCCAATTTTTGCGCGGTATATCTTTCAGGTGAAGAAGATATTTTAAAAAGTATAGAATATATTTTAATACTGTCATTGAGTTTCTTCCTGAAATCGGGGTGCAGTTCCCTGGTATCGGCCACAAACTTTTTAAAAGAGTCTAACATAGAAAAACCCTGTTCAAACATATTCAGCTCAAAGCAGCATTTAAGGTAGAGGAATTTGGTGCGAAGTTTTATATGAAAATCCGCCTGCCCGGTACGGGCAAGTTCCTTAAGGCACAATTCATATTTTTCTTCGGCGGCAAAAATATATGCCCTTGCAAGTCTGTAGGCAACATCCCTTACAGAGGGATCGACATCTTTTTTGAATTTTTCGGCAAAGAGTGAAACATATTCAGTTTCCCCGAGCCTAATGCCTGAAAGCACGGTATCAAGATAAGACGAAAGGAAAATGTATCCCACGCCATCGCTATTCATCTTAACAAGTGTAAACATTTTTTTAAGCAAACTGAATTTTTCAACGAAAAATTCAGCGCTGCCTTCGGAGGCGCGTTTTTCAGCATAGAGCAGCAGGTAATTGTTTATCAGGGTGTAAAGCATCTGGTTAGAGTAGATAGCCGTATTCATAAACACAATATCGCAAAGTTTATAATAAACTTCATCGGTGCTGCTGCCTGAGAGCAGTTCTATGAAATTAAGCCTAATCAGTATATCTTTTTTGTTTTTAAGAGCGGAGTTTTCTATGAAGCGGGTAAAATCTTTAATGTTTAAACGGGAAATGAATTCCTTCACCAGATCAGTTTCCGGTTTATAATTTGCTGAGTGCTCAGCGGTAAACTGGATCGCGTAAGCATCGGCAAGAATTGAGATAATGTGCGGAAAGGTGTGTTCTATAATATTAAGTACGCTCGAAGAATATTCATTAATATTACTTCTGTTTATGTTGTAGTCTTTCGCGGCTTCATAGAGAGTACACAGCTCCTGATAATATCCGGGGCTGATCTTTCCTTCGGATATCCGGTCTTTTGTTTTGGCAAAAGCGTGCCTGAAATTGTCATCAAGTTTTCTTTTATCAAGCTCGCCAAGCAGCAGTATCTGCTGATTGGTTTCTTTGAGGGTATTGTTGTTAATGTTAATAACCAGGAATTTTTCGGCCTGTTTGAAAAGTTCGCTCATAAGGTTCTTCATAATTCCGTAATTGAACTTTTTGCCTTTAAAAATTTTGCCGTAGAGCAATTCCTCCGTCAGTTTCGCGGCACCTTCAGCGAGCAAAGCTTTTCTTATTTCGTTAAAAAGCTTAATTAAAGATTTATTTGAATTAAAGTAAGGTGAATCAAGATAGAGGTAAAACTCTTTCAATTCACTCTCACTAAAAGTTGAAATGACATCAACGGCTTTATTTTTTATCATAATTTTTTATGAAAATTATCGCTTCAAAATACGCAAAAATTTATCAAATTTCAGGATTTTTAGGTAATTTTTGTTTGGTTTTTTTATGAAAAATGAGCTAAAAATTCTTTGAAACGGGGTACAACAAAGGGCTAACTTTGTACCAATAAAAAATTCCGGTGGGGGCCAGGTGTTCAATCCAGAGCACAGGAAAATCAATTTAAAATTTGTTCTCCATCTCCAAATCCCACCGGAGATACGCTGATTAAAGACCTGCTTGCTTTATTTAGTAAGCGGGTCTAAAAGGCGCAAAGTAAAAAAGTATATACAAAACGGAAGGCAGGAAATCATGAAATATTTTCTCATATTGTTTACTATCGTTTTTATAAACTCTCCCAGGGATGTACCCGCGCAGGTTAGCCAGGAGTGGGCAAAGAGGCTAAACTCCTCGGGTTCAAGTAACGATTACGTTCACGCCATGACCTATGACGCTGCAGGTAATGTTTACGTTACGGGCTCCGGCGGAAGTAACTACCTTACCGTAAAATATTCTCCCGAAGGTACGGTACTTTGGCAGGCGGTTTACAACGGTCCCGCAAACGATGCTGATTATGGTACGGCAATTGCTGTTGATAACTCGGGGAATGTATATGTTACCGGCAGAAGTTTTGGAACGGGTACTGAAACTGATTTTGCAACAATAAAATATGATGCTGCGGGTACGCAGCTTTGGGTACAGAGATATAACGGTTCAAACAACAGTGATGATGCCGGTATTTCAGTTGTAATTGATGCGGCAGGCAATGTTTATGCGGGCGGCTGGGCATCGCAGGGCAGTTCTGTAGATTACACTATTGTTAAATACAGTTCCGCGGGCTCGCAATTATGGGTTAGAAATTATAACAACGGCAGCAACGACTTTTTAAGGGCTATGGTGATTGACGCTTCCGGGAATATATATGCTACAGGCGTGAGCCGCGGAGCTTCAAATGACGATTATGCCACGGTGAAATACAATTCATCGGGTACTTTGCTCTGGTCAGCCAGGTACAACGGCAGCGGTGTTGATGACGCAAAGGGATTAACCGTTGACCAGCAGGGAAGCGTAATTGTTACCGGTTATGCAACAACGGCTGCAACGGGAAAAGATTACACAACGGTAAAATATAACAACGCGGGTATTCAGCAATGGGTAAAAAAATATAACAGAACGGGTACAACACAGGATGAAGCTGTTGGCATTGTGAGCGATAATACAGGTAACATATATGTAACAGGTTTTTGCGCCGGTTCAGGTACATCAACATTTGACTATGTAACGGTCAAGTATAATACCAACGGAGACCAGCAATGGGCCAAGGTTTTCAACAGCGGGCTTGTAGGGGTTGACGATAAGGCCTCATCTATTGATATAGATGAAACAGGAAATATTTACGTAACAGGCAGTACTATAAGCAGCGGAACCGATACTGATTACGGTACGGTGAAGTATTCACCTGCGGGAGACGTGTTGTGGTCAATTTTATATGAAAATATTGTATCTGTTGATGATAATGCCGTAATGGTAAAAGCCGATAACAACGGCAATGTATATGTAACGGGTAACTCATCAGGATTTTCGGGCTTTGATTTTTTGACAGTAAAATATTCGCAGCCTATCGGTATTACACCGATCAACACTGAGGTGCCGGAAGGTTTTTCATTGGGACAGAACTTCCCGAACCCGTTTAATCCGGTGACAAATATCGGATTGCGGATAGCGCGTTTCGGATTCGTTTCGCTGAAAGTATACAATATAACGGGAAAAGAAGCGGCAGTGCTTGTGAATGAGAATTTAGGCGCGGGAACGTATAATGTTGATTTTGATGCATCGCAGCTGGCGAGCGGCACATATTTTTACAGACTTGTTGTAGGTGACAACACCAACAACGGGGTAAGTTTCACGGACGTTAAGAAAATGATTTTGGTGAAGTAGTCGAAGGTGAAACGTCAAATGTGAAACGTGAAAAAAATGAAATTTTAAAAAAATTAAACAATATAGGTCTTTAAAAAGGGGTAAATAGAAATGTTAAACAAAATAATTACAACATTCATCTTGGGCATGATAATTCTGGCCGGATCGCTGAATGCGCAGATGTTCTGGAACCAGGCGGCGAAGTTTGAGAACGGCGGATACATTTCGGGTCCTAATACACTATCACTGAATATAGTGGGCAGTCTTACTATAGAAGCGTGGGTTTACCCGACAGTTAATTCAGGGATAAGATATATAGTATTCAAAGGAAACGCTTCGAACGGGTATTACCTGCGCCTGAACTCAAACGGAACAGTTTCGCTGGGAACCAACGGGCTGAACCGCATAACAAGTACAGCGGTTATTCCGGCAGGCAAATGGAGCCACGTTGCAGGATCATACGACGTAACAAACAACGGTTTTAAACTTTTTGTAAACGGGCTGGAAGATGCCTCGGCAATAAACATAATTAACAGCGCGCCGAACACAAACACTGATTCTCTGTTCATAGGAAAATTCGGGGGGAATACTTTCACGGGTTTGATGGATGAAGTACGCATATGGACAAAAGCGGTTGAGCCTGTTATGGTCAGAAAAAGTTTCAGGACATCTCTTTCAATTTCAAACGGCAAATATGTATCACTGTTGTTTTCGGTGCCGTTCCAGCGAATAAACAGCTCGGGTACTTCGTTTACGATACAGGATCTTTCGCTGAACCCGATATCGGTGAATCCCACTTACAACCGCGGTGTAACCGCTGTGGATCTAAGCGGCAGACCTTCGGATTACTTAAGCGGGAATGAATCTCTGCTGTTTGAAGGGAACAATGATTCATATGCAGAGATCGCGACTAACTCACTTAACAGCCTTACAGGCGCAATGACAATTGAAGCATGGGTAAATATCACGGGCGGCTCTGCTGTTAATCAATATATAATCCACAAAAACGCACCCGGCGGAAACGGTTACAGGCTTATGGTGAACAGCTCACAGAAATTGAGCTTTTCAATAAACAATTCTGTCTTCAACAGCGGCTCAGCGATAATTGAATATAACAGGTGGTATCATGTAGCATGGGTTGTTTCCGCATCGGGCGCCTCATCGCTTTATATCAACGGTAACCTGGATGCTTTTTACGGCTCAGCCGGTACACCGGCGGCAAATCCGGAGCCTGTGTACATTGGCAGAGGGTTAAAAGGCAACATCGATGAATTGCGTGTGTTTAAATTTGAACGCACAATAGATGATATCAGAAAAAGCATGTATGAATCAATTGATGACGCGAACGCTCCCGCGGGTGATTGTTTTGTGTTTAATTTTGACGGCTCTGGGTGGGCACAGAAAAATTTCCAGGTATATACATTGCACGGCAATACTTATTTTTCAAATGTAGCGGCATTCAGCGGTACGTCAAGTCCGCTTATAAGGGCCGATAACATAAATTTCCGTGAAGGATTCTACAAAGAGATCACATACCGCAGGATACCTGAAACAGGTACACAGGGCGCGATGCTGGATGATTCGATATTTATTCCGGATAACGTAACAATTAATGATGTAAATCTATACCTTAGTTTTAATCATGCAGGTGCAGAGCAGCTTACAGTTACGCTTATTTCACCAACGGGGCAAAGCTACCAGTTTATAAACGGGTATATCAGTCCTTCGCTGGGATACAACTTCACAACAATTTTTGATGACCAGGCTGACAGCACTTTAACAAACAACAGGTATTACAGCCTTCTTCCGCGCGTTAGGACACAGGGAAGTATTAATAACGCATTCAGCGGGAATAGTTCAGCGGGTATATGGAGACTTAGGATAAATGATGCATCGGGACTTGAAACAGGATACTTAACGGCTTGGGGAATACAGATTAACAATTCACCGGTTATTGGTATTCAGAATATATCAGGGGAAGTACCGGAAAGATTTTCACTCGGGCAGAATTACCCTAATCCGTTTAATCCTGTTACAAAAATCGGATTACAGATCGCGGATTTCGGTTTTGTATCCCTGAAAATATTCGATATAACGGGGAAAGAAATTGCTGTATTGGTAAATGAGGAGTTGAATGCAGGAACATATAACGTTGATTTCGATGCTTCGCATCTTGCAAGCGGAACATATTTTTACAGGATGGAAGCAGGGAATTATAGTGACGTTAAAAAAATGGTCTTAATTAAATAGGAAGATAATTAATTCAGGAGTAAAAACAATATGAAGACAATTTTAATTCTAACCATAATGCTCGCCTTTTACGCATTGAATGTAAGCGCGCAGGTTTCTGAAGAGTGGGTAAAAAGATATTCCGGAAGCGGGAACCAGGATGACAGAGCGGTTGACGCAGTAACTGATGCGGCGGGAAACGTTTATGTAACCGGTTGGGTATACGGTTTATTCGGTGAAAGCAACTTCTATACCGCTAAGTATGATGCTGCAGGAAATTCCGTTTGGAGCAGAACATACGATGGGGGTGCACTTGAAAACGACATGGCAAAATCAGTTGCAGTGGATGGCTCGGGTAATGTATATGTTACGGGAAGCGCGCGGCTGACAGATTCCACCGGCCTTGTATTCGCTACTATCAAATATAATTCGGCGGGTACACAGCAGTGGGTAAGACATACAAATGTCGGCAATGATTCGCCCATGGATATGAAAATTGACGCAGCCGGAAATGTGTATGTAACAGGATACCTGTTGTATCATCCTTATGGCAGAGTTGTGACCGTGAAATACAATTCAGCTGGTACACAACAATGGCTGGTAACATATAATCCTGTTGCCAACAGTTTTTACGGCGGTTATTTTTTGGAAGTTGACGCTTCGGGGAATGTTTATATTGGCGGACACCAGGGATCTTTTGATAACGGGCAGATACACCTGCTTAAATATAACTCTTCGGGCGCATTTCAGTGGGTTAGAACATATTCATCCGGAGGAACGGTTGGTATAGGAGATATGGTAAACGATATGGCCATTGACGCTTCGGCTAATATTTATCTTACCGGCCAGGTCAAAGGAATGAGCGGAAGCAGCGGGCCTGATATGGTAACATTAAAATACAATTCCTCAGGCACCCTTCAGTGGGCGCAGAAATTTAACGGTGCCGCTAACAATTCTGATATAGCGCGCTGCATAGGTGTTGACGCTTCGGGGAATGTATATGCAGGCGGCTTAACATATGTAAGCACAAACAATTCTGATGCTGCGCTTATCAAATATAATTCAGCCGGCACTCAGCAATGGTTAAGAACTATCAATGGACAGGGAAATTCTCATGACGCAGCTAATGATCTTATCCTTGATGCCGCAGGAAATATTTTTTTAACGGGTCAATCAACAGGTCTAAGTACGGGGTATAATTATTTAACCGCAAGATACAGTCCAACAGGAACACAAGTATGGCTGCAGACATATCTTGGTCCCGGTAACGAGCATGATTATGCCAACGCAATTGCGCCGGGAACTAATGGTGTTGTGTATGTTACCGGCTACAGCGAAGGCAGCGGTACCGGCAAAGATCTCGCGACGGTTAAATACGCGCAGACTGTTGGAATACAAAATATAAATTCAGAAGTACCGGATAAGTTCTCACTTGAGCAGAATTACCCTAATCCGTTCAATCCGGTGACAAAAATCGGATTGCGGATCGCGGATTTCGGTTTTGTTTCCCTGAAAATATTCGATATAACGGGGAAAGAGATCGCTGTATTGGTGAATGAAAATATGAGCGCTGGTGTGTATAATATTGATTTCGATGCTTCGCATCTTGCAAGCGGTATGTATTTTTACCGCATAGCGGTCCATTCGGACAGGATGGAAACTAATGGATTTACAGATATAAAGAAAATGATGCTGGTAAAATAGTGAAATGTCAAATGTGAAATGGCAAACGTCAAATGTGAAGCTTTTCCGACGAGTCCTCTAATGGGAGGCTCCGCGGACGGAATAGAGAAATAAAGGTAGTATTTTATAAAAATTTGGGGGATTCAAAAAATAAAAGGAGTAAAAAATGCAAAACATTCAAAGAAAAACCACTTCCCACACGGGAGAAACAAAAATCAAATCACCAAGAGATGGCAGCAGCTTTAAAGGCTATTCGTTTATTATTATTATTGCTATAATAATGCTCGCGGGTATTTTTCAGCCTGCGGTAACGTATTCGCAGATGTTCTGGAACCATGCAGGAAATTTCGGCGGAACGAGATACGCTGCGGCTCCAAATTCATCCTCACTCAACATCACAGGTAGTTTTACGTTCGAGTGCTGGGTTTACAAGACAGCCTCCGGACTGGGTTATCTCATGCATAAAGTAAACGGCACCAATACCGGGTATTCATTGTATATAAATTCCGGAGGCTCGGTAACAATTGGAACAAATGGCGCACAACGGCTTTCAAGCAATATAAATGTTCCCGAAAATGCATGGACACATATTGCGGCAACATATTCTGCGGGCTCAACTTACACTATATATATAAATGGTGTGAACGCCGGGACCGCTTCATCAAATTCCAATCCGCTTTCAAATACAGATTCACTGCTGATAGGCAAACGTGAGAACGGTTTCAACTTCCCGGGATATATGGATGAAGTACGGATCTGGAACAGAACACTTACGCAATCTGAAATACAGCGCAGCATGCGCACATCACTGGGCGCAACCGGCGGTAATTACAGCGGACTTGTTCTGGCATTGACATTTCAGGATGAGAACAGCAACGGAACCATTTTCAATTTTACTGACTGGTCAGGCAACGGCAATACTTCTTACAACAGGGGCGTTACCGCCGTAGATCACAGCAACAGGCCAAGCAACATTCTTTCGCTGAACGAGGCACTGGATCTGGATGGGACCAACAGCTATTTTGCCGTGCCAAACCATTCAAGTTTTGATCTCAATGGTGAATCAACATTTGAAGCATGGGTTTACATGGAGAACTTTATCAGCGGACAGGGTCAGAATATACTATCTAAGGGTATTTCAAATGACGGTTACTCAATTTTTGTAACAACGGGCGGAATACTGGGATACAGAATAAATTCTACATCCGCATCAACCGGTTACGCTATGCCGGTAAGGCGCTGGGTTCATGTGGCAATCACAATTGACGCGGCTAACCTGGTAAGGGCTTATGTGAACGGTACGCAGGTACACAGCGCAACAAGAACAACGCTGATTTCAAACAACGATTCCTTGTTTATAGGTAAATCAAACTCAGGCGGATATTTTAACGGATATATTGATGAGGTCAGGATATCAAAAATTACAAAGACGCCGGCGCAGATAAATGATTACTTGTACAGGTCTGTTGATGCCGCAAACGACCTTCCCGGAACCGATATAGTTTGGAATTTTGACGGTCTGGCAAGAGATAACGGCAATCACGGCACTCGCGGTTACTTCAGGGGTAATGCGCTGTTTTCAAATCCGGCAACCCAGAATAACGTTCCGGTATCCCCGCTGGTAAGAGCTGATAATAACAATTTCACCGCAGGATATAACATTAAAACTTCAACAAGAAGAATTCCGGAAACAGGAACATCGGGAAATATGACCGATGACTCGATCGTAATTTCGGGAAACTCCGTAATTTCAGATATTAATTTATTTGTTGGAATTAACCATACTTATGATGCCGATATTGACATGGTCCTTATTGGGCCGAATGGAGATTCCGTACTGGTGTGCGCTGATTTCTTTGCAGCGGGAAATAATGATAATATAGTTACAATATTTGATGATAATGCAGACAGCTCACTTGTTAATAACAGATACGTAGATGTTTCCACCAGAATAAAGCCGCTTAACAACATGAACACTGCTTTTTCGGGTGATAACCCCAATGGTGTATGGAGACTAAGGATAAGAGATGATAATATCAGCGATACGGGAAGGATGTACGTTTGGGGCCTGCAGATAAATAACTCGCCGCTTGTGGGTGTGCAGAGTGTTTCATCTGAAATTCCGGTACAGTATGAGCTCAGCCAGAACTATCCTAATCCCTTCAACCCCGTAACAAATATCCGGTTCAGCATTCCCAAAGAAGGCTTTGTAACGCTGAAAGTGTTTGATATTACAGGAAGAGAAGTAAGAACGCTCATAAATGAAGATCTTGGTGCGGGGAAATACAACATTGATTTCAGCGGTGCCGATCTTGCCAGCGGTGTATATTTTTACAGGATGGAGACGGGTTCGTTTTCAGAAGTGAAGAAGATGATACTGGTAAAATAATGAAATGTCGAATGTGAAACGTCAAACGTGAAACGTAAGATGGAAATACAAAGATGAAACTAAGGAGTGAAAATACCGGATTTTATCTATCCGCCGGGCAATTTAACGGGAGAGATTACAAAATCAATAAGAACTAACAATTAATTAATGTTTTGGAAATAGAAGTCTGGGTGCCCGCCCGCGCCCCTGGAACAAGGCGGGTGGGCATGACAGACAGGAGAAATAACATGAACTTAGATAAATACGATAACGCAATCGACAAAACCTTTAATACTGTAAACACTGTTTATAGTGCGGGCAGAAGAGTTGGTTATGTGGTTATGGGTTTGTTTTTTACGGTAACAGCGGTAATTTTATTCGCCGCAGGGGTATATTTATATAAAACCAGGATAAATGAAGCCGCAACATTTACAAAAACCACAGGAATTGTTACAGAGCTTAGGGAAGTAAAGGGTAATGCAGAAGTGGGCACAACTTATAAGCCAATATTAAAGTATAAAGATAAAAGCGGTAAAGAGTATATTTACACTTCTGCGAATTCCAGTGACCCGCCTGCGTATGATATAGGCGAACAGGTAGAGATGTTTTACAATGAATCAAAGCCCGAAGAAGCGTTCATAAATTCCGTTTGGGAAAAGTGGACAGGAACGATAGCGCTTTTTATATGCGGGGTTGTGGTGTTCCCTATCGGGGTATGGATGATATTCTCGGGGTTCAGGAGGAATAAGCCGCCGAAGAATATGAGTTCTGGTCCCGCAAGCGGATCTTCATCGTATGTGAGTATTGGGTGAGTTACTTTCTTAGCTCTCCTCCTTTCGAGAAATCACGGAGTGATTTCGAAGTCTGCACCTGCCGGCGGCATGGCCGCTTTAGCGGGATTATGGAGGGGAAAGAGACGGGCTGCAAGCCCGGCTATGGGGTGGTATAAACAAAACCTGAAAACAAAAAAGTTACCACCCCTGCATCAAATACCTTGCGGTATTTGCTGCTGTCCCCTCCTAAAATAGGTCCAAAGGACTCCGTGGGAGAGGGGAGCAAAAAGCAGTACTTAAGGAACGCTAACTAAAACGTTCAGTAATTTTATCAATTCAATAAAAATCACAATTCCGGGCTTTTATTTATATACAGTTATAATTAATTTTATCAAAATTCACATGGGAATATTAAACAGCATATTCAAAGGATTTCACCAGGTTATCAACGGCGGCAAAGATGTGCTTGCGCCGGTCGAAGGAATTGAATTTGAAGATTGGGCGAAGGCGAATGCCGGGATAGCTTCGGGGAAATCAGTGGATGAAATTGTGAAGCAGCTTGGTGTTGACCGACCAAGGTGGGATAGGACTAACGAAGAATGGCTTGCCAGAATGAAAAATGACAAGACATTTACTCTCTCCATGAAGTACGCATCTGTATTCAACAAAAACGCGGCGGGTAACCTGCCGCAGAAAAAGGATTTCAACGACCAAACTTATCCCATTGAAAAGTATGCTGAGGTAACGGTTGCAATGGAATTCCTTGGCAAGCAGGGCAGAGACGCGCAGGATGTGCTGAAAGATTTCGGGCTCACGGTTGCGGATTATTCAAACTTAGGCAGCTACTATACAAAGAAAATTTTTATGAGCCCTATGGGGCTTGGTGTGAAATTCCAGAACCATATTGTGGAATACCGCGCGAAGTATGAGAAGATCATACAGGAAGACGGCACACATGATGATATAAAGTTTTAAGAAAAATATTGAAAAATAAACTTGTTTTAAAAAGCTACTTTTGAAAGCAGCTTTTTTTATACCCGTTTTCGCTATACAAAGTATTGCTTTTAGGGGGGGGGGTAGGTTATATTTGTGATAACTAATTAATTCACAAATGGGCTTCCTTAGTTTTGTAATAGCTTTTTGTAGAAAAATGAAGTCCCTTTCATTGTTAAATCACTATGTACAAAATTCAAGCTTTAAGAGCAGAATTATAGCCGTGAAGAATTATTGCAGATTGCGGTTACAATTTCTGTTTTAATTTCTGCACACGTTATAAAATTATTATACTAAATAATTTTGCCTGCTTTAGGCAAAAATTGTTTTGTTTAAAAATTTAATTGTTTAATTAAATATAAGTTTTATGAAGAAACTATTTTACATATTATTCGCCATTTCATTGTTTCACCAGTGCACAAGTGCACAGTGGGTATTGCAAGTAAGCGGAGTTAATACCAGTCTGCTTGATATTGATTTTATAAATGAAAATACAGGCTGGGCTTGCGGTGATGGTGGGGTTGTTGTAAAGACCACAAACGGCGGAGTTAACTGGGTACAGCAAAATACCGGACTTTTTAAAAGGCTTGAGGGCATTGATGCCGTTGACGCCAATACAATTTATAGCGTCGGCTGGTTTCAAACCATTATTAAATCAACCAACGGCGGAAGCAACTGGCAGGTCATCAGAGATGGTCCATCGGGTGTTGGTTCAACATTTTTTAAATGTTTTTTCCTGAATGTAAATACAGGGTGGCTGTTGAGAAGCGGAGGGGGATATGTTTTAAAAACGACAAACGGCGGGATTACTTTTGATTCAGTATTCACAAATAATAGTTTTAACAGGGATATTTATTTTAAGGACGCAAACACAGGTGTAATTTGTGGTGACGGTGCATGGATAATCCGATCAACCGATGGCGGTGTAAGTTGGGCGCAAATACCACTGCCATTATTAACAAGCGCTCCCAATTTGTATAGAATTAGTTTTGTGGGTAACACGGGATGGACTATCGGTGAAGGCGGTGAATCAGGGTTAGGCAGAATGGTTTTCAGAACAACAAATTTTGGAATTTCCTGGGACAGCATTGCAAGGGTGCCTTACCCGAATAATGAGCTAATATATTCAGTCTTTTTCGCTAACAACAATACCGGTTATTGCGGCGGTACTTTTGGGCATATTTTTAAATCAACCAACGGTGGAATTAACTGGTACCAGCAAAACGTGCCGATAAATGGATTTAGAAACGACTTCTGGTTTCCAAATGATAGTACCGGATGGGTAGTAGGTGGAGGCGGATATATACTTAGAACTACCAATGGCGGAACATATTTGGCAATAGAGCCTATAAGCAATAATATTCCGAATGAATTCAGATTATTCCAAAACTACCCCAATCCTTTCAACCCCGTTACAACTATTGAATTTGAATTGCCAATAGAGGACAATATTAAAATATTGGTACATGATATTTTGGGAAGAGAAGTTCACAGGATAAGTGAAAACAGACTGAAAGCAGGAAAATATAAATTTGAGTTTAATGGTTTGAATTTAAGTTCCGGGATATACTTTTATACAATGTATTACACAAAAGGGAAGATAACTAGAAAAATGATTCTAAATAAATAGAAAAAATATGTTTCGTGTTCAGAAAAATATAAGTATATTTATACTCACGCAAATAGAGGGCTTCCCCTGAATAAAGGGGCAGTCCTTTTTTTGTTTGATAAATGCATAATTTTAATATAATAATTTTATGAAGAAAGCAGTTTACATATTACTCACTATTTCTTTGTTTCACCAGTGCGCAGGTGCGCAGTGGGTATTACAGCAGAGCGGAACAAACCAGATATTATATGACTTACACTTTGTTAACGAACAAACTGGTTGGGCAATTGGACTTGGCAGTACCATTTTAAAAACAACCAATGCTGGGTTAAACTGGTTTCAGCAGCAAAGTAATCTTAGCTCACCCCGTAATTTAACAGGAATTGATATGCTTGACGCTAATACAGGATATATTGTAGGACAGGCCGAAGCTATTTTAAAAACTACCAACAGCGGGAGTAACTGGATAGTATTGAGGGAAATGCCAGTAGGGCAGGGAAACAGTTATAATGATGTGGACTTTCTTAATACACAAACCGGGTGGGTTTGCGGTTTTGTGGGGCTTACCATGATAACAACGAACGGTGGTATTAAATGGGATTCAGCTTTTACAGGAAACAGTGGTCCGTTAAGAAACATAAAATTTGTCAATGATAACACAGGCTGGTTAGCCGGAGATGTAGGATACTTGCGGAAAACAACCAATGGAGGCATAAATTGGTTTTTCCAGTTTTTTGGAACTTTTTCGGATTATTGGTATAATTCACTTTGTTTTATTAATGAAAACACAGGATGGGTTGCGGGATATAACACAATAATGTTTGGTACAACTGATGGCGGAGATAACTGGGACACTCTTTCGTTGGTGAATGGAATATGCGTGGATTTTATTAATTCTCAAACCGGATGGACGGGTTCAGAAAATGGCAAAATATTTAAGACAACCAACGGAGGATATAACTGGTATGAGCAAACATATCCTGCAGTGGGAGGCTTTGTAACTGATATATTTTTTGCAAATGATAGTGTTGGATACTCAACATCAGTGTTCCAGATTTTAAAAACGACAAACTCCGGTGGCGCATTTGTTAGCATAACTAATAACTCTAATGAGGTCCCAAGAGAGTTTTCATTAAAACAAAATTACCCAAATCCATTTAATTCAGAAACTACTATTGAGTTTCAGATAATGAGTGAGGCCAAGGTTAGACTTGAAATATTTAACTCAATAGGACAATTAACTGAAATAATTATCGAACAGAATCTGAAAACAGGTTATTATCGTTCAAATTGGAATGCTACAAATTATCCTAGTGGAATATATTTTTACAGACTTACCGCAAATAACTATATTGAAACTAAAAAAGCGATATTAAATAAATAGAGAGGAGGCAGGCTATGTTCAATACGGGTTAAGAAGCGAAAATTATTTAATTTAAACCATTTGGTGATTTAAATTAAAAGGCAGGCAGCAAGGCTATATATATTACGTTCGCGCGAAATTATATAAAAATTCACTTTTTTACAAAAGGAATCTATCCTTTTGCCTGCCATTTTTATTAACTATTCAAATTTAACTAATGTTTCTATTTAATAACATATAAAAATTTTAACTATGAAACGGATAAAAACATTCTTCACAACACTGTTTCTTCTTTTCATAATAATTTCTTCTCAGTTAAATTCTCAATGGCTATATAACTTCAAATGTGGTATGTCTGATACATTCAGCGTACCGGGCTCAACGGCGATTGGTTCCGGGATGACAAAACCAATGTCAACTCTACCAATGAATGATACATCTGCATATTTCAGGGTATTGTTGGTGTATGTAGAGTTTAAAGGTGATACCGAAGGTGATGACACATACTGGCAGGATGGCAATCCGCCTACGTATGCTGATGATCTTTTTGCTCCGGTAAAATCAACAGGTTTAAATGCGTATTCAGGTTATTATATAAGCGATTACTTTAATAAGATCTCAAATGATAAATTTGATATGATAGGAGACGTAAAACATATTATTCTTAACAAAACATATTCTGACTATTCTACTTCCGGTAATTGTTATGCAAATGCTATGCTTGACGTTCTGAGAACATTGGACACAAGTAGTAACCCCGCATATAAAGTCAATTGGCCGAGATATGATTTATGGAGGTATAATTCATCGACACAAGAATTTGAAATGATTGATGATGGTTATATTGATATGATCTATATACAATTTAGAAAAGAAAATATGTGCGGCATGGTATCCGGGGGTTATGGTTATTTGGGAGTTGATTACACTACCATGAACAACAATAAGCAGATAGACCGAAGAGGTTTGCATCCTTTAGGTTCCGGTGTAATGGGTATTAATGGCTGGAAAATGCCAATCGGCGCCGCAATCGGTTACTTCAGGCATGAATATTGCCATTACACACTTGGCAACCACAGACCATATAGCACTATCGCCGGAGGAGATGGCACTGAAACTGCTTTTGGCTATGAACTTGGATTTGCTCCTCAAGATCTGATAACAGTCGGTTTGGCAGATGTTACAACATACACAGGTTCAACAAACAGTTTTACGCTTGAAGATCTGCAAACAACAGGCGAAGTTTTAAAAGTACCCACAACAAACAGCGGCGAGTATTTTCTGGTATCCAACAGGAGAAGAATTGCGGGTGACGGACCGTATACCTGGGATTGTAACATGGCAGGTGATACTGCGATGGGCGAGCCGTTTAAACAATATGTTGATTATAGTAAGGGGTTATACATATATCATGTTACAGGAGGTAATGATTATCAATCAATGGTCGATCTTGAATGCGCAGACGGCTTATGGAACTGGGGTTTAAACGGCACTTCAACGCCGGATTGGGATGCGGGTCAGATATTGCCTGTATTTTACAAAACAGGTATAGGCAGAAATGATGATGATCCTTCAACAGGATTGTCAAGCTCAACCAGAATGTTAAGCAGGGACGGTCACAGTGTTGCCGACTATACATACTCAACCGGTACCGGCTACCACAACAAATGGTTTACAATAGGCGAAAGGCACACTTCATTGGGAGATAAAGGAGTTGACAGGGTTTTTTCAAATCTGGAAGAACAATATTGCTCCCGTGAAACTATGGGTGATAGATGGGATGCCTGGTCAATTGGCTATAACCAGGTTTTCAGTCCGTATTCAAGTCCGAATACCAAGGATAGAAGCGGAAATCAAACGGGCATTTTCATCATTTACGATGGATTATCAAGCAACACAGCTACAGTTAAGGTTTATCAGGCAGCAGCAAATACATCAGAAGAAGAAGATATCCTCGAAGCTACGCCGCCATCAAAGCCAATGCTTTACCGCCCGGTCGAAATTTTTAATTGCAACGGTACTATTGGTTACCCAAAAATAGTTTGGGATAATAATTTAGAGCCTGATATGTTAAGAAGCGGGTCCAGAGATGAATTTAAAAGATATAAGATATACCGGGCTGTTTCTCATTATTCCGGGATTGCACCTTCAAACTATACATACCTGAATACTTATGATGATTACACACCCAATGATACAGCAAACTTTATAGATAATAATGTTCTAAATGGCACAATAATCTATTGTGGTTTAGGCGGTCAATCAGGCAACGATACTTATTACAGGTACAAAATAGTTGCCGTTGATAAATATGATGATGAATCAGTTCCATCGGATTTTGTTTCCATCAGAGGTCATTCAATTATTCCGGATAGCCCGAATTTTAGTACTAACGAAAATCCAATGAGCTTTGCTCTGGCTCAAAATTATCCAAATCCGTTCAATCCTACAACTGAAATTAAATTCGAGCTGCCGCAGAATACTTTTGTAACATTAAAAGTTTATAATGCTGTTGGTCAGGTTGTAGCTGAATTAGTTAACAATGAATACAAAAACGCAGGCAGATACTCGGTCAGCTTTGACGGTACTAAGTTAGCCAGTGGTATTTATTTTTATTCAATAGAAGCCGGTCTTTACAAAGATGTTAAAAAGATGGTTTTGATTAAGTAAGTAAATGCTGATATAATATTCACCAAATAAAGGATAGGCTTATAACCTATCCTTTTTGCGTTTACGCGCTAAATATGAGCGAAATTACATGATTAAATGTTAAATTCCTTCAAAACATTCTCTATATTTTTTCCTCAAAAAACACCCTTAGCAGTCTTTTATTATTAATCACTAATAACTATTTTGAATTAATAATATGAAAAATAAATTAATTATTCCCGCTTTGATGTTCATTTTCTGCCTTAGCGCTAATGCGCAGTGGCTAGAGCAAACTAATCCCGCAAATAAAAGGCAGAACACGGTGTTCTTCCATAACTCGCTAACTGGCTTTACAGGCGGTGATACGGGAACAATTCAGCGCAGCACAAATTCCGGCGTTACGTGGTTCAGCTCAAATCTGGGTATTTCAGGGAATGTGAATGTAAGCGATATAAATTTTTCGGGTAATGATACAGGATACTGCACAGCTTCAAACGGTTCATTAACCGGTAAAATTTACCGCACCTCCAACGGCGGAGCCGTGTGGACAATAATGTTTGATACAACAAATATCGGAATGCGCGGAGTGTTTTTCGCAAATCCTATAACAGGCTGGGCTGTTGGCAACGGTACTGTTAAATACACATCTAATACGGGTATGAACTGGACCTCGAGGAATTTCAGCGGTTCAACCAATACATGCGTGTTCGCGTTTTCGCCTACACTTGTAATGGTGGGCGGATTCGGAAGCGCGGGTTACATTGCAAGATCGACTAATGCGGGAATTAACTGGAGCTTTCCCGGGCTTCCTGCGACAATTATGGATGTGAGGTTTATTCAATTCCCGGATGCGAATACCGGTTATACCGGCGGACTTGCGCTTGGCGGGCAGGGCGGTATGTGTAAATCCACTGATGGCGGTCTTTCGTGGAGCCTTCTGGCGGGTTATGTTGGTTCAACTCCGCTGAACGCGTATTTTATAAATGCCAGTACAGGATATGTTGTAAATTCATCAAGTGAGCTTAAAATGACAACCGATGGCGGAGCAAGCTGGGTGAATCAGACTATTCCCGCATCAGGTTCATTTGCTGATATCACAGGAAGCGGTTCATTTGCGATAATTGCAGGAAGAAAAATTGCTACCAATACAACTGTTAGCATTCAGCAAATATCAAATGAAGTGCCTGCAGAATTTTTGCTGGAACAGAATTACCCAAATCCCTTTAACCCCGAAACTAATATAAATTTTTCATTATCTAAATCCGGTTATGTAAAACTAACCATACTGGATGTAATGGGCAGAGAGGTATTAACTCCGGTTAACGGCAGCTATTCAGCGGGTAAATATAAGGTAGCCCTTGACGCATCACAACTTGCATCGGGAGTTTATTTCTACAGACTCCAAACGGCAGAATTCACACAAACAAGAAAAATGAATTTAATTAAATAATATATTTATCAATTAATAACTAAAGGAGAGCAACATTATGTCAAGCATATTAGAGCCGTTTGAAGGCGTAACACTTGAAGACTGGGCAACAGCAAATGCAAAAATGGTATCAGGCACAACCAAAGAAGAGATCTGCGGACTGCTTGGAATAGACATGCCAAAATGGGACCGCGTAAACGAAGAGTGGTTAGCAAGAATGAAAAACGATACATCATTTACAATTTCAACCAAGTACGCGGCAGCATTTAACCAGTCTGCCAGCGGTAACCTTGGAAAAGGCGGCGCAGCCGCGGCGCAATCAATAAGTTTTGAAAAATACGTTGAAGCAATGGTTGCGCAGGATGTACTTGGCAAACAGGGCAGAGACGCGCAGGACGTGCTGAAGGATTTCGGTATGACCGTTGCTGATTACAGCAATGTAAGCTCACACTGGAGCAGCCAGATGATGAGCGATTTTTCGCTGGCAATGAAAATGCAGACACTGATGACTGAATATACAGCAAAGTATGAGGCCATGAAGCCTGATTCACATAAAGACCTGGAGTTTTAAGGGATATCATTAGATGATACCACCCCAATCCGCCTTCGGCGGATTTTCCCCTCCTTAAGAAAGGAGGGGAGCTGTTACATAAATTTTTCTGCTTCCCAATCCGCCCCGGGTGGACCGGTTTGGAAGGCAAATTCAATATTAAAATAACAGGGTAAGTGATGGCTCAAGTCAATGAGATCCTTCGCTTACTGCCTGCGCTATCGCTTCGGCAGTCAGGCACTCAGGATTGAAAGATGACAGAATTTAACAAAGAAATTGACGCTGCATTTCAGAGCGCATGGCATGCGGCCAAAGGCGGCGATGCGAAGTGGTACGAAGTAATGCAGCAATACGGCGCTGAGCCGCTCAGCGAAGGCTTGAAAAAAGAGCTGCTTGAATCCGAAATGAAGATCGCGCGCGGGGCTTTCCCCATTGAGCTGCGCCGTGTGTTGGAAAAAATAATGGCGAAGTATCCCAATGATTCAAAAAGCTTCGCAATGGATCAGAAGGTGCTGGAATATTACCAGAAGATAAAACCGTTTACGGGTCTTGGTGATATTTTCGCGAATGCTTCAACGGGCACGCAGAAATACTCGCAGGGTCTGCAGAAGGCTAAGCATAACACTATTAAATGCAAGAATTGCGGCGCCCCGCGCCTTGAGGAAATGCAGTATGATAATTGTTTGTTCTGCGGCAGCGAGCTATTTGAAAGAGCGTGAGAAAAAGTGAAAAAGCAAAAGTAAAAAAGCAAAAATGTGAAGTTTCCCAAACCCCACATTCGCAACGTAGAGTTTGGTTAACGGGTGGGTTAAAAAAATTTTGATTAGCCCCGCTCTTAAGAGCGGGGTGTAGGATACCCCTATATTCGGGCCTTCTCCGAAGGAGTGCCTTCGGCAAGCCCTGATTGGTATTTATGTAAACTGTTAAAATAGTTATGTATATCTTCACTTTATTTTACTCACGGATAAATCCGTGGGCTAATGAATTAATTAAGCACAGACAGGAATGTCTGTGCTACTAAAAGCAGGGTTAAAGAAATGGCAGACTCATCACAGGCAGTACAGGATTTGGTTACAAGATGGAACGGTTTCCTGAAAAAAATTGAAGCGCGCTATTATGAAGTGCTTCAGCAGACAGAGGCTCCGCTTGATAATGTGATAGCGAACCTTCAGTTTGATAACATTATCATACATAATATTTCAAACGGGTTAAAGAACCAGACAGTGACACAGCTTTCAGAGAAAGTTGACGGAGCTGCTATGAAATTTGAAAATGAAATGCGTTCAGCAGGCGCTTCCTCCGGACTCATCTCACAGGAGCGGGGTAAAACGCATGTACTTAAGAACTGGATGGAAATTGAATACCTGAAGTTTGAGAACAAGCTTGCCGCGCGCGCCGCAAAGAAGATACTGGAGAACGTTAACGCACACATTGATGAAACAAAGATGCACCGCTGCACGCAGTGCGCGGCTGATCTGCATATAAACGTGTATTCATTTATGGCGGTTAACATTAAGTGTGAAAGCTGCGGCTCGGTTAACACCTACCAGCCGGATGACAGGGTGAGAGCGCTTGAGTGGTATGTTATTACTCCGCTTGCTGAAGAATACGCATTTGAAGAAAAACTTAAAGCCCGCACTGATAAGAGCGCGATGAAAGAATACTATAAAAAGTTTTATACATACCTGATGGAAAATGTACCCGATAAAAAGCAGTATTACGAGCGGGATATGAACGAAAGGTTAACCAATCCAATGTTTATGCTGTAACCACCCGGCAACTGAACCGCCCCTTTGTTGTAAGTGCTGCAACTTGTAATGAAATTTGTTTAATAATTGTTGTTATTAAAGAGGGGGGTAACAAATGGCTGCAGATAAACAAATAATTATCAATACGCTCAACTGGTTAATAAAAGAAAACAGCGCGGCGATATTTGCCATTGGTGAGCATTATGTCCAGGCGGCATCATCAATGCCGGGAGAGATTTACTGCGAAGCTGTAAGCCACCACTATCATTCAGGTGTAGATATCGGGCTGGAGTCAGCATTCATTAAAATGGGCTTTCATCTTGAAGAGGCCGGTAATTACAGCCGCCGATATTTAAGCGCTGAAGCGGAAAGGATAGCTGATGATATTGTTTACATTTTTGAGGAGATTTACGGGTCTGACCCCGCGGCGGAGTTTGAAGTCACCGAATTATAATTGTTTTTTGCCGCGCGGCAAGATTTAATATCATATTCCCCTACGCTTATTTATCACATTCATTGTTTTTAAATTTCGAGTTATATTTGTCTAACATTATTTTCAATTCTAAGGAGAGTAAAATGCAAATTAAACGGATTCTGCTGATATTTTTGTTATTTGTATCTGTTAAGTTCGTGTATGCTGATCAGCTTGCGTGGATAACCGAGGATCAGGCTATACAGACAGTGGATTATTTCAAAGAAAAAAAGATCAAAAATGTAATCCTTTGGTGCGCCTGCTGTGATAATGACGAGAAGATGAAAATTAAGGTCACCCGCATTTACTATAAATCCATTGAAAACCAGCCATACTTCCAGGTATGGATAGAAGGCAAGGACAAGGATGGCAAGAAACTGAAACAGGGTGTTGATCTTGCTTACGTTCACATAAAAAAAGATGGTGAATGGCACAGCGTGGGTACAGTAATGGGCTTTCAGTGTGACCCATGTACAAAATCGTTTAAGTTTTAGGTATTGGTTAAGTAGTATAGAGGGTGAGTGGGTGTGTAAGTAATGATCCTTATTGTGTTGTTGAAGTTACGAATTGCAAAAAAAAATTGCGCAGAATATGAAAATGCCTGAAGTTTTGGAAGGAAGCAGTGTTAAGTTGATTCCCTTAAGTATGGCGCATGCTGAAGAGCTTTGGGAATCGGCGAGGAATGAGGATTTATGGGAACATTATACTTTCCGTAAAATGGAAAGTTTTGAGAAATTCAAGAAATTCCTTGAGGGCTCGCTAGCCGAGGCGGAATCGGGCAAAGGATTTACATTCACTATTATAGATAAAGCCACGGGCAAAATGCGCGGCGGCACAAGTTTCCTGGATATACAGCCTGCATCGCGCTCACTTGAAATTGGCAGAACGTGGCTTGCAAAAGATCTGCACGGTACAGGATTTAATGCTGAGTGTAAGCTTTTGCTGCTAACATACTGCTTTGAAGAGCTAAAGCTGATAAGGGTATTTTTTAAAACGGACAGCAACAATCTTCGTTCTCAAAAAGCGATGGGAAAGATAGGGGCAAAGTATGAAGGAACGCTGCGCAATCACATGATAAGAGAAGACGGAACATTCCGGCACTCCGCATATTATAGTATTATAGTAAGTGAATGGGAAGAGGTGAAACTAAAACTAAGTGAACAATTATAAAACAATATCAGGTAGCAGGCGGGCTTGCCCGCCTGTTTGGGCCTCAGGCAAGCCATGACGCCTGCATGATTTGGATTGATATATGAACTATAAAGCAAGAATATTTATCGGGGTTGTTATCGCATTAATAGCGGTGGTATCATACTACATGAAGACGGATGAGAATCCCGTTACGGGTGAGAAGCAGAAAGTGAGCTTGACGGTAAAGGAAGAAATAGCGCTCGGGCTGCAGAGCGCGCCGGAGATGATTGCGGAGTTTGGCGGTGAGTATCGCGATAGCAAACTGCAGGCATATGTGGATAGAGTGGGCAATAAGTTAGTACAATCAACTGAAGCGGGAAGCTCGCCCTATAGGTTTGAGTTCCATTTGCTTGCTGATGAAAATACTGTGAACGCATTCGCGCTGCCCGGCGGGCAGATATTCATAACCTACGCGCTGCTTAAGCGTTTAAAAAACGAGGATCAGCTTGCGGGTGTACTGGGGCATGAAATCGGACATGTGATAAACCGCCACAGCGCGGAGCATATTGCCAAGCAGGAATTAACGCAGGGTTTGATAGAGGCTACAGATATAGCATCGGGTGACCCCGGGATGATCTCGAGGTTTGTAGGCAATATGGTGAATATGAAATACGGCAGGGATGATGAGCTGGAATCCGATGATTACGGAGTGAAATACATGATACAGGCTGGTTACAAACCGGAGGCAATGATAGAAGTAATGCGTATATTGAAAGAAGCCTCCGGCGGCGGAAATCAACCGGAATTTATGAGCACACATCCCAGCGCGGATAACAGGATAGAGAAACTAAAAGAGGTAATAACAAAGTATAAAAAGAGGTAAGGCTGTTGGTTGCCTCTTTGCTGAATAGGATATAGCGCTTCGACTCCGCTCAGCGCGACAAATTTGAGAGTTTGAGAAATTTCACACCCGAAAATTCTATTAACCGGGTGGATTTAAATATATCCAACATGAAAACAATAAATATATACACACTGCTTACTGCTTTATTTTTTGTTTTATTTATCAGCGGATGCTCAGGAACCAAGGAATCAACAACTTCGGGAAAAATCGAAGGTGTTGAGTGGAAGCTGGAATCATTAAACGGCAGCTCTGTAAAACTTAACAGCGGAAAACCCATCACGCTGAGTTTTGACGGAGTTAAACAAGGCATTGGCGGAACGGCTGTATGCAATAAATATTTCGGCAGTTACGTTACAAATTCCGGTAAACTCTCGTTTTCGGAAATTGGCTCAACAAAAATGATGTGCGATGATAATATAAATGAATCTGATTATTTTTCTATGCTTGGCGCTGTGGATGGTTACAATATTTCAGGTGGAAAACTGAACCTGACGGGCAAGGGTAAGACCCTTGCGGTATTTATAAAATAAATAATTGATATGAGATCACTTTTTTTTCCGGCGGTTATTATTTCCGCGGCAATCCTAAGCGGATGCGCTTCTTCGGGGGATACGGGTAACAGCAGACCGTTAACCGGTATTGAATGGATGCTGTACGAGCTGAGCGGTACAAAATTTGAAAATGAGAACGGCGAATTTGTAACCCTGGTATTTGACGGCGTCAATAAGAACATAAACGGCAAGGCTCCGTGCAACAGGTATGGCGGTCCATATTTAAAAAACTCCAACAGGATGACTTTCGGGGAATTATATTCCACAGAAATGGCCTGTGACCTGCTGAAAGTGGAAGAGGAATATTTCAGGAAACTTGGAACAGTTAAGGAATATAAGCTTTCGGGTGATAAATTGTTTCTGTATGATTCAACGGGCGCGGTGGTGATGAAATTCCGGCCTAAGTAAGGATGATAATTATTCAATTTATGCCTGCGGCTGAAGAATACATAATAAAGCCGCGGGCTTTTTAATTTATGAATGTAATAACAACAACAGAAGAGACCTGCACATTTGAAGACCTTGCGAAGCTTGAAAGCGCTATGTGCAAAGCGAAATCTGAGCTGCGCATTACGGGTATAGTAATACTTGCTCTTTCGGTGGTGCTGCCCTTTTTGCCGCCGAAGTACAGCGGTCAAAAGGCAATGCTGGATATGATGAGTTATTCGGCCGCGGCGGCGGGAATCGTTACGGTAATGGGGCTGGTTTTCCTATGGGCTATGTATTTTATGCTGTATGGACTGCATAAGGATCTTAAAAGTAAAATTAAGATACGGGTTAATACCTATGTAACGGGTATGGGCAGTGGAAAGTACAAAGGTAAACAATATTCTTACTTTACGGCAGCGGGGCTGCCATACAGAATGGGCAGGATACCGGCAGGTACCGGGATGATTGATAAAATAAAAAGGGGAGATCCTGTTGCCGTTGAATATTCTAAATATGGGAAGAAACTTCTCGGATTTGAAATGATAGCGACATTATGAATTTTTACATATCGCTCCTACGGAGCTCTTTAACTATTAAATCATTCTATCTACCTTCTTTCGCTTCGCTTAATAAGGCAGGCAAACATTTGAGTCTTCGCATGCATTTGGCACGGCCGGCTTGGCGGGATTGTTAATTGAAATTATTGCAGCTTGGACATAGTTCGCACACCACACATTCATTACATAAAGGCTTTTTAGCTTTACATACTGATCTACCGTGCTGGCCGATTACGTGTGAATACTGCACCTGCATCTTATCGGGAATAATTTCCTTCAGATCCATTTCTATCTTTTCGGGCTTATCGTTATCAGTCAACCCAAGCCTTTGTGATACGCGGTTCAGGTGTGTATCTGTCATAATTGCAGGCTCACCGAAGCAATTTCCAAGCACAACATTCGCTGTTTTCCTGCCTACTCCCGCTAGCTTTGTGAGCTCACCCATGGTTTTCGGGACTTCGCTATTGTGTTCGTTCACCAATGCTGCGCAGCAATTCAAAACACTTTTGGTTTTATTGCGGTAGAAGTTTATTGAGCGAAGTTCGTGCTCAAGTTCCGCGGGTTTGAGATTTAGAAAGTCGTTGGGTGTTTTATATTTTTTGAATAGCGGAACCATTACTGTGTTCACTCTTTCATCGGTGCATTGGGCAGCAAGCAGCGTTGATATCAACAGTTCAAACGGGTTGTTATAATCCAGGTGACAGCCTGCATCGGGGTATTCGTTGGATAGTATATTTAATATCTTCGATGCCCGTGTTGATTTAAGTTTGATTGATTCAGTCATCATAAATTCAAATTTAGAGTAAGGTAATTAATTAAAAAGGTAATTAGTGGTATTATGCCCTTTCAGGGCATTTTGCTCATTTCCTCTTTGCCAATGGGCTTTGCCCATCGTTTTGATATTACGCCACTGTCAAGGCCAGTCCTGCGGCCTTTGGGGCTGAAGATTATGGCGGGAACCGGTGTTGTGATCTTTCTGATATTATCAAATCTTATTTTCGTGAATCAAAAAAGTCAGTTTATATTTTTATGAGATTGCATATCTTGCGAAAAGCAATCATAAAGATATGGAAGTCAATATTATAAACGGAATCATAAAGCAATTTGAGTATTACAAAATGCTGGGTGAAAAAACCTTCGCGCAATTGCCAGATGAAGCACTATTCAGGCAGTATAACGATAGCAGCAACAGTATTGCTGTGATAGTAAAACACCTTTGGGGCAATATGCTTTCCAGGTGGACAGATTTTCTGACAACAGACGGTGAAAAAAAATGGCGCAACCGCGATTCAGAATTTGAAACAGATATCAACGGCAAAGAAGAACTCATAAAAAAATGGAATCAAGGGTGGGATTGTTTGTTTTCAGCATTAAATGATCTTAAGCCGGAAGATATGCACAAAACAATTTATATCCGTAACCAGGGGCATACCATACAAGAGGCCATTTACAGGCAGCTTGCACATTATTCATACCACATTGGGCAGATAGTGTATATAGGAAAAATGTACAGTAATGAATGGAAATCTCTTTCAATTCCCAAAAACAGCTCAAAAGCCTTTAACGATGCTAAATTCGCAGAAGGAAAACATAATGAACACTTTACGGACGAATTTCTGAAAAAAGATTAGATAATGCGCAAACTGATCAAACCGGAATAATCAATAATAATTGATATATCAATTGTTGATAAATCATATTATATTTGACCCATGAAAACAGATATAAGCCATAACATGGAGTTTTTCAATGCTTTGGAAAATTCGCTGAAACAGTACAGAAGAATGGCAAATGCAAAACTCGAACATACCGGGATTCAGATCACACTCGATCAATGGCAAGTTCTGGATATCATTGTTAATTTCGCACATATAACACAAGCGGAAATCGCAGCAAAAACCTCTAAAGATACCGCTTCAATTACACGGATAATAGGAATATTGAATTCCAAAGGATGGGTGGCAAGGCAAACGGACCCCGAAAACCGGAGGAAGCTCATTTTAAAGGTGAGCCATCCCGGCGAAAAAGAATATTACAGAGCTGCAGAGGTGATCTCAAAGTTCTCAATTGCAGCGGTTGAGGGAATTAAAGAAAAACGGCTTCGCAAGCTTAAAAAGATATTTAAGACCATAACAAAGAACTGCGAATAAATGAAAGATCTAATGAATTCACCTGAAATAAATTTGCGTACGGCCGTGTTTGATGATATTCCAAAAATTGTAGAGATGTACCGCGGGACTGTGCACGCCGTTAACGCAAAAGATTACACTCCCGAGCAAATTAAAGTGTGGGCAGATGGCCCCGTGAACTATCCCCGTTGGGAAAAAGCAATTGAGGAGCAGTATTTTGTGCTGGCTGAAATTGATAACACACCCGGGCTAAAGCCCGACCCCTCCTTAAAAAAGGAGGGGAATAAACTTATTGCCGGATTTTCATCGCTTGCAAAGGACGGCTACCTGGATTTTATGTATGTGAGCAAAGACTTTCAAAGATGCGGGGTTGCCTCTAAGCTGCTTGCAGCGATCGAACAAAAAGCTAAAGAGCAGAACAATCCGGAAATATACTCACACGTCAGTAAAACCGCAAAGGGGTTTTTCCTAAAAATGGGATATGAACATAAAGAAGATATCAAAGATATGTATAAGGGAGAACTGTTTATAAACGCATTGATGGTGAAAAAGCTATAAAATACCCGTTTTTGCATTGTTTAACCACAAATTGTACGCTAATTTTGTAGAAGTAAAATTATCCTTAATTGAATGCGCTCATCATATCCGCCAAACCATCCCCTTTAGATAATCATATTTCAAAAAATGAAAACGGCAATAATTTTTAAGACTAAGCACGGCACAACCGAAAAAGTGGCATACATGCTTGCCAAAGCTCTTTCAGCTGACGGAAGCGAGATCAGAGTAATTGATCTAGCAAAAACCAGGCAGCCGCACCTGGTAAGTTATGAAAGGATCATAATAGGCGGTTCAATTCACGTTGGAAAAATTCAGCGCGAAATAAGAACTTTCTGCGATAAGCACACCGATGCGCTCTGCGCAAAAAAGCTGGGCCTCTATATTTGCTGCATGGAAACAGATGAGATAAAACGGCAAAAGGAATTTGAGGACGCATTTTCTGAAAAACTAAAAAAGCATGCTTCGGCAAAAGGAATAATGGGAGGAGAGTTCCTGCTTGAGAAAATGAATTTTATTGAAAGACTTGTCGTACGAAAGATAGCTCATACTAAAGAATCGGTGTTTGATATTGACACTCAGGCTGTAAAGAAATTTATCAGCGAGATCAATTGATCAAACACCGCGCTGAATGAAACTTATAACCGTAAAATCATTTTTCCGGTTTACTTTTTTATTGTGGGTAATAATTGTTATTTTTGCGATATTGATCATTTAACATTATACACAAATTACTATTATAAAAGGATTTAATGAGAGACCAATGGGTTAAAGAGCTGTACGTGAGGGGTGAGAAAGCTGCCGACTACGATACAATATCAGAAATAAACCGTCTTGCGTTCGGCAGGGAAGAAGAAGCGAATCTTGTAAACGCGATCAGGAAAACCAAAAGCTATGAATTCGGCTTTTCGCTGGTGGCGGTAAAGGAAGACATTATCCTTGGTCACGTTTTGTTTTCCAGGGGATTTATTACACATCGCGGCAGAAGGTTCAAGTGTCTTATATTGGGTCCCATAGCTGTACACCCGGAGCATCAAAGAAAAGGAATCGGCAAGGCACTGGTAAACGAGGGATTAGAGCGCGCGAAGGAAGTTGGTTTCGGCGCGGTAATTGTTGTGGGTGATCCGGCATATTACAGCGCATTCGGTTTTAAGCCTGCAGGCGGAATGAGGCTGCGCACAACTCTTGGCATTCCGGATGAGAATTTTATGGCGAAGGAAATATCCCGCAATGCGCTAAGGGGTATCCTTGGGACAGTGATGTTCCCGAGAGAATTTTTGGCGCTGGCGGAAGCCGATAAAAAACGTGAAGCTGAAAAAGCGGCACAGGTGACGGAAAGTCCGGCCCTGCAGGTAATAGACGCAGAAAAGAATGAACAGGTTAATCCGGATCAAACTGAAAAGGATCCTGATATAACTCAGCAGCAGGAAGTTAGAAGTGAAGATGTAACAGGTGAAACAGAAAATGAAACAGGCGGTGAGCTGCCGGTTGAGGATACAGAGACAGATATTGGCGATAAACCCGCCGATAACAATGTAATGATGTAATATCGCGCCTGATGATTATTGACGAACAACCAACATCTTATGAAAAATTCACAATTACACAACTTATCTATCTGAATGAAGGCGGGGAGCAGGATTTTCTGAAGTATGAATCTTTGGTACTGCCCCTGCTTGAAAAGTACCGCGGCGGGCTTGAGCTCAGATTAAGGCCCGGGAGGGATAACTTTATTTATCCCACAGAGGGCGAGCTGCCGTATGAAGTTCACATAGTATCGTTTGAAACAAAAGAGGATTTTTTAAGGTTCAAAAATGACCCGGTGAGAATTAAGAATCAGGAGCTTCTTAAAAATTCAGTAAAGAAAATTACCGTAATGGAATCATGCGGATAAATAATTGTTTAATATAAGTAATTTATAAAATGAGTTATAATACAAATTATATATTTTTATTAATTATTACATTTTTTATGACAGCCGCATTTAGTGAGACTTTATCTGGTGATAACAGCACCTTGATGCAGTACGCGCTAAAAGTTAAGGAATTTGACACAACAGGCTCTGCCATAATAAAAGGCGGAGATGGCGAAATAAATATTAAAAATTCCGCGGGGTGTGTATTAAAATTCCGCGTAAACGATAAAGATGAACTGCGCACTTACCACTGCGGCATAGCTTTCATATATTTCGAATTTAAAAACGGGTGGCTGAAAAAGTACAATACACATGATAAAAACGGCGAATTAAAGGGTGATGATGAGTTTGGAGACCTTGCAACAGTGGAATATGAAATAAAGAAAATGAACCTGCTGCACGCGAAGTTTGAAGTACTGGACGAGGCTGACGGGAATATTCAGATGAATGACGCAAAGGATGAAATAGTGTATACCAGGGTATATGATTCAAAAAATAAAATCATTAGGGAAAATTATATATCAACAAAGGAGTACTGGAACGCCAGTAATGTTCTGTACAGACCGTGAGTTGATCCATGTGACCCTTCGAAATACCCGGGATGAAAATTTTTCGTTTATGATAACCGTTAAGTTTTGCCAGACGGTATTCAGAGCCCGGATAAACATTCATACGGTCTTCGACTCCGCTCAGACCGACATAGAGTGATCTTTACCTCCCGTTCAAACAAAATCTACCGTTACAAGAATCCTTTCGCCGAAGGCTTTCCGGTGAATATTATTAACATAGGGCAATGAACGTGTTTTGTGAATTTCCCCGGTTATATCTCCGCCTTTTAAGGTTACGAGTTTGCCGCCGGGTTTTATGAGACTCTTTGACCATGCGCAGAGATCCTGCAGCACTGCTACGGAACGTGAAACAACGTAATCATAGTGATTTTTCATTTTGCCGTTCATGAAACCGCCCGAGACAAGGGCTTCAGCCCTGCCGCATATTGCGGCGGCATTGGTGAGCTCCATCCGCTTAATGATATCCGAAACTACGCTAATTTTCTTTTGTATGGAATCAACCAGCACCAGGTTAACTTCGGGGTGGTGGATAGCTATTACGATGCCCGGGAATCCACCGCCGGTACCAAGATCGAGGATGTTGAGTCCGGGTTTGAAATCAATGCCATGGAAAAATAATCTTGAGTCCTCTATCAAATCAAGCACGTTTGGTTTTTTCCGTGAGACAAGGTTTATTTTGGAATTCCATTCGATGAGCAGATCGTTATACTCTTTTTCCTTTACGAGTGTTTGCCAGTTATCATTAGCCATATGCGCAAAAATGGTAAAATGTTGTGATTAAAAAAATGGAAGGATACGGGTAGATACCGAACGTGTGACCCCTACGGGGTCATTTTGTTTTTTAACAACTGCGCTATAAATGTGTGACCGCTCTGCGGTCATTGCGCGTCTCACAAGCATTTTTCATTGTGATTCTCTTCTGTATTTAAAAAGATAGTAGCAACTGAGAGAGTTGGAAAAGGAGATTTTTGAATTATACGAGGGTTTTTCCATTTCAGATAAATTTAAAAATTGAACCCGCTGTTGGCTCCGTAGGAGTCAAACGTTTATAGGAAATCGAACATGAAAATCAAAACGACTCCATAGGAGTCGAACGTAAAGAGGCCGGAAATGAATGGGAAAAAAATTAGTCAGACCACCCTCCCTCCACCCTGGCGGTACAATGTGCAATTCTTTCCCTCACCCCCTGCCCCTCTCCCGGAGGGAGAGGGGGGAGATGACCTGAAAATGATATTCATAGAAAATGAACTCTGTTATCCTTTAATGTAGATAGAAAGTATCGATGCATCCGATGGAGAGACGCCTGCAATGCGTGATGCCTGGCCAATTGAGCGGGGTCTGACTTTATTCAATTTTTCCCTGCCTTCGGTTGAAAGTGATTTTATTTTATTGAAATCAAACTTCTCGGGTATTTCAACTGATTCCATTTTATTGAATGCCTCAACCTGCTCAGCCTGGCGGGTAATATACCCTTCATAGCGCATTTCAATTTCTATCTGGTCCATTATCATTTCACTCTGTCTTATCTTCCGGATCAGGGCATTTTCTGCAAAATACGGAATAGCAAGGAAATCACTTAGCTTAACTTCGTTGCGTTTAACTATCTGCGCAAGCTGGTCTGATTGCTTGAGCGGCGATGCGTTTACTGATTCCAAGTACCCGTTCATATCTTTGGGTCCGGCAAAAATTGATTTAAAGTAGTTTATACCTTCATTTATCAGCGCTTCTTTTGCCAGGGTATTGTTATAAATATCATCCGGTATCAATCCATACTTATGGCCGTATTTCATAAGTCTGCGGTCGGCGTTATCCTGTCGTAATATAAGCCTGTACTCAGCGCATGAAGTAAATATGCGGTAGGGCTCTTCGGGAATTTTGTTGATCAGGTCGTCTATCAATACTCCGATATATGCTTCGCTGCGTTTTAAAATAAAGGGCTCCTCCCCTTTTATTTTAAGAGCTGCGTTTATTCCCGCTATGAGTCCCTGTGCCGCGGCTTCTTCGTAGCCGGATGTGCCGTTGATCTGTCCAGCTACATAGAGTCCGGGTACAAGTTTGGTTTCAAGTGTTAAATTGGTTTGGTATGTGGGCAGGAAATCGTATTCAACCGCATAGCCGGCGCGCATCATTTTAACTTTTTCCAAACCGGGAATTGTTTTGAGCGCCGCGTACTGAATTTCTTCGGGAAGGCTTGATGAGAAACCATTCATGTAAACCACGTTGGAATTTATTCCTTCGGGCTCAAGAAAGATCTGGTGCCGCAGTTTATCGGCAAAGCGGAAAATTTTATCTTCAATCGAAGGACAGTATCTCGGACCTGCGCCGGTTATTCTGCCTGTGAACATTGGAGAATCGTCGAATCCCGTGCGCAGAATATTATGGGTATCTTCGTTGGTGTAGGTTAAGTAACATGATATCTGCGGCAAAGCCGGGAAATTTCCGTTAGAAAAAACCGAAAAAGGTGTTGGGTTTTCGTCACCGGGCTGTTCTGAGGTAACCGAAAAATCTATAGTATCCAATTGTAATCTTGGAGGTGTGCCCGTTTTTAGGCGTGCGGTTTTAAATCCTTGATTTAACAGATAATTAGAAAGCCCTTTGGCGGATTGCTCGCCGTATCTGCCGCCTTCGTTCTGCTGGTGACCCATATGCATAATTGCATTCAGAAAAGTGCCGCTTGTGATAATAACAGCTTTGCATGAAATTTCATAACCGAGCGAGGTTTTAATTCCGGAAATATTTCCGTTTGGATCGCGCACGAGTTCATCGACTGTATCCTGGATCAATGAGATATTCGGGCAACTTAAGATATATTCTTTAGCTACTTTCGAATACAGATCGCGATCGCTTTGGCAGCGGGGAGACCAAATAGCGGGTCCTTTGGACTTATTAAGCAGCCGGAATTGAATCCCGCTATCATCGGCAATTCTGCCCATGACGCCCCCAAGGGCATCAATTTCTTTTACCAAGTGCCCTTTGGCTGTGCCGCCAATTGCGGGATTACATGACATTCTGCCAATAGCATCGAGATCCATAGTTACCATACCCACTGTACAGCCCATGCGGGAAGCAGTCCAAGCCGCTTCAATGCCCGCGTGCCCGGCTCCAACTACGATGATATCGAAATGTTTGTTGTTTAGTGACAATTAAAATGATTTTCTTAGATTCTACTTTCTTGTGACCACCCTCCCGCCTCTGGCGGGACAAGCTGACTCAGGCTTCGCCTGAGCCACCCATCCTTATAAAATGATGGGAGCTATGAAACAGCCTGACCCATGCGCCATGCGCAATAATGTTTCACGTGAAACATATGAATTAATTACAGGGCTCAATCCCCCACTCATCAGAATCCCTACACTTCCAGTTGCGATTAGCGACAACGATCTTCCAGGTAGTTTCGTTCTGCTTTACTAAAAGTTCAAATTTTTCTGCAGCCATGTTTTGATGAACCGGGTTATGGTTGATCATAACCACCAGAATTCTGCTGTGAGTTTGAGGACTCAGCTCATACGTAAACTTTCCTTGTTCGCTATCATATAGAAAATCATGATAAAACCTTGCAAGTTCTTCGGCAGAGGAAATATCATATTTGGTGGACAAAATTTGGTTTATGCCGGATATATCATCCTTAATGGTATCTTCCCCACATCCTCCAAAAACTACGATTAACAACAAAACTACCATAGTTCGAAAGCTTGACCCAAATGTTTCACGGGAAACAATTGGCGAAAACGAAAGATTTTTGAAGAAATTCATATTAATTTGCTACTTGCCTATACAGAACTTTGTGAATATGTTATTTAAGATATCAACATTTGCGGTCTTGCCAATTATCTCGGAAATGGAATCCATGGCAGCTCTAATTTCAAATGAAATCAACTCGTTACCGCCGCCCTGCTTTATCTGTTCCCGGGCATTCACAAGATATTCACAAGATTTCAACAAACAATCCCTGTGCCTTTCGTTTGTAATTATCACGTTACTCTGATTGTTTTTACCAATGAGCTCTTTGGCCTTGGAAATAATTGTCTTTTCAAGCGCGTCCATTTTTTCGCCTGATTTTGCCGAAACAGCTAATGCAGCAATTGATTTGCCTGGCATTAAATCAATTTTATTAATGACCTTAATTGTCTTACTGCTATTATTGGTTCCAGAGAAAGCATCAACCTTAATATCTGAATTTATTACATCATCCACTTCAAGAATTATATCAGCTTCTTCAATTTTAACCTTTGAGCGCCTTACCCCCTCTTTTTCTATTACATCCTTCGTTTCACGGATTCCGGCAGTATCAACCAGATTGAATTGAATCCCACCCATAACAAGCGGCTCTTCCAGATAGTCTCTGGTAGTACCGGGAATATCGCTCACTATAGCGCGATTTTCATCAAGAAAATAATTGAAAATACTGGATTTACCTACGTTGGGTCGCCCAATGATTGCCAAATTGACGCCGTTTTTGATTATTTTGCCACTTTCATAGCTCTGTGTCAACGAATCAAATTTAGCGATTAGCTTGTTTACCTTTTCAAGCAGAACATCCTTTTCTACCAGGTCAATTCCCTCTTCAGAAAAATCGAGTTCAAGCTCAAGCAGCGAGCAGTAATTGATTAGATCTTCGCGCAGCTCTTTTATTTTCTTAGAAAATTTTCCGGTCAATTGCTGCAGCGCCAGGTTGTTTGCCTGTTCGGTCTTCGCTTTTATGAGGTCTGCAACAGCTTCTGCCTGCGCAAGATCCATCTTTCCGTTAAGGTATGCGCGCTTTGAAAATTCACCCGGCTCTGCGTGAAATGCTCCAAGCTTCGCGAGCAGATCACTGACCTTGCGGTAGATATAACTTCCGCCATGCGTAGAAATTTCGGCGACATCTTCGCCCGTGTATGAATTGGGAGCTTTGAAAAATGTAACAACCACTTCATCAATAAAATCTGCCCCGCTGAATAGAAACCCGTGGTGTGTAGTATGTGAGATGTAGTGGTCAATGTTAGCCGGTAAAAACTCAGCATAACTCTTTGATAAACAGTTAGATATAAGCGAAAATGTGTCTTTTCCGCTTAAGCGAATGACCGTTATGCCTGACTCCCCCACCATGGTAGCGGGCGCAAATATTATTCTGTTATCAAAGCTCATAGTATTTAACCTCACCCCCTGCCCTTCTCCTAGGAGGAGAGGGGAGCAAAGAATAGCAAAGATAGGGATTAATGATGAGTGAAAAAATGAATAACAAAAGCATAATGTCAAAGCTCAAATGTCAAAATTCATTATTATGTGTGACCCCGATGGGGTTAACCTGGTTTGTAAATAATTCCGGATATAAATGTTTGACCGCTTTGCGGTCACATAGACGTATTAATAACTTAGGTTTGTTGAGCTAAAAATTATTTCTTAGTTTGTAATGTTTTATAAAATTATTTTTGGATATGAGGATCAACATTATTTTAACCGGTGCGACGGGAATGGTTGGCGAAGGCGTGCTGCTTGAGAGCCTTGATAATCAGGCGGTAAGCAGAGTGCTCGTAGTTAGCCGGAGACCCTGCGGTGTAACCCACCAAAAGCTCGAAGAGCTGGTTGTAAAGGATCTTGCAGCGCTCTCCCCTGCTGAATCAACTATGCTGGCGGGATATGATGCCTGCTTCTTTTGCGCAGGGGTTTCTTCCGTGGGAAAGAAAGAAGCTGAATATTCCAAGCTTACCTATGATATGACAATTAATTTTGCGGAAGAGTATAAAAAAGTTAATCCTGCTATGCCGCAAACATTTTGTTATGTTTCGGGCTATGGTACTGATAGCACGGAAGTCGGAAAGTCAATGTGGGCACGGGTTAAGGGTCATACCGAAAATAAGCTGCTGGAAATATTTGCGCAGGAAGGTAAACCTTCCGGCGGGTATATGTTCCGCCCGGGAATTATGAAACCCATCAAGGGTCAGAAGCGCGTACTGAAATTTTATTTCGGCTGGCAGATCACATATCCCATTATGAGATTCTTGATGCCAAAGTTTGCATGTACGCTTCAGGATGTCGCGCGTGCGATGATCAATTGCACTATCCATAGGCCGGCGAAGCATGTTTTGGAGGTAAAGGATATTGTTGAAACAGCGAAGAGCAGATAACAATATATTTCTTTCTCCGTCCCAAGTTTCTACTTGGGGCGGAAATTGCAGAGAAGCTATGCTTCTGGCTTAGCATCAGGCTGAAGCCTGATAAGAAATATACGTTCCCAAGCAGAAGCTTGGGAACGAGGACGAGGAAACAAGAATGAATAAACTCTCTTCATTAATTCTCCGTCCCAAGTTTCTTCTTGGGGCGGAAATTGCGGAGAAGCTATGCTTCTGGATTAGCATCAGGCTGAAGCCTGATAAGAAATATACGTTCCCAAGCGGAAGCTTGAGAACGAGGGGTCGAAAGGCTGACCGCTCTGCGGTCTTAATTTTTTGTAGCTTAAACAATTAACGGGATATACATGAAATTGTTAATAAACCGTGAGCAGATATTAACGTTGTACGTGTATTTATGGGAAATCGGAGGTATTTCTATTAAAAACATTGACAAAAGTGGATTTTTTAGCTATAATGCGAAGCGAGACTGAGATTTTTAATGTTAATAAGTTGTGAATAACTGTTCATAGCCTGTTAAAAAATGTTTAAAACACTCTCCTCCAAAAACATCACACATTCAAAGTTATTAACAAATTCATGTTAACAACACCTCACAAAGAGGATTAAGTTAATAATTTTTATTGTTTTAAGATTTTAATTTCATTGTTAATTACTTTTGGAATATTGAAGTTTTTATATATTTAAAGCGTTTATTTTAATCTTAATTTTAAATTAACACTGTTTACTCGTTTAAAATATAAACTTAACAGAAAATTAACCGGGCAAAATTACAACTGACCATTTTATACAACTAATTTTTTAAAAGAAAGAAATTGAGCGGACACGAATTAAAGAAAAGTGACGATACCTATTTAGATCCATCCATCACCAAAGAATATATTAATGATATAACATTCCCGGCAGAACCATCAGCGGCAGACGATCTGAAGCGTCAGGAGGCGTTCAATACGTGGACCCGCTTTATGGATATTGTTAAACTGAATGTATCAGACCTGAAGCTTAACACATGGTTTAAGCCCATTAAAGCAATTTCGCTTGAAGGCAGCGTGTTAACAATATCGGTACCCAGCCAGGATTATTACGAAATGATAATTTCGCGCTTCGGTGATATTGTAATCCGTGCGATAAGATCAATACTGGGCGATGAAGCGAAGATATTGTATGTAATTGACCCCAAGACGACATTTTCACAGGAGCCTGAGCTGCTCGAGAATCCCCCGCTTACCCAGGAAACAGGGAACGTTACGCGGGCCGGCACCGACCAGAATACATTTGATCCCAATTTTTACAGACCGGGTATAACTGCGGTACAGGTAACGCCTGAAAGCGATCCGGCATTAACACAGAAATGTTTTTTGAATCCTGAATACACCTTTGAGAATTTTGTTAAGGGTAAAAACAATGAGTTCGCAACGGCTGCGGCAATATCAATTGCCAATAAACCGGGCGCACAATATAACCCATTAATGCTTTATGGCGGTGTAGGACTTGGCAAAACTCATTTAATGCAGGCTATAGGCAACCAGATAAAAGCCGCAAACCCGCAGATGAAGATAATGTATCTTTCGGGTCCGGATTTTACCACCAACTTCATTCAAAGCATCCGCATGAACAAGGCGCATGAGTTTGAAAGATTTTACAAGTCGCTTGATATGCTGATAGTTGATGATATCCAGTTCTTAGAAGGCAAAGAAAGCACACAGGATTCATTCTTCCAGATATTCAATTCATTATACCAGCTCAAAAAGCAGATAGTACTTTCCTGTGATAAACCGCCGCACCAGCTGGAAGGCCTTGAAGAACGCCTGATAACCCGCTTCCAGTGGGGTTTGACGGTGGATATACAGGCGCCTGACCTGGAAACAAGAATTGCCATCTTAAATAAGAAGTGCGAGAAAGAAGGATTCAATGTACCTTACGAGGTACTTGAGTTTATTGCTTTAAATATCAAAGATAACATCCGTTCACTTGAAGGATGTCTGAAGAGTCTTTTGTTTGACGCTGAGCTGACCCGCTGCCCTATCAACATTGATATGGCAAAGCGCAGCGTACTGAAATTCGGCGGTATAAAAAACCGTAAGCAGAATATTGATATCAGCGTTATAATAGCATCGGTCTCGAAATATTTTAACATTGATGAATCGTTGTTAAGGCTTAAATCAAAGCAGCAGGAAATTGTTCACGCCCGCCACACAGCAATGTATTTAAGCAAGGAATTAACTTCATCATCGCTGCAGACAATCGGCGCGCATTTTGGCGGAAGGAACCACGCAACTGTAATTCACGCATGCAAATGCATTGAAGAAGTTATTAACAGAGATCCTTCGTTTAAAGATAAACTCGAACAAATCAAAGAGATGTTATTAACATAAAATTGTTGATACATCATAAATTTATATCAAGCTATCCACATTTCACGGATAGCTTTTGTTTTTTATAATATATGTGTAAGGTGATGTTAACAATCTGACATATATTTAACAAACCTGTTAACAAAAATATACATCAATTATTCTATTTTCATTCTATTTTTAAAGATAAACCGTTAAATTTATACTTATTAACAGCACTACTACTACATCTTTTTTTATTATATAATAAAGAATAAGTATAGTAATACAGCCAAAAAGGCGAAATAAACAAATAGTGAAATAGTGTGTTGTCATTCTGAGAGAGCTGAGCGGACGAAGAATCCACTTTTAACTTCATAATGGATTTTAAATTAATTCAGGGTGACAATAAAAATATAAAATTTAAATTATTCTCTACGAATTATTCAGGGTTAATGCTCGAAAAACTCACAATAAAAAATTACCTGCTGTTAAAGAACATTGAAATTGATCTTTCAAAGGGATTTAACATAATTACCGGTGAAACCGGCGCGGGAAAATCGATACTTATAAACGCGCTTAATTTATTATTGGGCGGCAGGGCTGATTATTCCATTATCAGCAAAAATAAAGATAAGATGATAATTGAAGGGATTGTGAGCGTTTCAAAGGAAAATAAGGCTATAATTAGCAAAATACTGAAAGAGCATGAAATTGAATCGATGATAACCTCACCCCCGTCCCCTCTCCTAAAAGGAGAGGGGGGAGAATCCTCTAAAATAAATAAAGATGAAGGTTTAGTTCTTATTATCCGGCGTGAATTATATACCAAGGCTTACAGCCGGTGTTTTATTAACGATACCCCCGTTGGTACCAATGAGTTAAAAGAACTGGGTGAGATAATAATTGATATTCATTCACAGAATGAGCACCAGTCATTGTTAAAAAAAGAAGTGCATATAGAGCTGGTTGATTCATACTTAATAAAAAAAGAAGGAAAAAAGTTTGAAGATAAACTGAATAGTTATAAACAGGGTTATGAACAGCTGTTGATAAAACGAAATGAATATGACGAGATAAATAAAAAGAAAAGTGACCTTGATACCAAACGGAGTTTTATTGATTTTCAATTGAAGGAAATTCACGAAACCGATCCTCAGGCAGGTGAAGATGATGAACTGGAAAATGAACTTAAGACCGGAGAAAATATTGAGGGAATAAGGGAATCATTAACCCTTGCATATTCTAACCTGTATGATGATTCAGGCAGCGTACTTGAGCGTATCAAAATAGTAGAAAAAGAGCTTGGCAAAATAGGGGAGTATAATACAGATATCCAGAAAATTATGGGTGATGTAAGCGAATCAACAACCGCTCTAAGAGAAGCAAGCCGTTTGATTGAATCACTGCTTGAAAACCTGAATTTTGATCCGGCCAGAGTTGAAGAAATTCGCGAGCGATTATATAAGCTGCAGTTCCTGAAGAAAAAATACGGCGGCTCAATTGATGAAGTCATTAAGCTAAAAGTTACTCTTGAAAAAGATCTGAGCCTGGTGGATAATTTTGATGATACTATAAAAAAACTCAGGACCGAAATTGACGAACTTGTGAAAGACCTGTTCAAAAAAGCCGGGGAGCTTTCAAAAACACGCAGAGATAAATCAAAACAGCTTGAAACTGAAATAGTTAAAATATTGAAGGAAGTTGGGTTTGAAAATGCGGAGTTTAGGGTGGAAGTAACCTCACACACGGCCCCTAATGTTGATCCCGCTAAGCAACTAAAGTCAGGAAAAAGCGGGACGGCAAAAAGCGCCGAAGGAGAGGGGAGCAATGCCTTAAACAGCAATGGCTATGATGACATTGAGTTCATGGTAAAGATAAATAAAGGTGATGAATTTTCTTCACTGCGGAAAACCGCTTCGGGAGGGGAAGTATCGCGCATTATGCTTGCAGTGAAATCGGTGCTGGCCGGCGCCGATAAGGTTGATATACTGGTATTTGATGAAATTGATACAGGAATCAGCGGCCGTATTGCTCAGAAAGTAGGCAGAGTGATGAAGGGACTATCCGGATACCGCCAGGTTATTGCTATTACGCATTTGGCGCAGATAGCCGCGCTGGCTGATGAACATCTGCTGGTGGAAAAAGAGACGGAGGGAAATTCTACAATTACGAAGATCCGCCCGCTTGATAAAAACGAGAAAGTTATTGAAGTTGCAAAACTGCTCAGCGGTGAAAAAGTTACCGATGCAAGTATTAAGAGTGCGAAGGAATTGATGTCAGTGTAAGGCAAAAGACATCCCGCTAAGCCCATTCTTAGTTAAGGAGGGGGATTTTTTATATTTAATAATTACTTTTAAGAATCAAAAATATTGAAATGAAACCGTTACCCTACCTTGAATTATATAATTTATTAAAACACAATTTTGCTTCGGCTAAGCGGGAAATTGATATACCCGAACTTGAGGTAAAAATTACACGCAGCAGATTCCGCTCCATGGGGGCAGCGGTGCTGCCCGGAAAGAACAATTATTATTGCCGGAAGCATGATATCAGCTTTTCAGGCGAAATAATATATGAGGGTCTGCCGGAAACAGAAGAAAGATCGATCCTGCACACCAGCGACAGTGATATTACATGTAACGATGAATTTGATTATATAGTTATTAACAACCCGGGCCAAAGCGATAGCAGCAAAGCAATTTTGCTTTTCCACGGACTCAATGAAAAGAAATGGGATAAATACCTGCCATGGGCATACCGCCTGCTAAAACATACCGGCAAGCCGGTGATATTATTCCCGCTGGCGTTTCATATGGACCGCGCGCCTAAGCAGTGGTCCGCTGCGGCAAACATGAATGCAGCCGCCAAAGAGCGGGCGCACAGTGACCCGCTTAACAGCCACACTTCGTTTGTGAATGCGGCAATAAGCTCACGCTTGGAAGCAAATCCACAGCGGTTCTTCTGGTCAGGGCTGCAGAGCTATATTGATGTATCGGTTTTTCTGCATGAACTGAACAGGGGCAGCGTAACCGGTTTTGCAGCGGGTACCGCTGCGGATATATTCGGTTACTCAATAGGCGCGTACTTTGGGCTGATATTAATTATGGCGGGTGCAGGGGGACTTACGGAAAACTCAAAGCTCTTCGCATTCTGCGGCGGAGCTACACTGGACAGAATGTATCCCATTTCCAAATATATTCTTGACGCCAAAGCGGCATCGGCTATAAGCAGCTATTACCTGGAGCTTTTGAACAATAATTTCAAAAGTACTCCGAGGCTTGATCATTACTTAAGCCAAGAGCATCCCGAGGAAGCATATTTTAAATCGATGCTGCTGTATCACCATTACAAAGAACTGCGCGAAGAACGCCTGCGCGGCGCAGCCGGGCGCATACGCGCCATTGCATTGAAGCAGGATTCAGTTGTGCCGCCGGTTGAAGTGATGAACACGCTGCAGGGCGAAATGCGCGATATAGAAATTACAGTTGATATCGAAGACTTCCCGTACCCGTACTCGCATGTTAATCCGTTTTCGCTGGCCGAGAAGCATTCAATGGAAACAAATAATGCATTTATAAAAATTATAGATAAGGCGAGCGGGTTTTTGGGGTGAGGGGTTGGGGTTGCAGGTTATCCCGCAAGCGGGATTTCAATCAGTTTTTCAAACTGATCTCAGCAGGCTACAGGTGACAAGTTGCGGTTTAAATTTGAAAAACATACGTGTGACCCCGATGGGGTCAATATTTTTCCTGAAGTTCTTAGCTATATATGTATGACCGCTCTGCGGTCAATGTTTACAAAAAAAGACTCCTTCAGGAGTCTAATGTTTATAGATTATTGCGTAACAAAATATATTCGACTCCATAGGAGTCGCATGTTACGATAAAAAAGGGATCGTTTTGCGGTTCGTTCCGTCTGCCAAATGCGGATTACTTTCCGGCGCCGATTGACCACACCCACTTGTGCAGGTTATGTGGAAAGCCGGGGTTATCGAGGAACATCAGTACGCATTCATTGCTGATAACATTGATCCCGTTCAACATACAATAACGCACGGCTTTATCGCTCACAGAGCCCTGCTGAAACCATACGTTCTTAATACCGGCCGCTATGATATCATCAATAACATGCTCAGTTTCGCCGGGCGGAATAACAAGTATCACCCCGGCGGGTTTTTCGGGAAGCTCCTCAAATGCGCTGAACGCCCTGAGACCATCAATAAAGTTCGCGCTGCGGTGCATAGGGTAGATCCGCATATATTTTTTATTCATAGCGGCAAGTATCATATTGCCGAACTTCTTCTTTTTCGCCGATGCGCCGAATAGCGCAAAGGAACGCAGCTTCATAAAATTTTGTATTTGCAGTAAATTTTTTTCTTTTTTCATGTCCTATGACCCCACCCCGTCAGCGCATACGGCGCTGACTGCCCCTCCCCAAAGGAGAGGGGCGAAGTGTTTAATTTTTTGATCCCCTCTTCGAAAAGCACTTTCGTTGTTTTCTCTTCTCCCGTGTATCTAAGCCAGTCTTTCGAATTGACAGGGGGGAAATATAGGAGGGGTTTTCAGGTATATCCAACAAAATTAAGTGAATTCATGTGACAATTGGTATGATGAGGGTCAGGTGATATCATGATAAATAGATGATCCGAAGCTGATTAATTTCCTTAATAAAAGCAGAATTTTGAACTTTTTGCATTTCAAAACTGCAGCTAAAAAGCTATTTTGCGGGTAACAAAAGAACGTAATTCATAAATATTAATCAATTTACAGTAACATGAAAAAAATATCAGTTCTGGTTTTAGGTTTATTCATCGTATTGGTTTCATCAAATGTACTGGCAGGGGAAAAATGGGCAGAGCTTGAAACATACCACAAGGTAATGTCAACAACTTTCCACCCGGCTGAAGAAGGTAACTTTGAGCCGATAAAAACACGTATTGGCGAAATGGTTGAAGCTGCCGGCAAGATGAACAGTAATCCAATACCGGCGGAATATAATAAGCAGGATATTCTTGATGCAGCGAAAAAGCTTGAGACCGACTCAAAAGCACTTCAGGATAAAATAACAGCAGGCGCAACCAACGAAGATATATTCAAGGATCTCAATGCGCTGCATGATACTTTCCATACCATAGTTGGATTATGCAACCCGAAGGAAGAGCATAAGTAACAATGAGCAATGGGCAATGAGTAATCCCGCCAAGGCGGGACTTCGAAAATTACGCTGTAATTTTCTTGTGAGCAATGGGCAATGAAAAAGGAGTAAACAATAAAAATCCCCGTTAATAGCGGGGATTTTTATTTTGAAGATTCTTAAAATTTAAATAAGATTCCTGCCTTCGCAGGAATGACAAAAGATGATCTTAAATATCTGCACTAATTGAATTTTATCAGATCCTTCGCTTCACACGTCATTACATTCCGTGCGGCGCCCAGGATTGGCGGTTATTTCATATATTCTTCCTTAAGCAGGTAATAGTAGGCGGGCATCATGTGATGAACGAAGGTGCCGGCAATGCCGCCCGGTGAAACGAATTTCTGTTTATAAGAATCAGTTGGCATAAGTATAACAGGTGAACCCGTTACGGTGTAATCCATGGTGGATACATATTTTGGTTCCTTAAATTCCGGCAGGAATTTGTTGATTATTTTGTACAGCTCTGTACCCGTGTACCTGATCAATATATCCCGCGCGTCGTTCATATCACCCAGTACGCGTTTTTCTATGAGTCCAATTACCACTCTCGGGAAAAACCCAAGGTTAGCGGCCAGGGTTGAATCCACGGGGGTGAACGGATCGTTATGCTTGAAGTCATAGCGCGTCTGCGCTGTAGGTGGCATCTGCGGTACCCAATCCATCTGGTTAACCACGCGGTGAGACCAGCCATTGCGGGTTATGAACTCAAAATCATACGCGTAGTACAGGTTGCCCGGCTTTGGCGCCGCGCTGCAATATGTTTTAAATGTAACATCATTTGGAATTGTACCGTACGGCAGGTAATAAAAATATGAGCGCATCAGGTAGGCGATTGCCGCGCCCTGACTGTGCCCGAAGATGATAAAATCCTTTACGCCCTTTGAATAATACTCATTTATCTTTTCTATTATAGATGGCGCAAGGTATTTCATTCCCAGCAAGAAACCCGTATGCACAGCGGCATTTTTATCTGCGGCAAGTTTATAGTTGAATGTTTCTTTGCCGAACTTAAGCGAGCCCTCCGCGGGAACCATGGGCGCGTAGAAATCAAGCATCCACGATTTTTCGGTGGGAACGGTTCCCCGGATATTTATAAACGCAACGGAATCACCGCTGAGCCACATATCCCACAGGTTATCAAGCCCCACGGTTTCGCTGCGGTAAACATGCTGCCAGCCAAATGGGTATGGGTCAGCCGGCGGTACCTTGGTGGTATCGGCGTAGCGTTCGGTCATTTCAAGTCCGCGTGCGTATTCGTTGGCATCAAAGCCGGGTTTGAGTTTTTGGGAAAGAACAGGTGAGGCGATCAGGCAAAGAAGAACTAAGTAAACAGTATTTTTCATATTATTAGTAATTTATAAGTGCAAAGATAATTAAATTATTGGTAATGGCAAAGTAATTCTTGCTTGATAAGTCAAAGGTGAAACGTGATCCCGCTTCAGCGGAACTGCGCCTCACGCCGAGGCGTGAGGCTTGAACAGCAAGAATCAGACTGCAACGAAGTTTACCTTCTATAAAAATTTCTCTATTTAACCATTCTATAATAAAAGTTATCTTAGAACCTCACCCCAGCTATCATTAAGGATCCCGCTAAGGCGGGACTTCTCCGAAGGAGTTCCTTCGGAACGAAACTGCCGAAGCAGTTTCTCGGAGGGGGAGAATATTTTAAAATTTAACACGGATCTGAACGATTAGTTATATATGGACATTACTTTATTTAATACATTAGGCAGGCAAAAACAGATATTTGAACCGATTGAGCCGGGCAAGGTTGGGCTTTATACATGCGGTCCCACGGTCTATGACTATCAGCATATAGGCAACTTCCGCACGTTCATGTTCGAAGACCTGCTGAAGCGCGTGCTGTTATACAATGGCTACGATGTTACGCATATTATGAACATTACCGATGTGGGTCATTTAGTTTCGGATGGCGATGAAGGCGAAGACAAAATGGAAAAGGGCTCCGCCCGGACAGGCAAGACCGTATGGGAAATTGCGGAGTATTACACAGGATTTTTCCTTGATGACGCGAAGGCGCTGAATCTGCTGCCGCCCACAAAATATACCAAGGCTACCGATTACATCCAGGAGCAAATTGATATGGTGAAGTGCCTGGATGATAAAGGCTACACTTATGTGACAAGTGACGGTGTTTATTTTGATACATCAAAACTTAAGGATTACGGCAAGCTTGCAAATCTTGATATCGAGGGATTGGAAGAAGGCTCGCGGATACAGTTCAGCACCGAAAAGAAAAATAAAACCGACTTTGCGCTCTGGAAATTTTCACCGAAGGATAGCGATACGAAAAGGCAAATGGAGTGGGACTCCCCGTGGGGAAAAGGTTTCCCGGGGTGGCACATTGAGTGTTCTGCGATGAGTAAAAAGTTTTTAGGTGATACGTTTGATATTCACTGCGGCGGAATTGATCACGTGCCGATTCACCACACCAACGAGATCGCGCAATCGGAAGCGTGCAACGGCAAGCCGTTTGTACATTACTGGCTGCACGGGGCTTTCTTAGAAGAAGAATCAGGCAAGATGAGCAAATCAAAGGGAGAATTTTTGCGCGTGAAAACGCTGGTTGATAAGGGATACTCGCCGTTAGATTACCGCTACCTGTGCCTTGGTACGCATTACCGCAAGCGGCTGCTTTTCAGCTGGGAAATACTTGAGCAGGCGAAAACGGCGATGGCAAGGCTGAAGCAGAATGTACAGCAGATACGCGATGAGGCAAAGAAGAATTTTGACGCGCGCGACGCATCAATGCCGGAGGGCGAGAGGGAGAAATTCCTTGAAGCTGTGAACGATGATCTTAACATGCCGCAGGCGCTTGCCGTGCTGTGGGGCGTTGTAAGGAATGATAAGCTCTCAAGTATCGAGAAGATGAATCTGGTAAATGATTTTAACCGCGTGCTGGGGTTAGATCTTGATAAAGATATAGAAGCCGGTAATACAAACGTTCCCGCTGAAATTATGGAGCTTGTTGAAAAACGCATTGCGGCAAAAAAAGCTAAGGATTTCAAGAAGGCTGATTCATTGCGCGATGAGCTGAAGGCTCTGGGCTGGGAAGTGCTTGATAAGAAGGATGGTGTTGAAGTTAAGTATATTACGAATTCATAAATTTAAAGTAAAAGATAATGCCACAGGAAGAAATATTTGACAAAAAAATTGAAAACACAGGTCAAGAAACCGAAGAAGATATTTTATATCCAATTGGGCAGTATACAGAAGCTGTTATTTGGGCAACAGATTGGACAACGGAAACATTATGGAGTCAATTAAAACGAAAAAATATTGAATTAAATCCAAGATTTCAAAGAAGAGATGCATGGAATGAAGTTGCAAAAAGTAGGTTTATCGAATCATTAATATTAGGGTTACCGGTTCCACAAATAATTCTAGCAGAAAAAAAAGATAAAAAAGGGAATTATATAGTTATTGATGGCAAGCAAAGACTGCTTACAATTATGCAATTCTACATGGATAACGAAGAAGAAGGATTTAAAAAATTGAAATTAAAGGGATTAGAAATCCTTTCTGAATTGAATGATAAAGGTTACGAAAACTTACAGGAAGTAGAGCTAGATAATTTTCTAAATGCACTAGATAACCAATCAATAAGAACAGTGGTTATAAAAAATTGGCCTAACGAACAATTTTTATATACTGTATTTTTAAGGCTAAACACAGGAAGTTTAAAATTATCTCCACAAGAATTAAGGCAGGCTTTACATCCAGGTGACTTTATTGATTTCGCAGATGAATTTGCCATAAGTAGTGAATCAATAAAAGAAATGTTGGGAATTAGTAGACCCGACTATAGAATGAGAGATGTTGAATTAGTCATTAGATTTTTTGCCTTTAAATACTTTATTACCGATTATAATGGCAAATTAAAAAATTTCTTTGATGATACAGTCAACACATTAAATATTGAATGGAACGATAAAGAAAACCAAGTAAAAGCGGATGCGGTAAAATTGAATAGTGCTATAAAATTAACTTTAGATATTTTTACACCAGAAGCAGCCTTTAGTAAATATCAAAACGGAAAATTTAGGAATAATTTTAATAGAGCAATATACGATATTATGGTATATTATTTTTCAAAAGAGGACGTCTATATAATAGCAAAAGAACATAAAGAAGAAATCAAACAAGCATTTATCCAACTTTGTATTTCAGATGCTGCGTTTCTTAGGTCTTTTGAAACGTCAACAAAAAGCATGGAAAATACTTTTAAGAGATTATCTACTTGGGGGAAAAAATTAGTAAGTGTTTTGAATATATCAATCGAGATTCCAACTTTATTAAACGATAGAAGCATTAGCTTAGAAAATATTCAAAATATCCCGTAATGAGTCAATCTCAAAAATATAATAAACTTATTAAAAGATTGGACCAATTAAAAGTAAATCTCTTACCTTCCGTACGAGGCAAAGGGTATTATAATAAAAAAGAGCAAGATTTTATGAGAGGCTATAGACTTTTGGTGCACGCAGAACTAGAGGCCTATTTTGAAGAGCGGGCTAAAGATAAAGCAATAAAGGCATACAAAGATTGGGATACAAAAGGAATAAAAAGCAATATTTTGGTTGCATTAGTGGCTTATTCTGATGCAAATTTAGGTTCTATTAAATCGGAGCCCGACATTCACAAAAGGGTGAACAAAGCATTAACTACTTATATAACCTTTTTGAAAAAAAATAATGGAGTGAAAGAAGATAATATTCTTTCAATACTATTGCCAATTGGCATTAAGCCAGCACAATTAGATCAAACTTGGTTAAATGTAATGACATCATTTGGTGCAAGTAGAGGTGAAGTTGCACACAACTCTCACAAAACAGTAAGTCCCATAGACTTAGTTACAGAATTAACAACGGTGACACATATAATCAACGAACTAAAAAATGTTGATACTATAATTAATTCATTAAAGTAACTTTAAAATGAATTCAAATAAATCGAGTTTAAAGAATTTAGATATGCTTATTAAAGAAGTTATTAAATTTAGAGAAAAAAGAAACTGGAAACAGTTTCATAATTTGAATAATTTGCTATTAGGCCTTGGGATTGAATGTTCAGAACTTCAAGAATTATTTTTATGGAAAACCGAAGACCAAATTAACACGGAAATTAAAAGTAATAAATTTAGAAAACAAATTGAAAATGAGATTGCCGACGTATTTGTTTTCTTAATTTATATTTCGGAGCACTTTAATATAAACATAATCCAAGCTACTAATAAAAAAATAAGTTTGAACTCTAAAAAATATCCTATTAGAAAAAGTAAAAATTCCAATTTAAAATATAATAAACTTTAACATTATGTATACAATAGCGATTACAAATCAAAACTGGTTTGATTTTTTAAGCGATAAGGACTTAACCGAAGAAGTTAATTTTTGGACACCAACATTATGGAATCCCAAAATTGACCCCGGCTCGAAATGGTTTTTCATGTTAAAATCACCAATTCGTAAGATTAGCGGTTATGGGATTTACAGAGAGTATACTGAACTTTCTATTACGAACACGTGGGAAAAATATGGAGAGAAAAATGGTTCTGCAAATATGGAATCACTTGTAAGTATGTTATCAGAACATATAGATCCGAAAAATTATAATACCCATAAGATTGGTTCAATACTACTTACAGACGTTGTATATTACGACAAACAAAATTTTATACTACCAGAAACATATAACATTGATTTTCCAAGCGCCATTATGAAATATAAAAAATATGATGGTGAACCTAATTTTTAATTTAATATTAAAACAAATAATGATAAAAACTCTCGTAACTACATCGCTTATTATTGTTTTATTGTTTCTGGTTTCAACAAATACATATTCACAAAAAGCATATGATGTTGAAGGCAGGTATGCTGTCGGCAAAACGAACTGTACCATTGAGTGGAGCGAAAGCTCAAATGCTTTCCGTGTTTATTGGGATAACGGCACGGGCTACACGCTGCTGTTTTACAGCGATGAGTATCCGAACGGCAACATTGTTTATACCGAATATGAAAATGACGGCGTGACATATACCGGAACATTCACTTTTACCGATAGCGGCTGCAGTACCGGCAAGTACGACAGGTGGGATGGTAAGCAGTTTTCGATCAGGAAGAAATAAAAAGATACCATTAGGATCCCGGTATTTCAAAAATTTTTGTGATGTTCTTCTTTTGCTTGTCCAAAAGAAGAACCAAGAAAAGGACACCCATGAAAAACCGTCTGCTTCGCAGCTTAGAAAGCTAAAAATCCGGAACTCGTACCGCTTGCGGCGGTACTCAAACAGCCGGATTTTTTTAACGCTTTCCAATCTGCTTCGCTTTTCGCCGGTTTTTCATAAGGGGAGTTGTTTTGAAATGCGTATTTCTTAAATATTCCATAGAGTATTTTGGAGCATTCAATTTTATTTAATTAGTTTCACAATTATTTTTTCTTCAGAAACAAAACTCCCTTACGCCAAGTATCATATAAAAAAGGAGATTACAATGACTTCTTTGGTTATATTTCTGATTTTAGTATTCTCAATATACACTCAATCCGCTGAGCTGCGGAGCATTGATAACGAATACAAAGATACATGCCGCTCATGGGCTGATGCTGAAAGATTGAAGAACTCTGACGCCGTAATTATTGGCAGGCTGCAAAAGTTCACTCCCTGGGAAAAAGGTAAGGGAGCGGGTCACATGTTCTGGCAGTATGAAATAAAACTTTCAGACAGCACCGCTATTCCGGTAGTAAGCAAAGATAAATCAGACGGGGAATCAATTGTGATTGAAGAATATTTGAACGGTGAGGTTGTAATTTACGGCAGGATATTTTTCGGTATCATAATTGGTGATAGCGACCCAAACCACCAAAGTATGACGGGTTACAGGATTGATGCAGATGGCATAGTGCCGGCCGGGGCGGGTTACGAGAATGAGTCTAAGATAAGGATTGACCTGAGTGAATTCAATGATGATGGCTACAGAGTCCGCCCGGATGGCGAAAAGAGCGCGACACACTATGAGTTTTGTATTCCCGCTATAGACTCAATATTGGCTGAAGTGAAAGCTATGGATCCAATGGCTGAGGTGATGAAAGGCTCCAAGGGCCGTTCAGGCTGTACGGATGAAGAATGGCTTTTGATATCATCAACACGCAAGGCGCGGTTTAAGGAGATAATCAAACAGCAGGCGGCGCTGCCGTACATCAGGAAAATTACGGAAACGTTTTGGGAGTGAGGCGGGTACAGGTTGAAGGTTACAGGTTACAGGTTAAAGGCTGCATATTGTCCATCAAGTGGGATTTCGCTTCTCTTAAAATGACAGGACTCAAATGCCAAAAATATTTTTGTAGCGGGGAGGCTTGCCTGATCCCGAAAAGGCGTCGGGCAAGCCGCGACGCCTACGAAGAAAATTAAATCCTTTTAGCAGAAATAATTATATTTGAAATATTTTAACGATATTTGTATGAATTAAGTTACTTCATCCAAAGAAATTCATAAATGATAAGAAAAGTTTTACTTGGAATATTCCTGCTTGTTCTTGCGGCAGTGATATTCCTTTTTTATTTCGCATGGCGTTCGCCTGCGTTTTATGAAGGAAACATTGAGTGCAAATTCTCTGTGCCCCCGATGACGATGGCTGAGTATGACAGCATTTCGCAGACTCACCCGCGGCCATTTATTATTGAAATTGACGCATCAAAGAAGGATCCCAAATGGGGGAAGGTACTGTTTTACGGTGCAGCGCATACGCGCGATAAAAACGACCCGCAGATAGCGGATATTGAAAAGCGGTGGGATAGTTTCGATCCAACGTTATGTCTCGTTGAAGGCAGGCCGGGATTTTTGGTGCCGGGGCTGATGGATCCTGTGGAAAAATTCGGTGAGGCGGGTTATGTGTATAAGCTTTCGCGCCGTGACGGCGTAGAGGCGTTCACATGGGAGCAGCCGCTTGATAGCGAAATTACAGCCGTGCTCAAAAAATTCAAGCCCGAGCAGGCGGCGATGTTCTATATATTACGTCCATATTTCAGTAATATAAGGTTTGGCAAACCGAATAACCCGGATGAATATGTGCAGGCTTTCATAGAAAAGCGTACGCTGCATCCGGAATTACAGGATACCATTAAAACCGTGGGTGATATTGACGCAATCTGGAACAGGGAGTTCCGCGGTAACGATAAGAACGGTAAGCCAATAAAAGATTGGCGCGAAACATCTGATGAATACGGGCTGCCCCTGTGGCTGGGTGATGTTTCTGCGGAGAGTAATTTTGTGCGCAATGAGTATCTTGCGTGTTTGATAGTGACATTGGTTAAGCAGGGCAAACGTGTTTTTGTGGTTGGCGGTTCAAGTCACCCGGTTTGTATAGAACGTACATTGAATTTGGAATTGAGATAAATATAGATTGACTAGAAAATTATGATGGCGGCAGGCCCCAAGGGGGTAAACAAAGCCATGCCGCCTACAGGACAAAGATAAATTTTTTTGTAGCGGGCGTGGCTTGCCCGCCCGTAAATCTTCTAATCGTATATGCCATTTAGAAAATACAAAACATTAAGGCTAAAAGACTACGATTATAGTCAACCGGGTGCATATTTTGTAACAATGTGTGTTAAGGATAGGAAATGTTTATTCGGTGAAATTTCCGGCGACGAAATGATACTGAATGAAGCGGGCATAATTGCGCAAAATGAAATTGTGAACATTCCGGGTCATTATGAAAATGTTGAACTTGGTGAATATGTTGTGATGCCTAATCATGTTCATTTGGTTGTTTATATATATGATTTAAGTGGCGTCAGGCAAGCCGTGACGCCTACAGTTTTCAAGGCGGGCGTCAGGCAAGTCGTGACGCCTACAGTTTTCGAGGCGGGCGGCAGGCAAGCCAAGACACCTGCTAAAAACATAAGGCTTCAGGATGTAGTTGGGTCTTATAAATCCGGTGTGAGCAGAGAAGTAAGAAAAATACACGGATATAAAGACTATAAATGGCAGCGCTACTTCCATGATCATATTGTAAGAACCGACAAAGCGCTTGAGAATATTTCGGACTATATCAGTATGAATCCCTCAAAATGGGCAGAGGATATTGAGAATGAATTGTTTATTTCAGTTTTAACAGAAGAAACGAGAACAAATACAGCAAAAGAATTCTACAAAAATTTAACAATATAAAATTATGTTTACAGTATCCACACCGCATTTTTTGGTGAATGTTGTTACCAAACCCGAAGTTGCAGACCATTTAATACCAAACATTAAAAAATTTGATATTGTGTACTATGTAAGGCATGACCTGAAGGGCTCCAGGCCCACAGATGCCGACGAGAAAAATATTACTAAAGTGCAAATGCTCTGCCGCCGGGGAACTTTAAGCGATATTATGAGTTATGTTAAGGAGTATTACATTAAAGGTTACGGCGCGGTTTGTTATTACGAGGAAGTTAATGTGCCGATGTAGAGTTTTTAGAAGATAATCGTGCCACGAAATCTGATTTGACGGAACGAACGAAGGAAAGAAATAGCAGTGTTGCGCTGACATTCATTCAATCATATTCGTGGCACGAAACACACGGAGTTTATGTTTACCCTTATTTAAAAAAATTAAATTGATTATTTTTGTTTTATGGGTGAGCTTAAAGCGAAAGATTCCGTGAAGTTGAATTACCCGGTGGATTTTGTTTACCGCACGGTAACAGATATTGCCAATTATGATAAATGGTGGCCAAGCGAAGTAAAAAGCGAGCTCGAGTATCTTGATCCTGCAATTATCGGCACGCGTATTAATGTTCAGAACGGACCATTTGTAAAATGGAGATCGGTGGTGAGCGGTTTTAAGACAAACAGGCTTCTGGCGGTAGATTATGTAGATGGCGCATGGACAGGCAAAACAGCGTGGAGATTCGAAGAAATTCCTGGCGGCACAAAGCTAACCATGGAAATTGATATCAGCTGCAACAGGCTGTGGCTTAAGGCTGTATCGAGAGTGATGAACCTGAGCCGTATGCACTCAAAGCAGATTAGCCGGATCTTTGGTAACCTTGGCGGGTACTTAGAAAACAATTATGAAGAATACAAGAAACAGAATAACGGCACCGGCGGAATTTCAGTTTCGGGGATAGATCATTTAATATTAAGGGTAAAGGATATCGCCCGTTCTGCCTTATTCTACAGGGATGTGTTCAGAGTAGAAAATACGTCCCATGTCAGCGGTGAAATAACCCTGAGTTTCGGTAACCAGAAAATACGGCTGGTGAAAGAAACCGGTGGGTTTACCCCTGATAAGAATGAAGTTATATTCAGAATGTCGCTTAACACTCCCCCGGAAAAAGTTAAATCAATTTTGAAAGAAAAAAAAGTTGAAGTACTGCCGGGACCGTTCTATGATTCCGCAGTCAATACCAACAATGAAATGTTCTTTATTAAAGACCCTGACGGATACTTAATTGCACTGAGATCAAATATGAACAGTTAAGGATTCTGAAATAACATAACATGAACATGTTTAAAATGAAATCAATTTTTCTAATTTGCTTTTCCTTTACTGTATTTTTACAGAGAATATTATTTTCGCAGGATGCCGCATTTTATTCAAAGCAGGGTGATTCACTGTACTACCTTAAAGAATACGAGGGCAGCGTAAACAGGTATGAACAATCATTACAAATTGACCCGCTGAACGCAGATGTGATATACAATGCCGCATGTGTTTATTCGTTGCTTGGTAAAACGGATGCCGCTTTTGGAAAGTTAGAAGAGCTTCCCGGTTTAGGATATGAAAATGTGAGATGGATCTCTAAGGACAGCGACCTTGAGAAATTGCGGGACGATGTACGCTGGAGGGCGCTTCTCGAAAAGCTTCAGGGTAACCTTGATAAGCGAAAAAATATTGGCAATATGAAAATAGTAACAACCGATATCAGTAATTTCTGGGATATGTATGATGCTTATAAGAATAGCGGAAGCATAGATGACATTTCAAATCTTTATTTTGCCAAAAAAAGCGCGGGACTGAATGCCTTCACAAAACGACGGGTTATAAACCCGAAAGAAATGGAAAAAGTTCTTAAGGCTTATCCACGATACCTTGAATCTATAAGGAGCAATACATTAAAGCTGGCCGGAGTTAAGGATAAGCTTAGGAGATATTTTCTTAAGCTTAAGGAAATATATCCCGATGTTTATTATCCTGATATTTATTTTACTATAGGATGTTTCAACACAGGCGGTACTGTTTCTGGGAGAATGCTTTTAATTGGCGCAGAAATGATGTGTGCTGACGAAAATTCACCAAAAGATGAACTGAATAACTGGCTTAAAGGTAATATTGGTGAATTCAGCAATATAGAAAAGATTGTGCTGCATGAATCCATTCACACACTGCAGGCAACGGGCTCAGAGACTTTGCTTGAAGCTTCGATCATAGAAGGCGTCTGTGATTTTATAACTTATCTTATAACAGGGAAAGAAATGTCCGCCCCTCATTACATTTACGGCAATAAGTATGAAAAAGGTCTGTGGAAAGAATTTAAAAAAGAAATGAACAGTACCGGGTTTCAAAGGTGGCTGTATTCCGGGGAATATTCTGTAGGCAGGCCCAGTGATCTGGGTTATTTTATCGGCTATAAAATATGCGAAGCATATTATGAAAATGCAGAAGATAAGCAAAAGGCGGTTAAAGAAATTATTGAGGTTGAAGATTTTGCGAATTTCCTTAAAAAAAGCAGGTATGAAGAAAAGTTCGATTAGGTTAAATTCAATCTTAAAAATTAAAGGAGGCTTTGCGGGCCTCCTTTTTTAATGACAAAAATTTATCTTAAATTTATTTAAGGGGACTGTTTTCAGAAAGCAGGGGCGTTATTTCCGCTTTTGTCAGGGTTACCTCAATGGGTCCCGCAGCGTAGGGCGCTATTTCATACGGGTTATAATAGAATGTCAGGCTGCCATCTTTATTTACTTTCCAGTTGTAGTTATAAGTAATTTTATTTTCAAACAACCCGCCTTTATCCATAAGATTTTCTCCCTGCTGTATGTTATTAGCTTTGCGGAATGATGCATCAATGAGTTCATTGAGTTTCTTTTCGAAACCGGCTGCAAAGATATTACCTAAAGAAAGCGTGTCCCCGGTTTCCCTGTTTATATTAAAATAGGCCAGGTAACTGTTGGGGTGCGCGCCGCCCATATATGAGGAGCTTCCGGATGAGATGCTTATCAGCTTTGGGTGATCCTGGTTCGCGGAAACATTCAGTTCCAGGTACCAGTACTGGGGTGAATCGGGATTTTCCTTTCTGAAAGCGGTGTATTGCGTTATAAAAGAATCAGCCGCGGCCTGCATGGTTGTAAGTACAGTATCACCAAAAGTAACGCCGCTGTTTATAATGCCGGTGATGAATTTATTGACCTTATCTTTATTTTTTCCTGAGGCTGCTTCGATATAATCAACCTTAAAATACGTGCAGGTATCATTGGGTGAGCAGTTATTGTATGATTTAAGGAACGATTTATCAGAAAACTTCAGATCATCTTCGGTTGGTTTGAAATCCTCAGTGTTTTTAACATCTGAAGTTTTAGTTTCATCTTTCTTCGAACAGGCCGTTATGAAAAACGCAGCAAAAAGAACAATAAGTATATATTTCATTTTAGTATTTTTAATTTAGAGGTTTTACAAATATAACAATAAAATAAATCCACCCCAAAAGGGAGCGTTAGAGGGGCGCATCAGATATTGCCGGATCTAAGCTCCGCATAGGCTGCTGAACATATCCATAATTTGCCGCACTTTGCCTGCTTCAGCGCTGAAGCGCATTCAAGAATTGTAGCGCCGGTTGTTATAACATCATCAGTGAGGATAATATTCTTCCCGCGGAGCTGCTGCGCAGATTCCGGATTCACAGCAAAAGCTCCTTTAACGTTATCTTTTCTTTCCGATCTATTAAGCCGTGTTTGGGTTGGTGTGTAGCGTGAGCGTGTTACCGCGCCGGTAACCACTTCAATTCCAAGAATGTTATTTATGCCTTCGGCAATGGATTCACTTTGATTATAAGTTCTGTCCCGCTTTCTTGCTTTGTGCAGCGGCACGGGGATAATGAGATCAAACTTTATCTCTTTTTCGGCGGCTGCAAGTTTACCGATCTCCTCTCCCAGTAATATGCCCGCTTTCTGCATTTTTTGATATTTGAGCGCATGAAAAAGCTGCTGAATCGCTGTGCCTTCACGAAACCAAAAAACGCTCATTGAATGATCAATATTCCCTGCTGCTATTTCCTCCTTTTGCCACGGATGGATCTCATCATAGCGCTGAAGCGCGGCGAAACACTTTTCGCACAGGTAATTTTGAGCGCCCGTTAAGGGTTCATCGCACGCCAAACAGGTATTTGGAAGTATGAAGTTGAGGAAACCGTTAAATATCTTCTTGAGCAAAATTTCCGTTAAATATCAGGTTTAGTTTTAGTTAAAACGCTTAAATAACAGCACAGTAAGATAACTTTTTGAATTTTAAATTCAAAGTAAAAATTATAAATTCAGGTTTTACGCAAAAAACCACAAAATAAGAACTTCGCGGCAGCATCTTCCGCGGGTTTTCATCAAAACATGGCTAAAACACCATCCACCAGAACCCGAGATATTATTGAGTATGATAGCGCTATAAGGCGTGAAGGCAGAGGATTGCTTTGCGGCGTTGATGAAGCAGGTCGCGGTCCAATAGCGGGTCCGGTAGTGGCGGCGGCGGTGATCTTCAGTGATGACGTTTATATAGAAGGTGTTTTTGACAGCAAAAAAGTAACTAAAAATCTGCGGGATTCACTTTATACACAAATTATCTCAGAGGCATTTTGCTGGGGCGTTGGAATAGTTGATAACCGGCAGATCGATGAACTTAATATACTGAATGCCACCAAAGAGGCAATGAACATAGCTGTTAGCAGCTTGAGCGAAGTTCCCGCTGTAATTATTGCAGACGGGAATTTTTATTTAAATCCCGCAGCAGAAGTGCGAAATGTAATTAAAGCCGATGAAAAAAGTTTTTCGGTCGCGGCGGCTTCAATAATTGCCAAGGTTACACGGGATAGGATCATGTGTAAGTATGAAGAGACATACCCCAACTTCGCGTTCTCTGCTCACAAGGGATACGGTACATCAGCGCATATAGAAGAGATCCTTGAATTTGGCTATACGGATATACACAGGCGTACATTCAGATTAAAAGCGGTTGAACAGCTTACATTAAATCTGTAATATGGGTAATTATGGTTAAGAGCTTAGGTAAAACCGGCGAGGCAATTGCGAAGGAGTATTTTGAATCACTTGGATTTGAAATTGTAGCGGAAAACTACAGGTATAACAGGGCAGAAACGGATCTTGTGGTAAAGGATGAAAAGAAGAGGGTGCTGGTATTTGTGGAGGTAAAGACGAGACGGAATAGAAATTTTGGTGAGCCGCAGGAATCGGTTACGCCAAAAAAACAGCAGCAGATGGTTAAATCAGCCGAAGGCTTTTTGATGATGACGCCCGGTTACGAAGATTATGAGAAGCGTTTTGATGTTGCGGCAATAATGATAGAGGATGGCAAGGCGAAGCTGGATCATATAGAAAATTGTTTTTGAACGTGAAGCGTCATCCCGCCAAGCAGAAGCGCGGGACCTGCAAAAAGCGCCGGAACGTCAAAGGTCAAACGGAAATAACAAGGAATATTAACAATTTTGATAAAGGAAGTTTATCAGATAATAATCTAAACAAATGCTTGACAGAATAAACCTGAAGAACATACTGGTGCTTGATATTGAAACTGTGCCGCAGTACGCAGCGTATGAAGAGCTTCCGGAGCAGTGGAAAGAGTTATGGAAGAAGAAAATGGCCCGCGATATCAAGGAAGGTTTAACACCGGATGGGCTTTACCAGCGCGCCGGTATTTACGCGGAGTTCGGGAAGATAATCTGTATATGCGCCGGATATTTTTTTGAGAACGGTTCGGGGCTGCAGTTCAAAGTTAAGGCTTTTTACGGTGATGATGAAAAAAAGCTGCTCGAAGAATTTAATGATACACTGAATAAAAGCTTCAGCACTGATGAGCATTTATTATGCGGACATAACAGCAAGGAGTTTGACTTTCCGTATATTGCGCGCAGATGTTTAATTAACAGGCTGCCTATACCTTACCTGCTTGATAATGCCGGCAAAAAGCCGTGGGAGGTGCAGTTAATTGATACCATGGATATGTGGAAGTTTGGCGATTATAAAAGTTTTACATCACTGAACCTGCTGGCTGCGGTTTTCGGGATTGAATCACCCAAAGATGATATAGATGGCAGCCAGGTGTGGAGCACATACTGGATAGATAAGGATCTTGAAAGGATCAAGAATTACTGTATGAAGGATGTTGTGACGGATGCGCAGTTATTGCTTAAGTTCAAAGGAATGGAATTGCTGAAGCCGGAAAATATTAGTTTTACAAATTAGTGAAGTTAACAATTATTTTTTAAATATTATTACAATAGATTCACGCTTTCGCGGGAATGAGGATGAAAAATGTTTGATTTAGATCTGATCAAAAAAGTTTACACAGAATTTAAAGGCAAGGTTGATGCCGCAAAAAAAGTTTTAGGCAGACCAATGACCTACGCTGAAAAAATACTTTACGCGCACTTATGGAATGAAACAGTTACGCCATATACAGGCGGCAAGGATTTCGTTGAGTTCGCGCCCGATAGAGTAGCGATGCAGGACGCAACAGCGCAGATGGCGCTGCTGCAGTTCATGTCCGCCGGCATACCAAAGGTTGCAGTGCCCTCAACGGTCCATTGTGACCATTTAATACAGGCGGAAGTTGGTTCAGCAAAAGATCTGCTAAGCGCGGAAAATGAGAATAAGGAAGTGTATGATTTTCTGGCGAGTGTATCCAACAAGTACGGAATCGGCTTCTGGAAGCCGGGCGCGGGAATAATTCACCAGGTTGTGCTTGAAAATTACGCTTTCCCCGGCGGTATGATGATAGGAACTGATTCACACACGCCAAATGCCGGAGGACTTGGCATGATCGCCATCGGCGTAGGCGGCGCAGACGCCGTTGATGTAATGGCGGGTATGCCATGGGAGTTAAAATTCCCCAAACTAATTGGCGTAAAGTTAACCGGTAAATTAAGCGGGTGGACCTCACCAAAAGATGTTATACTTAAGGTCGCCGGCATACTCACAGTAAAAGGCGGAACAGGCGCAATTGTTGAGTACTTCGGTGAAGGCGCGGATAATATTTCATGCACAGGTAAAGGTACTATCTGTAATATGGGAGCTGAAATCGGCGCGACAACATCGCTGTTTGCCTACGATAAAAAGATGTATGACTACCTTGCAATCACCGAGCGTGAAGAGGTAGGTAAACTTGCCAATGAAATTGCCGATTACCTTAGGCCCGATGAAGGCAGCGAAAAATATTATGACCAGGTAATTGAAATTAATTTAGATGAACTGGAGCCTCACATAAACGGACCGTTTACGCCTGATCTCGCGTGGCCGATCTCAATATTCGCGCAGGCGGTTAAAGAAAAGGAATATCCCGAAGAGCTTAAAGTCGCACTAATCGGCAGCTGCACAAATTCATCATATGAAGATATGGAACGTTCAGCATCAGTTGCGAAGCAGGCGCTGGAAATGGGGCTTAAGGTTAAATCAGAATTTACCATAACCCCGGGAAGCGAGCAGATAAGAGCGACCATCGAACGCGACGGTCAATTGGAGTTATTTGAAAAAGTCGGCGGCCTGGTACTTGCCAACGCATGCGGTCCGTGTATCGGGCAGTGGAAGCGCCATGATGTAAAAGAAGGAGAAAAGAACTCGATCATTACATCGTATAACCGGAATTTTTCCAAACGAAACGACGGGAATCCCGCAACAAACGCTTTTGTTGCTTCGCCGGAAATAGTAACAGCGCTTGCGTTTGCGGGTAAGCTTACATTTAATCCGTTAACCGATACAATAAAGAACAGTAAGGGCGAAGATGTAAAACTTGCAGAACCCACGGGCGATGAGCTCCCAAAGAACGGATATTTAAAAGGTGTGAACGGTTACGTTGCGCCGGCTGCTGATGGTTCAGCGGTGAATGTGGAAATTGACCCGAACAGCAAACGTTTACAGAGACTTTTCCCGTTTGTACACCCAAATTTTGAGAAGGATTATAAAAATATGCACCTGCTGCTTAAAGCGAAGGGCAAGTGTACCACCGATCATATTTCAATGGCGGGCCCGTGGCTTAGGTTCAGAGGTCATTTAGATAATATTTCAAATAATATGTTCATAGGCGCGGTAAACTGGTTTAACGATAAAACCAATCATGTAAAGAATCTGCTTACGGGTAACCATGATGAAGTGCCGAATGTGGCGAGAGATTATAAAGCCAACGGTATTCCCTGGGTTGTAGTTGGTGAAGAAAATTACGGCGAAGGTTCATCCCGTGAGCACGCGGCTATGGAGCCGCGCCATTTGGGCGGCAAGGCAATCATTGTGAAATCATTCGCAAGGATACACGAGACCAACTTGAAGAAACAGGGCATGCTGCCATTGACGTTCGCAGACCCGGCGGATTATGATAAGATAAGAGAAGACGATATGATAGACCTGGATGTAAAAGATATTGAACCCGGCAGCCAGGTTACAATGACACTGAAACACTCAGACGGAACAACGGAAACCGTTCTGCTTAATCACACGATGAATAAACAGCAGATAGACTGGTTCAAAGTTGGCAGCGCGCTGAATTTGATGGCGAAAAAAGCTTAAATAAGAAAAAAATATGAAGTGTTATATTATCACATTTGAGTTAGCATCAATTGGCAATTATGTACAACTTTATAATGCCATTAAAACCTACCGAATTTGGGCTAGATTAACCCGTTCAACTTGGGCTATAGTCACTGATCAATCAGTGAAGCACGTAAGAGATCACCTTGGAACTTATATTTATCCTAACGATCGAATATTCGTGGTTAAATCAGGAGGAGCAGCAGCTTGGCGAAATATTCGAGCTAGTTCACAATGGCTAAAAAAACATTTAGGGTACAAATAGACTTATGAAAGAAAAATTTTCAGGATACTATATACCCACAGAAACAGAATTTATTGAACTTTGGTCAAAGGGAACATTTGTATTTGACGCTAACGTACTTCTAGATTTTTATAGATTGTCAGATAACGCAATTGAATCATTATTTAACATATTTAATAAACTAAAAGACCGAATTTGGATTCCATACCAAGTAGCTTTCGAATATCATCAGAATCTTCATAACGTGATTGCTGAGCAAGTTAACAATTATGATAATTCTATGAAGTCATTATTTGGATTCAAAAAACAACTCGAAGAAAAACGTAAACACCCATTTTTGACGCCCGAAACACAAAAGAAACTTGACGAAGTTTGTTTATCTATTAACACAGAATTTGAAGAAAAAAAGAAGAAAATCAAAGAGTTATTGCACGAAAATCCAACTAAAAATAAACTAGCAGAATTATTAAAAGGAAAAATTGGAGAGCAACTTGAAGAAAAAGAACTAGAAGAAATATATAGAGAAGGCGAAAAAAGGTTTGCACAAAACATACCACCGGGATTTAAGGATAAACAAAAGGTCTTAATAAACGAAAAGTATGGTGATTTAATTATCTGGAAAGAAATTCTTAAAAAATCTATAACCGATGAGGTACCATTAACATTCGTAACTGGAGATTTAAAAGAAGATTGGTTTTTAGAGGTTTTAGGTGAAACTATATGCGGCAGACCAGAATTAATAAATGAATTCAAGAACCAAAAAAACAAATTGTTTTACATTTATACAACCGATAGTTTTATGAAGTATGCTTTGCAATATAAAATTGTAGACAAAATTGAGGACGAAACAATTAATGATGTCAAGCAACACCTTGAAGAACAAAAGGAACAAATTGCAACAGAAAGTGGTGTTTTAAGTTCTAATGCCCAAACTTGGGACTCAGATTCAGAGTGGGAGATTGATTTTGGAGAGAGTGATGAAGATGAAATAAACAATGAAAATTAAAGAAATATTTTATTGTGCATATTGAAATACCAAATAGTGCTTTTATTGGAAATATTGAAGGTTTTTTAAGGAATATCTTTTACGATACCAATGAATCTCTAAACATTACATCAAATCCAAAATGGATGTCATTACATCCAGTTGTAACCTGTATGATTTCTGCAATTGGTTTAGAATTTATTGATAACCAAAAGAAGATTTTTTTTGAACCAGTTACCGCTAAGTCTAGAAACTATTTAAGTGCAATTGGGTTATTTAAGATATTAAATGTCGATCCAGGTTTTCAAATTGCAGAACACGAAGCCACAGGAAGATATATACCACTTACGAGAATAAAGAATGCTAATCAATTAAAAGATTTCATTAACGAGATAGTACCATTGTTGCACACAACTCCCGAGCAAGCGGACCCAATTAAATATATTATAAGTGAGTTAGTTAGGAATGTATTAGAACATAGCAGATCAAAAGTAGGTGCGGTTGCATGTGCACAGTATTTTAAAAAAACGAATAGAATTTCTATAGGTGTTGCGGATAGAGGAATTGGCATATACAGCGCAATGGCTAAACACCATAATGTAAAATCAGATTTAGAGGCAATTAATTTAGCTTTGAAGCCGGGTATTACTGGCACAACAAATAAAGTAGGTGGTACCGAATATAATGCAGGTGCGGGCTTATTTTTTACCAAGAGCATTGCTTATGTAAGCAAAGATTATTTTATGTTGTATAGCGGAGACTCGTTATATAAACAATTAAAACCTAAAGTAACACCCCAACTAGATTTAGGGGTTGAAGTTTTCACAGACCGAGCTACAAAGAAAGAAAAATTACCCAAATGGCAAGGTACCGCTGTAGGAATTGATATTTCTATGGATATTAATCAAGATTTCAGCGTTTTATTGGAGTTTATTAGAAAAGCATACACGATACGACTTAAAAAGACAAAGGGAATCAAAAATAAAAAACCAAAGTTTATATGACTACAATTTATTTATTGGGGCGAACGGGAGATTTTGCAGAAAATAAGGATCTTGCAAGAGAGATTAGAATAAAGGAAATTATTCCAAATTTAAACAAAGGCGAAGAGGTTATTCTAGATTTTTCAGGTATTAATTCAGCAACGCAATCGTTTATACATGCGCTTATTAGTGATATAATTAGGAAAAAGGGGGTCAAGGTTCTTGATAAAATTCTATTTAAAAACTGCAACAAGAAAGTACAAACCATAATTTCGATAGTTGTGGATTATGTTCAAGATAGTTTATTAGAAACTAATTAATGTATGAACAATAAAGTAATAATAGCAATAGCGGCAGCAGCAGTTTTGGTTTTTGTATATATGTTCTTCTTAAGCGGTCCTAAAAGTACCGCTGAAGATGTTACCCCTGAAAAATTCAGTGAGCTTGCAAAAGAGCCGGATGCGGTGATACTTGACGTGCGCAGCGCGTTTGAGTTCGGCGGGGATAAAATTTCGGGAGCACAGAATATGAGCTATACTTCAAGCGGATTTAAGGCATATCTTGAAAAGCTTGATAAGAAGAAGCCATATTTGGTCTATTGCGCATCAGGTTCAAGAAGCGTTGGCGCGGTTAAGCAGATGAAAAGCATGGGTTTTGAGCAGGTGTATAATCTTAAAGGGGGCATTGAACACTGGAAATCAGAGAAGATGCCGGTGGTGAGATAAATACGTGAAATGTCAAATGTCAAATGTCAAACGTGATCCCGCAAAGCAGAAGCGCGGTACAGTCAAAACGCTGGAACGTGAAACATGAAACGTAGAAAAAATGAATCCGGTTTTCTGAAAAAACATTAATTCATTCATCCATTTCTTTTAATTTGAAATAATGCAAAACTTCCCGTTATTACAGGAGCAGCAGTATGTTAAGACCAGGCGGAGGATACACTCCGTTGCGAAGCTTGTTGGCAGGCTGCGCGAAGCGCTGGTACAGCCAATTGCAAAGAACGATAATTTATGGTTGAGCATTGTAAGCAAAGGACTCTCCACGCCCCCAATGAATGCGATAAATGAGCTGGAAATAGGCTTCAATGCCGAAATACTTGCGGTTGAAATAGCGGATAATAAGAACCGTTATGCATCAGTTACGGTTACAGGTAAAACTCTGAGTGAACTTTGCACTGAAGTGCTCGATGTATTAAAGGCGGATTTTGATATTACTCCAAATGTAACAGCAGGTGAATTTGACAGCGAACGTAAAATAGAAATCCACCCTGAATCGGCGCAGGAATTCCTGCAGCAATTTGTAAATTTTTCTGAGATACTGAATGCTTTCCAAAAAGGCATTCCTTTTAATGACGGCATTAAATCACAGGTTTGCCTCTGGCCGCATCATTTTGATAATGCGTTTAAGTGGTTCAGCGGGCGGAAGATAGATGAAATTGATGAGTTTATGGGGATTGGGGTCTCCAACGGTGATGAAATGTATGAGCTGCCTTATGTATATATGACAATTTATCCCGAACTCAGGAAAATGAATACACTCGAGCTCCCCGAGGGCGCGCATTTACATGATTCCGGCTGGCAGGGTCTGCTGCTGACATATGAAGCCATCACGGAAAAGAAAACTGCTGAAGAGCAATCTGCTTTGGTTAACAATTTTTTGGATGTTGGGTTTAAGGGTATTAAACGGGGATTTAGCAAGAGGTAAAGAATCAGAAGATCAGCCACTAATTTCACAAATTTCACAAATTTCACGAATTAAATCATCAAAAGTCTATATATCTATAATTAATATTGCCCAGAAGGACTTTTTGAAATTTTTAATACTTATTATTTCCTCACCCTTTCTTCTTGTGTAAAAGCTTAAACGGTCACTAATATAGTGCGTTTCATCGTCTTTAATTTTTAAAGATTTATCTAATAACTTTGCGAGCTCAGGAGTTTGAAATGAATACCAGAATCTAACACCCTTTATTTTTTTCTTTTCAAACTTTTCTGCCAATAGATATAGAGTTTTTACACCAAGCATAAAGGCTTTTTTGTTGGTAGGATTTTTAATGTACCAATCTACATGAAAATGATTTTGCGAATCCTCTATAATAGTTTTAGTTTCATGCTTCTCTCGCACAGCATAAAGTTTACCTAACCCCTCAAGCGAAATTCCCAAATCAGATACTAATATCCGGGACTTGAGAATTTTTCTTATTTCTCTTGGGATTTGAACTGAAAATGAAAAGTCAACGGGTAAACTATACTCTTTCAATAGTTTGTTAAACAAAAGGTTCTTTTTAAAATTCATCAGCTTTTTTAGAGACTCACATTAAGTTTTTTTATTCATCTGGAAGCAAACCAGAAGTAGATCCACTAAATTTTTCCCATTCAGCAATTTTTTTCATCTTTTTCTTTTCCAGGAAATCACCAGTCCATGGATCAAATGAATATACATAAAACCTGTAAGTTATTCTGGATCTTTCGTTTTCTTTAATATCCTTTATAATCTCGTATAGCTCAGTAACATTATACTTAAAAGAACCACTGTAGAAGGTCTTTGATCTGTTTTTTTCCCATCTTAGAAACCCAGAAACTTCACTAGAGTCTGTTAAATTCAGACCATTTTCTTTAGATTTCTCGAGAGCCAATCTCTTATTAATATGAAAAACCTTATTGGCAGACTGAACTTTCTCAAATCCGAAGTTACTATAAATATCATCTTCAACTATGTAATTTCCCTTCTCATCCAAAGAAATTCCGACCATATTTTGGTAATATTCAATTGAGTCCAGCTTTATATCGTATCTAAATGAAAATTCGTTGGGCTTTCTCTCTAATGGTTCCAGCCAGTTTCCTACATATCCTGCATCATCATAAGCACTGCATTTGAACGCAAAATGAATGTGGTTATTATAAAAATCTTGACCATATACAGCAACAATCAAACTGTCTGCAACTAGTTTCATTTTCACTAAGATATCATGGTGTGGAAACAATCTCTCATTAACAAACCATGAGCCTTTATCGTAGTCTACTGTATATGCGGGTGTCCCGTCTATAAGATATTCATTCCAGGTTCCTAAATATCTCCAATCTTTTGTAGCCCACCCTTCATGCAGGAGCTTAGTGGTATCGATAATATATCTTACGCTTCTCCAGATAAGGTCTTTATATTTGTATTCTTCATTATAGACCCGGTATAGTGAATTGCGAATAATTGATATATTAGAGGAGTCTGTTTCAATTTTTTCCTCACTGAACTGGCTATAAACTGGATTGCATACAAGTAGATATAGCACAATAAGTGAAATAACGAACTTAAATTTCTCGACAAAGTAATAAGTATATTTCATAACTAATATTACCCGAATTTTAATCTATGAAATTTGAAAGCAAACAATTAATTTAGCGCTTCAATTGTAAAAATAATTACAAATAAGTTAAATGGATACCCGCTTTCGCGGGTATGGATCAAATGGCAAAAAAAGAGATAAAAATATTCTGCTGGAACGTTAACGGTATAAGAGCAATATGGAAAAAGGATTTCCCGAAGTGGTTCAAAAAAACTTCACCTGATATATTGTGCCTGCAGGAAACCAAGGCGCAGGCAGAGCAGCTTGATGACGAAGTAAAGAAATACTGCGGCTGCTGGAGCGAATTCTTTTCTGCCGAAAAAAAGGGATATTCAGGTGTTGCCACGTATTCAAAGATTCCCCCGGTTGATTTTAGGAAAGGACTCGGCAATCCATACTACGATAATGAAGGCCGTGTGTTGCAAGTGGATTTTAAGGATTTCACTATATATAATGTTTACTTTCCAAACGGGGGCAGGGGACCCGAGAGAGTGAAATATAAACTCGACTTCTATAACGAATTGTTTTTTAATGTAGAAAAAAAACGCAAGAAGCAGAAGAATATAATTATATGCGGCGATTATAATACCGCGCATAAAGAAATTGATCTTGCGCGCCCAAAAGAAAATTCAAAGAACACTGGCTTCCTGCCGGAAGAGCGCGCGTGGATTGATACTATTATTAATATGGGATATATTGATATATTCAGAGAGTACAACCAAAAGCCCGAGCAGTACACCTATTGGGATCAGATAACCCGCGCGCGTGAGCGCAATGTTGGCTGGAGAATTGATTACTTTATGATAACCAAAGAAATGCGCTCACTGGTAACAGACGCTAAAATTCACCCAAAGGTAATGGGAAGCGACCACTGCCCTATAGAACTTGACCTGAAGATCTGAATTTGTAGCTTCTGCCGCAAAACCTTAATTTTAATCAGCACAAATAACCCCTTTACGTCACTATTAATATATTGTAAATACATTTAGTTAAGTACCCGGTAGCCATAACTACCAGAATTACGGTATGGTATTCGCTAACCATATACCCTATTTTTGAAAAGGGGAATAATTAACGATATAGGTTATATTAAATGAAACATTATACCGTAATATTTGTAAGAACAATAATTAAACAAACAACATGAAAACCTTTATTTTTTCTTTACTATTAATTGCGTCAATCACAATTGGCTCTGCTGCGCAGACAGGTTGTGATCCTTCGCTGAATTCAAGTCTGCCGCCCTCGCCATACGTTGATGGATTTTTAACATTTGATGGCAGCGGTGATTTTCTTCGTTCAGGTGACCTCAATCAGCTTGAATTTCCTTATAACTCCACTGACAGCTTTTCAATTCAATTCAGCATAAAGATAGATGAACCATTCAGGCCGATGAATATTTTTGGCAAGCACCGTTCAGCCGGATGGATCATAGGGTATCACAGCAGCGAATCGGGATATTTAAGCATTTATATTAATAATACGTGGAAGCGAATTTATTATCTTGGCGCTGATACCACATGGCATAGTTATGAAATAAGATACAACAAATCCACGCAGACACTTATGACCATGGTTGATAAACAGGTAACTAATACATACACCGAATTTACATACTCAAGTATGGCGGATAATTCCGCGTTTTCAGTAGGTAACGTTGGATTTTTCGCACAGTACGGACCGCAATCAGTTAACTTAACTTCATACTGGTTCAAGGGTTCAATTTCGTATTTAAGGATCAACTCAAACACAAACTGTCTTGTGAACTACGGATTTAACGAAGGGGGCGGTCAGGTTGCGAGGGACTCACTGACATATTTTTATTCAGACAGGACATATCCCGGCAGTTCAACATGCGGCACAGCGCACATGATGCTTGGCTATATGCCGGCAGAAGATACATGCGATCCTGTTTGGAGCGCGTTTGACCATCCCGCGAATTCAAGATTTGCTCCGTTGGGAGATGGTACGCAATACTGGTTCAGCAATTCAGGTATGGAGTACTATGCTGAACATTTTTCAACCGCAATGACAGTATGGAATAACAAACTGATAAATACCGGATATTTTAATCTTGCGGGGGGCAATGAAGCAAAATTCATTGCAGCCTGGGACGGCAATTCATGGTCACCCCTTGGCAGCGGCCTGAACCATGAAGCGCTTGGTTTAAGAGGTTATAACGGAGAGCTGTACGCAGTTGGTTTTTTTGATACAGCCGGCGGCGTACCTGCCAAGTATATCGCCAGGTGGAACGGAACAGTATGGCGCAATGCAGGCGAGCAATTCAATAATATTGCTAACACCCTGTATGAATTTGACGGCAAACTTATTGCCGGTGGATGGTTTACATCAATTGGCGATTCGATAATATCATATGTTGCTTCATGGGATGGAAATCAGTGGAGCGCGATGAATACAGGTATGAACGGACCGGTCTATGCTTTATGTGAATACCGCGGAGAGCTTTACGCAGCGGGTAAATTTACCATTGCAAGCGGCGTTCCCGCAGGCGGAATTGTAAAATGGACAGGTCATAAATGGATGGCAGTAGGTACGGGTGTAACTGGCGGCGAAAAGGCAATATATACGCTGGAAGTTTATAACGATGAGCTGTATGCCGGAGGATCTTTTATTAAAATGGGCGATACTTTCTGTTACAATATCGCAAAGTATGACGGCACGAACTGGAGCGCAACAGGCAGCGGAGCTGATGGTGCGATGTGTAATGTTTCCAGGGGAATTGTGAGCGCGCTAAAAGTATGTAATAACGAACTCTATGCCGCAGGCAGTTTCAGCAGATTGAATGACGTTATTGCCAACAAACTGGCAAAGTTCAACGGTACAAACTGGTGCAGCGTTGAATACGGAGTTGACTTAAGACCCCGCGCGCTGGAAGTATATAATAACGATCTTATAATAAACGGCGATTTTTATACCGCTTCAGGTGTTGCTGCGAATAATATAGTGAAGTATACGCCGGTAAGAAATCTGACGGGAATACAGAATAATAATAATATTCCGAAGGATTTCAGGCTTGAGCAGAACTACCCGAATCCGTTTAACCCGCAGACCAAAATAAATTACAACATAGCTGAATTCAGCCGGGTTACGCTGAGAGTGTTTGATATAACCGGCAAAGAAACAGCTGTTCTGGTAAATAAAGACCTGAACGCGGGCGCGTACAGTGAAAGTTTTAACGCATCAGGGCTGGCAACAGGAGTATATATTTACAGGCTTGAAGCAAAAGGCAAAGATGGTGTTGTTAGAACAGAAAGTAAAAAAATGGTTTTGATAAAATAGCACATGACAAATAAGTGCAAACAGAAGTTATAGAGAGTTATAAATTGTAAGAGTAAAGTTTTTTCCACCTATATAGTACCACATTGTGTTTATGTTGTACCTCAGTTTTTTCTTCATGTTGTTGTTCTTCTCCATTCCCCCGACCGTCCGGCACTTGCCGGACGGTCTTTTTTATTAAACAATGTCAGTCTGAGCGCAGCCGAAGACTGGAAATGAAAATAGTATTGCCCTTCGACTACGCTCAGGGCGACAAAAAAGTTCTCCTTATTCTGTTATTGGCCTAACTTTTTTGGTTTCTCTGCCAATAAACTAAGGGTATTAACTGAGACGCCCCAGCGGGGCCTCTATACAGGTGAAAAATATTCGTCCTATGTCTTGTATTTTTAATATCCACCAAGTCATTTGAAAAGAGGTTGTGAGAAATAATAATAGAACCGAGAATAATAGCAGCAGTTTTCATTTATATTTTACTTCCATAAATTTTCTTATGATCAACAGCAGCACATTAACCACGAATTTCACTAATTCCACGAAGTGAATTTTTTAATATGGAAAAAATAGTCGTTTTGCAGGTTGTTCTAAAAGGTTTTGCGAAGTCCCGCAACAAAAAGTAAACTTACTTTCCGTATTTGATTAAATAATTTTTGATTATCTCATTTCTTTTCGAAATATAACTCTCATCGTCCTCAAAAATAATTGGGTCAGATAATGTAATTAGTTTGAAATCCGTGACTAATGGCAATTCAATTTTTCCAATTGCAGGATCCAAGAAATGAACTGTGTATTTATAGAAATCAAGACTTGCACTAAAATGCTTCGGCTTCTCAATAAGTTGACGCTCAATAAAGGCAAGTTCAGGACCAACACATGCTCCTTCCCACTCCAAGTTCATTTTGAAATCGGGAATATTCTCAAATATTGCAATACAAGGTTGATAAGAAATATTATTCTCAATATTGCTGATATTTAAATCTATGTACAATAACACACTACTCCTTAGAACATCGAACTCAATTGAAAGAAGCATACTATCGTGCCAATAGATGCTATCAAAATTATTTGTTTCGGTTATTTTGTACATTTCAGCTTACTCCTTCTTCTTTGGGTGTATTAATCAAGAGCCGGACAATATTCAGTAAATGCAGCACAGAGAGGAATGTCTCTGCTACCGGTGTTTCATATCAGGTTGAATTACAATTCATTCACAACCTTTAAATACCTCTCCCGCATAATTTCCCAGCCGAGCTTATCGTAATCTGCGCGGGCGCTTGCGGTTTTTTGCTGTACAAGCGGCTTGTTATAATAGACTTCCTTTATTCTTTCGGCAAGCTCGTTTGTATTGCCGGATTCAAAGTAAAACAGTGAGTCCCCGCTGTAATATCTTTGGTATGTGTTAAGTTTTGTAGCAATTACAGGAATTTTAAGATATATGGTTTCAATAAGTTTTATAGTATAAAACAGATCGCTGTAAATATTCTTGAGCGGCGGAAGTATCAGCACGCCTGTTTTCAGGACTTCCTTCCGCATTTCCGCGGGTTGGAGGTATCCCATATACTCCACTTTATCCGCTACGCCAAGGGTTTCAGCCAGCGATAGAATATCGTTCAGCGCGGGTCCATCGCCGTATAATCTGAATACAAGCCTCTTGAAATCTTCCGGCGGCATTTGTTGTTTCAGCTTTAACAGGGCTTCAACCACCATTGTTAAATTAAGCAGCTTAACAATGGTACCGTTATATATTATAATGAATTCATTTTCATCCGGTTTTGCGGGTTCAGGGAATTCCGAGGGATCAACGGAATTCATAACGACACTTATTTTTTCATCATTTAAGTTATTCCGCTTAACAAATATATCCTTAGCGTTATCGTGAATGGTGATGACTTTATTAGCAAGTTTAATGGAATATTTTTCCGCGAGAATAAGCAGCTTTACTTTAAATGAATCATAGGCCGCGCCGGTGCGCGCCATGTATAGTTCAGGGAAAATTTCATGGAGATCCAAAATAAGCTTAGCGCCGAAAATTTTATTCCACAGCGCGGCAAAGATCAGGAAGTCAGGGAGAGTGTGTATGTGGACTATCTTAAATCTATAGCGAAGCTGTAAATATAAAAGAAGGAACGAGGATATCCACGCGAAGAGTAAATATTCCAGCAGGGTTAAAAAAAAGCTGCCGCGTTTTTTTGAAACGGGAATTCTGTAAATTAAATTTCCGCCGAGTACTTCAAAGTATTTTTCATTCTTCTTTTTACTGCAAACCACGATACATTTTTTGCCCGTGCTGTTCAATGCGTTAACATATCTCCGCACCCTGGGGTCACGGGGATACTCCTCATAAAGCAGATGGCACACCGGGTATCCGGATTTATTCATATGTTATTTAAACAAACGGGCTAGTTTATCAGCAGTTTACGGTTATAAATAGCGGATTTTTAACAATTTTTATAGGATTTAATATAAATAAAAAAATATTTATTATTAATTGCAAAATTACGCAAAAACATAAATTTTGGGGTAAACACAGGGCTTGGATAAAATTTCCGTAGTAATACCGGTCTATTATAACGCAGATGTGCTGAAGGAAACCCATGCCACGCTTCAGCGTGTGCTTGGCGAGCATTCCGCAAGGTTTGATTACGAGATCATTTTTGTCGATGACGGCTCAAAGGATGAGTCATACCGTGTTATGAAGGAAATTTCCGCAAATGACCCCCGGGCAAAGCTTGTAAAGCTTTCAAAGAATCACGGTGCATATGTTGCGATACTTTCCGGAATGAATTTTGCCACAGGCGACGCAGTGGTTTTTCTTGCGGCTGATCTGCAGGATCCCCCGGAGCTTATCCCGCAAATGTACGATGAATGGGTTCTTGGCAACAGGCGCGATCTTGTGCTTTGCGTAAGGCAAAGCCGTTCAGATCCATTCCTTTCAAAACTATTTTCCGCGGGATTTTATAAAATTTTCCGGGCGCTTGTGCTGCCGGAGTATCCTAAAACCGGTTTTGACCTTTGTATGATAAATAAACAGCAGGCTAAGATACTGGTTGATATGGACGAGAAGAATTCTCACTTAACAGTGCAGATAATATGGCTGGGATTTGGCAGAAGATTTTTGAACTATCACCGCAGGGAGCGCAAACACGGGAAATCAAGGTGGTCATTCTTTAAACGCCTGAAACTTGCATTTGATACATTCTTCGGATTTTCCGCCCGCCCGTTAAGGATAGCCTCATTTATCGGTATGCTTACATGGGTTCCGGCGGTATTGCTTGCGCTTTACATCATCTTAAGGAAAATAATACTTGATGCCCCGCTTTTTGGTTTCCCGGCGCTTATTGCCGCAATTTTTGTAACAGGTGGATTAATACTGCTGAGTATCGGGATTGTAGGCGAGTACTTATGGCGTAATTTTGATGCTACGAGAAAACGTCCCACGTTTATAGTGGAAGAAACAAAAAACATATAGTACAGATATCCGCATTCTGCGAGGGTGATTTATCGCCTGTGGCAGTCTTATCAAAGCTGCCGGAATCCTTTTTTTATCATAACGATTTTAACTTCAATGATAGAGCTTCCTGTTATACATTTCGATTGTCTGCATTTCTACGGAGACAGGCCATGCAAGCCTAATAAGGAGTTTGGTGTATTCTGCGGTAAATGCAGCTACTATGAAAAAGATGAAGCTTTAAAAAACCCATTTCCGGCAATTCCCCAAACACCGGCACATACAGATACAGATGGCGAAAAAAGAATAATTATAGTTAAACTTGATGCCGTTGGTGATGTGCTGAGAACTACATCCATTCTACCAAGCATTAAGGAGAAATACGTTGATTCAAACATTACGTGGATCACAAAAGAACGGTCATACGAAGTGCTGAAAGATAATGACATGATAGATGAAATATACTTTACCACAGATGACCTGGATAATATATACAAAGAAACTTTTGATGTAGCGGTTAATCTTGATAGCGGCAGCGACAGCTGCGAGATAATGAGCAGGATCAGATCAAAGTACTCCTGCGGTTACACGCTGATAAACGGAAAGCCGTATCCAATAAATTCTGCGGCAAATGAATGGTACCTTATGGGGGTTGATGATGTGAGCAAAAAGCAAAACACAAAAACGTACCACCTTATAATTCACGAAATATGCAATTTACCGTATGAAAATTCCGAACCGTATATTTATCTGCCGCCCGAAAAAAGAAGACGGGCGGAAGAAATTTCGGCAAAATATGATCTGGGCAACTATAACAGGATGATACTTGTGAACCTGGGGGGCGGGAACCGCTGGCAATATAAAAAATGGACATCAGATGGTTATATAAAACTTGCCGAAATTCTGAGCGGTAAATATGCTGATACAGCAATAGGTATCATAGCCGGGGATGAGGACAGGGAGTTTTACGAAGTAATATCAACTGAATTAGAGAAATTGTCGCGGGAAAACATAAAATTTTTCGGAACTGAAAATTCCATGGAGGATTTTATTTGTATAGTATCACTTGCCAGGGAAGTGTTTACATCGGATTCCTTATGTTTTCACATTGCAACAGCTTTAGGAAAATATACGGTTGTAATTGTTGGGCCTACATCGCATACAGAGCTTGATGTTTTCGGTAACGGCAGGGTTATATATTCAAACAAGGTCGATTGTCTGTGCTGCTACCTTAACACGTGTCCCAAAACCGTAACGTGCATGAATACCCTTGATGCTGAAGATATTTCCGAATTATTCAGTGTTAACTAAAACCAGAACTGTGAAAGTAGTTTATCTCACTTCCGAAAGTTACATAGACCACAGCTATACTGTCGCGCAGGAGCTTTTAAAACACGCGGAGCTGAAGATCTTTCTGCAGGCGAAAGAGGCAACCATTGAAATTGACAGGTGGTGCAAAAAATTCAATGCTGAATTTGTTGAAAGAAAGAGGTTCCGGAATCCGTTCAGCTTTATCAGTGAGATCTTCTTCCTCCTGAAAATTAGGAAGATGAAGCCTGACGTAGTATGGTTCAATACCATGACCGTTTACCAGGTGCTGCTGGCGGATATTCTGCTGAAACGGTTTTTGGTTGTCATGCATGATGTTGACCTGCATCCTGAAAGCGGCGACAGGCATGGTATGTTTTCGGTCAGAATGACAATGAAGTTTGCGCTAAGAAAGATCTGCGCCGCAAGCAGAACTCAAGGTGATATATTCAGGCAGCAGCACGGTTTTTACCCCCCGGTTTTTCAGCTTCCAATAATCAATTATTACAAAGAAACCGGTGACGCCGGTCTGAAAAAACCATCAGGTAAAGTGAGATTTTTCTTCTTTGGCTCGGTGGAAAAGTATAAAGGAATAGAAACTCTGCTTGCAGCAGCGGAGCTGCTTGATGAGAGGGGCCTGGAGTACGAACTGAATATTTACGGCAAAATTAAATACGATGAGGAAATTATTATTGACAGGATCAGGAATTTGGTAAATGTAAGCATACATAACGAATTCATTGATTACCGGAAGATACATTCTGTTTATAACAGCAACCATGTTTTGATATTGCCATACAGGCAGGTTACACAATGCGGTCCCCTGCTGATTGGCTACAGCGAAGGCGTGCCGGCAATTTGCAGTGATCTTGCGGGGTTCAGGGAGTATGTATCGGATGGTGTTGACAGCATGTTGTTTGGAAATACCGCCGGAAGCCTTGCGGCGAAGATGGAAGAGATTATTAAAGATCCCGGAATTATTAAAAAGCTTTCCAAAGGGATTGAAGAAAATGCGATGAAGAAGTTTTCAATGGATGTTTTGGTTGATGAATATATGGAGAATTTTGAAAAGTACGTGTGACCCCGCCGGGGTCAATTCAATTGTTTTGATGCATTGGCTATAAACGTGTGGCTGCTGCGCGGTCAGAACATCCAAAATTCAGCGGACGAAAATTTTTGAACAAATATATAACTGTCTTCAAATAGGAAAATCCATAAAATAATTATGTTTCAAATGCCTCAAGATATGGCTATTTTAGCGGTTAGAAAACAGAATTCACCATAAACAGATGAAAATACTGGTAACAGGCGGCGCAGGATTCATTGGTTCTCACGTAGTTGACGTGCTGATGGAACAGGGTCATGATGTGATAATTTATGATCTTGAAGCGCCGGTTTACGGGCAAAAATGTGAACATATTACCGGAGATGTCAACGACTCAGCCAAATTGAAAAGCGCGGTTAAAGGAATTGACGCCGTATATCATATGGCGGCACAGGCAAATGTGAATGTATTTTTCAATGAGCCGGTGATCTCGAACATGAATACATCCAACACAACCATAAACGTACTTGAAGCTGCGCGCGAAAGCAAAACCGGGCGCGTTTTGCTTTCATCAACTGAGTGGATCTACGGCAGTGTTGAAGGGGATGACGATACACAGATCACCGAAGAGACTATATACGCGCAGAACCCGGATCATTTATATACATCTTCAAAAATTGCCGCAGAGTTGTTCTGTAAGAATTACAAAAATCTTTACGGTGTGAATTATACTATTTTGCGTTACGGCATACCGTTTGGTGAGCGCGCAAGAGCGGCAACGGTTACACCGATATTTATTGATAAGATATTAAAGGGTGAAGAGATAACTATTCATGGCACAGGGAGCCAAACCAGGCAATTCATTTATGTGAGAGATCTGGCCGAAGGCAATGTTAGCGCATTGAAGTCTGAAGGCGAGAATGAAATCTTTAATATCAACGGCAGGGAAGTCATTAAGGTAATTGATATTGTTACGACCTTAGAGGAAATACTCGGTAAAAAGGCAAAAGTGAAGTTCATAGAAGACCGGAAGGGTAATTATAAGGGCAGGTTTATATCCAGTGAAAAGGCGGAGCGAATGCTAGGCTGGAAGCCGAAATATTCCTACCGCGAAGCGATGGAGAAGTATGTGAAGACCATTGTGCAATGAGGAATGAACAATGAACAAAATGATTAATGAAACCTCATTCGGAGCAGGGTTTCTCAACTGGAAACGTGGGACAATAAATTATAAGTTGTTGATAATTTCAGCTCCGTTAGGAGCGAAATGTTTGCAGAGTTTATTGCGTTTGATTTATGAGCTCCGTAGGAGCGAAATGTTATTCTTATCAAAGCAAAGTTTTTTTGTACAACAGGGATAATATTTACAATAAAAATTGAGATACCCGTTTTCACGGGTATGATAAAATGAATAAAGTTTTAGTAATTGGCGGGGCGGGGTATTTGGGGTCTGTGTTGTGTGATAGACTCCTGAGCGAAGGGTATTCGGTCAGAATACTCGACAGCTTTATTTACGGCAAACGTCCGGTTGAAAAATATGCAGGCAACCGTAATGTTGAAATAATTGAAGGCGATATACGCAATATTGAAACTGTTAATATTGCTATACGTGATTCCGACAGCGTGATATTGCTTGCCGCCGTGGTGGGGGACCCCGCAAGTAAAGCGAGACCCGAACAAACCGTTGAAACTAATTTTCTAGCGGCACAGGTTGTGGCATCCTCAGCAAAGCTCGCGGGGGTTAGTAAGTTCATTTATGCTTCAACATGCAGTGTGTACGGAGTGGGTAGCGATATACTTGATGAAGAGGCTCCGTTAAATCCCGTGAGCCTATACGCTAAAACAAAAATATCCAGCGAAGAGAGTATTATGGGTATTGCGGACGGAAATTTTAAGCCGGTAATAATGAGAATGTCCACTTTGTATGGCTGGTCACCACGTATGCGGTTTGATCTTGTTGTGAACACAATGACAATGACCGCCTTCACAGAAGGAAGGATAAATGTATTTGGCGGCAGCCAGTGGCGGCCGCTGCTCTCGCTTCCAGATGCGGCGGAGGCGTATTTGAAGGTACTGCAGAAAGAACAATCAGCCGGTAAAATTTATAATGTGGGTTCCGAAGAGCAGAATTATATTATTTCGGATGTTGCGAATCTGGTTGCAAAAGGAATAGCGGAAGCAAGCGGTAAGGATATTCCCGTGAATATCGAAGGCGAGAGCGTTGATGCCCGCGATTACAGGGTATCATTTAGAAAAATACAGAGTGAGCTTGGGTTTTCGGTGAAGCACTCCATCAGCAGCGCAGCTGCGGAAATATGGGGTAAACTGGAATCAAAAGAAATTAAGGATCCGAAACAGAAGGTATATTACAATCATTATTTTGATCCGAGCGAAGAGCTGATTGGGTGAAGGTTTAATTAGTAATTAGTAATGAGTAATGAGTAATGAGCAATGAGCAATGAGAAATGAGTAATGAGTAATGAGCAATGAGTAATGAGTAATTAGTAATAAGTAATGAGTAATAAACAATAGGTAATTGGAATTTTCTCACAGCTCCGTTAGGAGCGAAATGTTTGTAGGCGTGATTATTTAATTTTATTGAGCTCCGTAGGAGCGACATGTAAATGTTGTCAAAAAGCAATAAATATAAATATGAATTTTTCAATAGGGTTTGATAAAAGAGATTTGCCGAAGGTGCATGAAGCATTTGATAAGATCGTAGGATCAAATAAATGGACAGAAGGGTATTATACCGAGCTGTTTGAAAACAACTGGGCTAAGTGGAATGAGCTTGAATCAGTTGCTTTTTCAAGCTGGGCGGGAGCCGCGCTTGCTGCGCTGGATTTCTACAACCTAAAGGGGAAAACAGTGCTGTGCCCAAGCAATACATTTATGGCAACTCCACTGGCAACGCTGCAGGCGGGAGCGGAAGTACAATTTGTTGACTGCAACAAGTTTGATCTCTGTATGAGCTATGATGATATGGTATCAAAAGCAGAAAAGTATAAACCGGCTGCAATCTGGGTGGTGCATATTGGGGGACATTTAGCTTTTGAGATAGAAAAAATTGCCGCTTATTGCAAGGCGAACAGTATTATTCTTCTTGAAGACTGCGCTCACGCGCACGGCGCTTCATTTAACGGCAAGAAGCCGGGTATGTGGGGCGATGCGGGATTTTATTCTTTCTATGCTACCAAAACAATTTCCACCGGTGAGGGCGGGATGCTTGTATCAAAACACAAAGATGTTATTGAGCATGCAAAAAAATACCGCAACTACGGAAAGTTTGATTATACTGTTAAGGGTTTGAATTACAGAATAACGGAATTTCAGGCGGCAATTGGCGCATTTGGAACAGAACGATTGCAGGAGATTGTGGACTTCAAGAATAATTATGCCGAAACACTCCACTCAGCGCATCCCAACAGACTCAAGCTCCCCGAGGGAATGATATCGGGGTATTATAAATATATAGTGTTTGACCCAATAGAAAAATCAACAGGCAAGGTTTACGAAGAACAGTGTCACCATATATTGAAGCACAATGTTGAATTGCCCAACAGCGATTGGATCGCCGGTAATCATTGGTGTGTGCCGGTCTATTATAATCCGTGATGCAGCCCATCGGATTATAGAACATGAACATCCCCATTGTTAATTAATGCAGGAGAAGCAATTAAGGTTGAATCTGCATATACAGCTATTCAGGTAATCGTCCCTCTTCACAGGGGGAATCAATAAAAAATCTGAAAAAATGAATCCGACACAATATTACGAGTACACACCGAACAGCGTAGATTTTTCCGGGTATGAGCGCGGAGAGTCTAACAAGATTCCGTATGGGTATTTGGGGTTGTATCTCGTGCTTTCAATTGTAATATGTTACCTGTATCACAAAAAAATAGTGGCAGCGGCTGATTGGTATGCTCCTAACAGCCTAAACGCTGTGGCTTCATTCAACACGGCGAAGCCGTACCAGTTCCGGCTGCTTATGCCGGTGATATTTGATTTCTTCCGGCCGCTTCATGCAGTTTACGGTAAGTATCTTTACGGCGCGTGGAATGTTGCCGCATTACTTCTGTTACAGGTAGTGTTTTATAAATTGTTATGCGGATATTTCAAGAATAAGAAATATCTTTTGTGGGTAGCTCCGGTGATACTGTACCCTGTACTTTTTAACTACATTCTTCTGAACCAGTCGTTTCAGTATTATGATTTTACAGCTATTTTACTTTTTACGGTTGGATTGTATTATATAATGACTCGCAATACCACGGCCTTTTTCATATTTTTTGTAATTGCTATAATAAACAAAGAAACAGCCGGTTACCTGATATTTGCCTACATGTTATTCAACTATAAAGAGCTTTTCACAAGAGAGATAATTCGGAATACCGCGATACTGGGAGCAATTTTTATAGGTTATAAGCTGCTGCTGGGATATATTTTCCGCGCCAACCCGGGCGATAGCTTTGAAATAGGATATTACGAGAACATAAGGATTGTGAACGAGTTATTAAGCAACAGAACATTACTTAAAAATCTCGCGCTGAACTTCGGGGGTCTTTATTTATTTGTGATCCTGCTTTTCATTACAGGGTTATGGAAAAAATATCCCGACAGAAGAAAAGTATTTATGAACCTGGCTATAGTGCCGTATTATATTTTCGGGATATATATAACATATATAACAGAAGTAAGAGTTTATACGGAACTTATACCTATGATAACAGTTTTATTTTTAATATTTTTAAGCAGTTTTAAGTTTTCGGGGCTTGTACCCAGGGAATTTGTGATAAAAAAGTAAATTGTCATATATTAAATAAGTATCAATTTCACATTTGAACGAAGAATTAAAAGATAAAGAGCAGCAAAAAACGACACTAAGCGGGAATGAATCGCAGGTAAGCTTTGATGATTACGTTGAGACATACAGAACAGAAATTGATGATTCGATAGGATTCATTGGGCAGGATGTGGATTTTTTTATTGAAATAAAAGCGGAGCTTTTATTGAAGCTTGCCCGGAAGAACTTCGGTGATACATCAAAGATCAAGGTTCTTGATATTGGCAGCGGAGTTGGACTGGTTGACAGGTTCCTTAAATTGAGCATTCCGAATTTGAATGGTGTTGATGTGGAAGAAGGCGTTGTAGAAAAAGCGAAATTCAATAATCCGGAAGTAAGTTATCAGCTGTATGACGGGGCGAAGCTGCCGTTTGAGGATAATACATTTGATATGTGTTTTGCGATAAACGTAATGCATCATGTACCTCCGGGAATGTGGGAAAATTTTTCACGGGAAATGCACCGTGTCTTAAAACCGGGCGGCATTGCCGCGGTGTTTGAACATAATCCGCTGAACCCGCTAACAAGGCTTGCAGTGGCAAGATGTGAATTTGACCGTGACGCGGTTCTGCTGAACCACGGTAAGATAAAAAGCCTGTTTAACGGCGCGGGTCTGAAAGTGTTTGATGATTCATTCATAGTATTCTTTCCATTCAAAGCAAAATTCTTTAGATCCATTGAAACGGCTTTAGGGTGGCTGCCGCTTGGCGCGCAGCATTACGTTACCGGCAGAAAATAAACTATACTGAACTTATAAATACTTTTGATAAAATTCCTAAATAAAAAATATCCCAACGATAACTATCCTTCGGTACTTATCCATATCTATTATTTAATGATATCCCTTACGTTCTGTTATATTTATTACCATAAATTCATTACGAAGGCTGATTTTTACTCAGCTTCATCAAGCGGCGGCATTTATGCCGTGCTAAGCGGTGAGGCACTTAAGCCGGTCCAGTACAGAATTTTGATCCCCCTGCTTTTTAAAGGTGTGCAAACGGTGATATTTCTTGTAAAGGCAATACCTGATGGCGCTTTATTCTTTTTGATAACCATAGCGCTGTGTTACATGATATTGTTCTCATTTTACATGCTTCTTGGGCAATATTTTAAAGGCAAAGCAATGAACTGCTGGATGGCATCTATAATAATTTATCCTATGATCTGGAACCTGATCATAATGAACGGGCAGTTCTTTTACATGGATTTCAGTCTTCTGCTAATAATGATACTTGGGTTCTATTGTGTGGTATCAGAAAAATATAACTGGCTTATTGCAGTTTTCTTTCTTGGTGTACTAAACCATCCTTCGGCGGGGTACCTTATACCGGCATTCCTGTTATATAATTACAGGAAACTTCTTAAACCAAGAACAATAATATATACGGTTATAATGAGCGCGCTGTACATTGGTACGTATAAGATAATGGATATGTACTTTCCCAGTACAGAAGGATATTTTGTTATATATAATCTGCCCAGAAATCTAAGTATGTTTTACGTTCTGGCTCCGCATATTATACTGCGCGATATATTTTTCAATTTTGGCGGTCTCCATTTTTTTGTTTTGATTTTTTTCCTTTCCGGGGCGTGGAAGAAGTTCAGGGGTCCGCTGCTATATGTTAATCTTGTGATAGTTCCTTACGTAATATCTGTATTTGTAAATTTCAGTATTGAAGAAATACGCAATTACGTAGCTATAATTCCGTTTGTTCTTATTGTATCTTTACTGTTTTTGAGCTCTTTCGATAATTCATTTTTAAAGCCCGTTGAAAGGCTATTTGAAAATAAAGAAAAGTGACACAATAACAGGTGATGAAAGTTCTATATGTAAGTTCGAATGGCGGAATACATGATTACAGGTTTCTAAAAAAACTTGTAAATGATTATGAAGTTCTTTTTTTGCATTATGCGGCCGGCGAAATAATTGTTGAAATTGATAAACTTGATAACCTTCAGATAATTTCCAAGAGGCCTGCATTCCGATCAATGCCGCTTATCAGCGAGCGGGCGCATTTTAAAAATGTAGTAAAGGAATTCAAACCGGATATAATCCACACGGGTTATGTTTGGCAGGTTGGAATACTTGCGGCAAACTCAGGTTTCCACCCGCATCTTTCGATGCCGTGGGGCTCTGATATTCTGACAGAACCCGATAAAAGCTACTTTCGCCGAAAACTTGTGCAAAAAGTTATGGAAACGTGCGACCATGTGCAGTGCGACGCGGAGTTTGTAAAACAGAAGATCATACGGGACTATAACAAGCCGGAAGAAAACATAACGGTTTTCCCGTGGGGGATTGATCTGGAATTATTTTCAAGATCTGATAAAGCCGCAGCAAGAAGCTCTCTTAAGCTTGAAGGAGATAAATTCGTAATACTTTTCAACCGGTATTTTGAACCCGTTTACGGCGTTAATTACCTGCTGGATGCTTACAGAGAATTTGCATCGGATAAAGATGATGTCATGATGCTGATGCTTTCAGACGGTACAGGTAAAAATGATGTTCTGAAGTTTATTACCGAAAAAGGCCTGGATGAAAAAATTCAGCTTATCGGCAGGGTGCCTAATCACGAACTGCCTGCATTTTTGAATGCAGCGGATGTGTATGTATCGCCCTCGCTAAGCGACGGGACATCGCTTTCGCTGCTTGAAGCAATGGCATGCGGCACAGGGCTGATAGTTACGGACGTTCCCGCAATTATGGAATGGGTAAATATCGATAACGGGCTAATAGTACAAAAGGGCAGCACCGCGGAAATAAAAAACGCGCTGGAAGAATATTATATGAACAGAGAGCTTGCAAATACACACGGCGCAAAAAATATCCAAATAGCAAAAGAGCGTGCTGACTGGAACAAAAATTATCTTAAGCTGAAAGAGATATACGCTAAACTCACAAAATAGCCCGGATGAAGAAAATATTACTATTACATGGCGCCATTGGCTCGCAAGAACAGCTGGAGCCTTTAAAAATTGAGTTAAGAGGGAAGTATGAAGTGCATACTTTCAACTTTTCGGGTCACGGCGGCAGCGAGATTCCCCATGAACCATTTTCAATTGAAATGTTTGCGGGAGATATAATTGATCATGTTAATAGTAATGATCTTTCGGGAATAGATATTTTTGGCTACAGTATGGGCGGATATGCAGCATTATATGCCGCGCTTAAGAATCCGGGAAAGATAGGCAGGGTATTCACACTTGCGACCAAGTTTGACTGGTCGATTGAGATTGCGGAGCGGGAAGTTAAAATGCTTGATGCTGAAAAGATAAAACAGAAGGTTCCTAAGTTTGCTGAAGAACTATCTGCGCGTCATGGAGCGGATAAATGGTTGACCGTGTTGGAAAAGACAGCAGGAATGATGAGGGCTCTGGGAAGCAATAATCTGTTAACGGCAGAAACTCTGGCGGAAATCCAGAACGAAGTACTGGTTGGAATTGGCGACAGCGATAAAATGGTAACACTTGAAGAAACAATTGCGGCATACAGAGCGCTGCCGAAGGCGAAACTGCTTGTTATGCCGGGTACACCTCACCCGATCGAGCAGGTTGATGTTGAAAGGCTGGTGAGTGAAGTTGAAGGGTTTTTTGGCAGATAGATCAGACTTTAAGGTTTTTACTACTAGAATTACTATTTCTCCCTTTCATTACTGACTATAAAATTATTTGTATTACGCTATTTATTGATGTAATAAGACTATAGTAGCGTAAGTTTTCTAACTTGCGGCACGCATAATTAAAAATGTATTTAACGCTACATAGCCAAGAGTCACCGAATAGAAACTGATCCTATCCAGCTTTTTGGCCTTGGCTAAATATTCAGGCTTTTGGGTTTCATTCCATTTAAAAGAAATAACCGCAACAACCAAAATGATAAATATTGCTATAAATGTTATGTTGTGTATATTATCAAACAAAGTGTTGGAAACTGTTGAGGGTACCACTGATTCAATAATATACTTATTGCCTACGGCAGCGAAAAGGCCGCCTACACACAAACCAAGCCTATCGCTTGGTTTCACGAAGAATGCCAGCAGAACAATTGAAAACGCAACATAAACGCCCGTGAGCATTTTAAACAGGGTATTCCATGAATTTTCACGGGTTAAGTAAATATCGGCAGTCACCGAAGGGTATGTGCTTGAGCCTTTTATTACCGGGTCTCCAAAGGTGGTATTGTACGTCTGGTTATCAACGTAGAAAGCCAGTGAATCAATTTTCCAGTTGCTGAGCACGAGATTTGAATCAATAGCCGAATTGCCTTCATCAGCAATGAACATCAGCTTTTTGGTATCGTAGATCGTGTGATCGATATGGAAGGTAAGTTTTTGTTTATCGAACGGAAACGCGGATACATCCCATTCTTTAAAAACTACAGCGTTGAATTTCATCATATCCCAGTTCACATTATCTTTTTTTGATTTTGCGTAGTTGGAGAAAGATGACGATTTGGAGTTAGTAACTTCTATCGCATCATTGAACTGGAGGCTGTCATTTTTGTAGTTAAACCACATCCAGAAATCAGCCGAAAAACTCTGGTCGCTGATATTGAAGTCGGTCAGTGAATTAAAATAAATACCTACGGTACAGGTATCATCAGCTGAACTGCTGAGCGATACCAGGCAGCCGAGAAGCAGGAATACAGATAGAATTTTCTTCATTAAATATAAAAAATTTTAAAATTAACTTACCATTCTGTCTAGTGCAAATTTAATGATGTAAAAATTCAATTGTTAGTTAATAATTTATATTAGTTTATAATACAGGAAATATGGCAGAACCGCTGAAAAATATGTATAACAAACCTTACCTGGAAAAATTCGCAGGAGTTTTTAAAAAGATCTATCCTGCTTTCAATTCAAAACAATTTCTGAAACTGGTATTTGACGGTGAATGGGAAAGCAAAGAGCTCAAGCAAAGAATGAGCCACATAGCACGCTGCCTTCACAAAGTGCTTCCGGGAGATTACAGAAATAATATTTCAATTCTTAAAAAGGCTGTACCTGAGTTTAAGGGATTTTTATCGATGATATTTCCGGATTACGTTGAGCAGTTTGGCACGGATGATCCCAAAACATCTATCCCGGCGCTGATGCTCTTCACACAATACGGCAGCAGTGAGTTTGCGGTGAGACCATTTATCATTAAATACCCGCAGGTATTAATGCCTGAGATGCTTAAGTGGGCCAGGCATAAGAATCACCATGTGAGAAGGCTTGCATCGGAAGGCTGCCGCCCGCGGCTGCCCTGGGCAATGGGGCTGCCGGAATTTAAACTCAATCCCGCCCCGGTATTGAAGATACTGGAGATACTGAAGGCTGATGAATCTGAATACGTAAGAAAAAGCGTTGCCAATAACCTTAATGATATTTCTAAAGATAACCCCGAAACAACCTTGAAGCTTGCCAAAAGGTGGTATGGCAAGAATAAGAATACTGATTGGATAGTTAAGCACGGGCTGCGGGGATTGCTGAAAAAGGGCAACCCCGATGCTTTGAAACTCTTTGGCTGGCATGGCTCTGAAGGTTTAGAAACGACCGGTTTTAAACTCAGCACTAAAAAAGTACCAAATGGCGGTAAGTTTGATTTTACGTTTTCAATAACACCCGTTAAGCCGGTGAATGAAAACGTTAGGCTGGAATACACCATTGATTTTTTGACTTCGACGGGAAAAACCGGCAGAAAGATCTTTAAAATAACCGAAGGCAGATTTGAAAAGGGAAAAACATACAGTTTTACCAGGAAACATTCATTTAGAGATCTTACCACAAGAAAACATTTTAAGGGTAAGCATAAGATAGCAATAATTGTTAATGGTGAAAAGACGGCAGAGAAGGATTTTTATATCATATAGGGTAACTATTGCGCCACTGTTTTGGGGCTAAAAGCCGCAGAGTGCTTCCAGTTTATAAAACGATTCACAACTCACTTTCAACTATTTATATATTTCAAATATGCGTACATTATCGTAGGTTGATTTGTGGCAGGAGACACAGGCTTTGCCGTTTTTGCTTACGCTGTACTCAACATCTCCTGTTGGTGAGTATTCCGCCCAAAGCCAGTCTTTGTTTGAGTTAGGAGCGCCTTTGAGCTTTACCATTGCGGCAAGCAACTCCACCTGCCCGGTTTTTTCAGAGTATATTTCTTTAACAATGATCGAGGAATCAGGGAACATAATACCCTTAGGCAGATGCCCGTCTGAATTGAGCACCGCCGCCGCCTTATAGTTGAACCTGACCCGCATGAAGTTATCGTGCGCGCCTTCTGTTTCTTTGCTGCTTGGCAATATTTCAGGTGAATGCTTATAATAGTAATATTCCTTCTCGGAAGTTATCCATTTATACAGGCTTTCATCATCCGCGGTTTGTTTTGGCGCGAAGATGAATATATAGCCGGTAATTGCAAAAGCTATAACAACAAACGCGATATTTTGGATCAGTTTTCTTTTGTTCATATCACTTTTTATCGAATAAGTTAAAAATCAGTGAAACTGCTTTCTGCAGAAAAACGGGTATCACGGGATGATAGATATTATACTTTCCGCACATACGCGCTGCCTGAAAAAACGTTGGAGCGCCATTGGGTTTGGTTTTACCTGATGAAGCCAGACAGAACATTTCTACAAAAAAGTCTTCAGTATCGGCAGCAGGTTTGAAACTGACAATTAATTCCGAAGTTACCGCTTCGCTGTTCCACCACCGGTGCGGCACTCCTTTATTCATTAGTATCTTTTCACCGGGTTTTATTACGTGCCTTGTTTTACCAATTTCAACATTCACGGTGCCCCTAATTACTTCAAATATCTCATCCTGCCGGGTATGCCGATGTTTCATTGGTACAGTACTGCCGGGTTTAAGCTGAAGATGGAACTCCAGCAGCTCACCGCCTGTCATTGAGGCTGTTTTTTGGAATGTGAGCGTTTCACCGGTAACGGTGTTCACTATTGTTTCGCCGGGTTTAGCCATATACTTTTACGTAACAATGACCGATGCTATTTGATCTCAGCGGTCGGTTCGTAGGTTACCACTAACCATTTATCGGTTTCCATAGCAAAGGTCATATCATTTCTGATATATGGTCGTTTCGCGGTAAGCTCACTGAAAATACGGTTCATCAGTGTATTCGGATTCTTTCGGTACATGATTATTCCCCGCGGATTTTTTTTCATGAATGATTTTATTTCCACAGAGAGCCCCTCTTTATCAACTGGCACATTGTAACTGCTGATGAGTATTTTTTCAGGGGGAGCAAGCTTTGTGCGGTAGGGTACGTAAAATATGCTGGAGGCGTTATCATCCGCATCAAAGATCAGCGCGGGATAATTTGAAATGTTGCGATCAATAAAATAAAGCAGCTTATATGTTTCATCAGGTTCATCAGCGGTTACAATGAACTCGATGACCTTGGGAAAGAGTTTGTTATATTTTTCGGGTACCATTTCTTTAATATAAGAAAGCGGGATGCATGAAAGTATAACGACTGAAGCAATCGCGGATTGCAGGAAACCCGAGCGAACTTTGGATAGATCTGTATTAAGACCCGCCGCTGCGATAACCGGCGCAATAAAGAACATTAAATACAGGTAATGCGTAGTATGGTATATGGTTGATTTCGCTCCGGCCAGCCCGTTTATCAATGCGGGTGCAAGTATTGGAATAAGCAGTGCTATGAGAAAGATTTTGGGGTAACCTTTATAAAAGAACAGGACCCCTTTGATGAAATACCAGAACAGGATAATTGTTAAACCAAGGGCAAGGAAGTAGTATGGCAGGAAAAATCCTTTTGCCCTTAAGCCCAGGCTTAAACCCTGAATATTAACTGAATCGGTATATTGATCCGCTGAGTTAATTGTCTTAAATGGCTCGCCGTACACGGCATAACTTATTGCTATCCATATTACCTGGAAGAGCAATGAAAGCCCGATGTAATAACAGCAGCCGCTTCGACGGGTTAAAAACGCCAGCAAACAGAACGGCACAATGACAAAAATTGCTTCGGGTCTTGATGCGAGAGCTATGAAGGAGAATATACCCGCAACAACAAAATACTTAATGCTCTTTTCTGATGCCAAAGCCTTGATGAAGTAATATATCATAATACAGGAAGCCGCAAGGAAAGTTTGCTGCGCGTAGGGTTCAAAATTCAATCTGAATATCACGGGATTCAAAGAAGCAATTAAAAAAGCAAGCATGGCTGTTTTGAAATCGGTGAGCGCAAGCGTCATTTTAAACACATAGATACATGCAATCGTCATAACCGCTATCATAGCGAAGGCGGAAGTATAGAAGAACTCACCTGTAATTTTGATCATGGGGCCCATGAAATAGAACCAGAGCGGGTGGCCTGATTCAGGCAGAACGAAGAACGGCTTTTGAGACCACCACAGGGCATTCCATACGCGCGTGGCGGAATCGCCCATATCCATCATGTTGAATGGTATGAGATATATTTTAGCGGCAATTGTAATTATTATTGCGGCGGCAAAAATTATGATCTGTGTTCCCGTGAGTTTTTCAGAATGCAGCGCAAACTCCCCGCTGCCAAGCAGCTTAGGAAACAGAAATGGTTTTTTGGTGTTATTCATTAACAAAATTAATTATTTCACAAAATACAAATTTGGTTTACCCTTGTGACCCAGGATACCTGCATAGGTTCCTTTAATGTAATACCAGCCAAGTTTCAGGTCACAGATCTTAACAAACCAAACAAGTCGCCATGGAAAAAGAAAGCTATCGGCTAAGTATGAAAGCAGCATATTTCCGTATAAACCGAATTTACGAAAATACAAATATTTATTTCTTTGAATAAGGTAGTATTCAAAGTAGTAGCCCTGTTTGTTATCTTTGTTCCAGTTGTGGTTATGCCACAGCACGGCATATTTGTTTACTATACATATATACCCGGCATCTTTTATACGCCGGGCCAGATCAATTTCATCGCCGTAGGCGAAGTAATCTTCTTCCCACATGCCGGCTTTTTTAAGGGCATCCGCTCTCACCATCATTGCCGCGCCGGGTAGTACATCCGAATTCGCAGCCGTGGGCATATTTTTTTCCGTTTCGCTATAGGCTGAGCCTTCGTATTTTTTTTTGATAGTATAAGAAGCAAAATCCGCGCTTGCGCCGAACTCCTGTACACGCTCCTTATTTTTCGCTCCGCTCCAGAAGAAGATCACCGGCGAAGCCGCGGCTATAGCCGGGTTTGTTTGCAGTGAGCCGATAAGCTGCTCAATGCAAGCGCTATCAAGTATTGTATCGTTATTCAGAAAAAAAATGTATTCGCATCCGGCGGTAATTGCTTTTTGCGCGCCAATGTTGTTACCCCCGGCAAAGCCGGTGTTTGCCCCGGCGGGGATATATTCAATGTTTAAACTGAACTTAGTGTTCAGTTCTCTGGAAAACTCAGAATCAGAGCTATCGGGATTGTTATCCACAAAATATATAATGAAATCCTTATCGGTTTGTTCTGCAAGCGAGCTGTAAAGAAGCTCAAGGTTTTGCTTTTGGCGGTACATTACAAGTATTATTCCGGTTTTAGCCAATAAAACCGCCTTCATAAACACCGGTTATAAGGCCGGTATAATATTCGGTGACTTTTTCAATGGTGTGATACTGACGCACAAATTCAGCGGCCTGTTTACCAAGCAGGGTTGTGTCTTCCCGGTTCAGAATCATTTTCCTCAGCGCAGCGGCAACTTCGCCGGTATTTAATTCCACAAGCACGCCGTTTGCATTATTTATGAACAGACCGGTATCGCCGCGGTTAGAGGCAATTACGGCGTTGCCGCAAGCCATTGCCTCGAGGACACTTTGCGATGGATAGTTTGTGCCGGTTTGAAGTGAAACAAACACTGATGTTCTGCTGAAAACTTCAGGGGGGTTGTTATGGAAAGTAAAATTGACATTCTCTTTTATTCCGGCGGCTGTAATAAATTCGGCAATCTCATTTACAAGCGAGCCCTCGCCAAGCAGATGAAATTTAACATTTGGGAATTCCCTGAGCATTTCCCGCGCGGCATTGAGGTACAACATAGGGTTTTTATCGGGTTCAAGCCGGGAGGCGAAGGCGACTTCAAAGGGATCCTTGAGGCCGGCTGCGCATTTGCTGTAATCTATGAATGAGCATGGAGCGATTGAAATTTTTTCTTCAGGTATTGTTACACCAAGCTTCTTAACGCCGGAGGCAATATATGGGCTCAGGAAATCTACCTTATCGGCTGACTGAAGAATATTATTAAAGGAATAGTACTTTCTGTACCAAAGCTTTTTGGTATCGGGCAGGACTTCGGTGAACCAGCTATCCATATCAGAGAAAATTGTTTTTACGCCGGGGATATTATTTTCTTTGTAAAAAACCAGCGGCAGCCCGCCGGCAAAAATCCCGATAAGTACTTTTATATCTTCCTGTTTCCTTATGGCTTCAATCTGCCTGAATAGTTTTTTTTGCCGGCTTTTATTTTTGTAATACCAGAAATATTTCCTTGCCGCAGAGGCGTTTTTATCGGTTTCGGCGGGATCAGGGGCAGTATCATTATACTTTTCAGGAAGCGGGCTTTGGCTGCTTGCGCTATTTTCCTGAGCAGCTGTATTTATCACCCTGATGTTACTATCGTTAAAGCCGGGGAAAGAACGCCCGAGATGTTTTTTCATTAAGGGATTAATGATATAGTAAAATTTTCCCGGGTGCAGTTTCTGCAGGCTGCGAAAAAGGTTTGTGAAACGCTTTTCGGCGCCGCCAAATGCCCCCGAAGGAAAGATTACAAATGCTGTTTTAGGAAACTGTGAATTCACCCTTAATTATCCGTCAAATATCGGTTAGTAACATATATTTCAAAATAGATTTCCAAATATAGTTTACCTGTATGTTTATAGATAGTAAAAAATTTGACAAAAATCAAAACTTCATCCAAAAAACTCACGAAATAGGGGTATTAAAAAAGACTTGCAGATATGATGAATGGTTTTTAGATTTATAATTAAATTTAACGGAAAGGCAATGAAAATACTATCTTACGTTTTAGCGATTTTAGTTATATTAGGCAGCGTTTTATATTATGGTTGTGATGACGCAGGGCAGCTGCCAAAACAGGAAACAGCAGGGCAGGTAAAGCTGACACAAAATGTTAAACTACCTACACTGGACCCCGCTACTGACGGATATTATAATTTATTCGTGATCTTAGCTGATACTCTTGGTAACATAAGGCCTTCACACCTGGGAAGGTTTAATGTTTTAACTTCGGGCGATCTTGTTGATGTAAACGGCAACCCTTTGACGCTTACAATGAATCCAAACGATACTATAGATCTGGCAAGGGCATTATATTCTGTAATAAGTATTGATATTGGAGTAGTGACAGTACCCGGCCTGACAAGAATTGTTGCCGGACCAATTACTGTTTACCCGGATTCTGTTACGGCCGCATTGCGGATTAACGATACCGGGGCAGTGGGCAGCGCGATGACAGCGGCTCTTGGACCCAACAGCGTATTTTATATAGTAAACGCGCCAACAGGTACATTGGGTGATTGCGGCAAAGGATTGTGGTTCTGTGATGAAAACGGAGTTCTTTCATGGCCCGCAGGCAGCGGATTAACACCCGGAAGAGGATGGTTATACCATGGTTATGTGAGAAACAAAGTTTCCGGTGAAATATATTCTACGGGAACATTTTATGACCCTGATAATTTTGATTCAGACGGGGCAGGTTCATGCGCAGATACTGTGGGAACAGCGTACAGCAAGCCGGGTCAAGATTGGGTTAAAACCGGCTGCAGCACAGTTGGCAATATACTTGACGGGAACCATGAAACATTCGTAACGCTGGAACCGGAATTCAGATCAGGTTCGCTTCCGCCGTTTGTATTGAAACTATACTATCAAAATGTAATTGTAAGCGGACTAAACTGCAACAGGCATGATAATATGTTCACACAAAGGCAGAATATACCGAATGTAAATTTAAGGGTTACAAGATAATTTAACAGGTTTTTTAAAACAAAAGCCGCTCAGGTTACAGAGCGGCTTTTTTATTTGCGGGAAAGTTTAATTATTTCTTTAAACCATATAATTCATGTTCACCGGTTTTTAGTATCAGCCGCTTTTGCAGGGTATCACTCTTAACGAGTGAATCAAGCTCACCGTAAATTTTCTGAAATCCTAAAGGATAAACATCGCGGGTTACAAGCAACAGCTTTTCGCTGCCCGGCTGAGAATTTTTCAGGGATTCGGACATTCTTTCAAAAGTGAAAATTGTATTGGGTATATAAAACCGTGTCACAAAAGAGCCATTATAAAGTGTATCAGTATTTGAGATATTTTGTATAAGCTGTTTGTGGAAATCCTTCTGTGTATTATCATGCTTGACGGGTGAAAACAACCTGTTTTTGAATCCATCCAGATCAAACTGCACGCCATCGTTGTAGCCAATCCTTGCATAAACCAGGTTGGCCGAAAAGCCGTAAAGCATAAGCATTAACATGCTTAGAGCAGAAACATATCGCAAAAGACTCTCCTTACCCGGGAATTTTCGCAGTGAATAATCATACAATTTAACAACAAGTACGGCTGCCATAAAACATAATGTAATTACTGCCATGAACGGGTTTCTGTATGTTGTAAGCGGGTAAATGAAGATCCACCAAAACGCAGTTATCAAAGTAAAGAAAAGCAAAAATCGTTCAAAAGCGTTTTTCATAATAAAACTGAAAGAAGCTGAGATTATTATCAAAGCTGCCAGGGGGAAGAACCTGTTAAAAAGCTGAATTCTTTCGAATATAAGCGCAGCCGAAACGGATGTTGATCGTGCAGCGAGAAGATCGGTAATTAAAGCAAGGCTTCTGAGTAATGAAGGACTATCTAACAGCACAGGGATCGTTCTGAAAAGAGATAATACCGCAGTAAATAATAGCGTATAGAGCAGCAGTTTGAGCGGTTTCCTGTCTTTATCCGTGAAGGCCATTATTAACAAAACAGCAGACAGAATTATGACAAGCTGGAATTTAGTATGAATTGCGGCAGTAAAAAGTAATGCGGCGATAAAAATCCTTTTGGCGGTAGTGCCTTCAGCATCTTTGAGCCAATAGTACAGCCCGTAAAACACAAATGCCGCCTGGAAGAACTCACCAAAATACGAGGAAGCAACAAACCCAAACCCGGGCTGAATTACCATAAAAAAAACAAACAAAATGGCGGCTGCGCGTGAGTAGAGCGAACTTGTAATTCTGTACAATATCGCAATTGTTAAAACAGAAAAAGCAGAAGCCAGAAGCTTGAAGTGCCATACTTCATTAAGCGTAAATTTAAAATTTACCAGTGAGGCAAGATAATAGGGAAGCATACTTATGGTATCAATTACCGCAATTCTTTCGTTGGCTGTATAGTATGGGTATAACCCCGAAGCAAAATTGCCGGCAAAGGTAATATACCATGCTTCATCAAACCCGAGATCGTAGTAATAAATTGCCGCCGCGAAAAGTACAGCAAGATATAACAATATAATAATAAACAGAATATTTAAATTAAATATCCTTGATACAGATACGAATAAATTCTGAAGCGAGGTGTATATCTTTGAAGTGTAACCTCCGGATCTTAGCCACATACCGAATAGAACACCGGCAAAAAGCAAACAAAGGTAAAGCGTATATTTATAGAAGACGGCATCAACACGGGCAGTATCATTAAAGGTCATACCCGCCATTTTGTATATGATTGCTGAAGGCGGAAATAATTTAAAGAATACATATAAAACAAGCAGAGCTAAAGTGAGAATAGCCGTAGATAACACAGCTTTGTTTGACCTGATAAATTTCAACGGATGAATTTATAATTTATGATAAAAATCATTTATTTTGCAGGTTATGTATTCTACATCATCTGCTGTAAGCTCATAAAACATTGGAAGCCTGAGAAGTCTGTCAGAATACATGTCTGAATTAGGTAACTCATTACCCGAGTATTTACCTGAATAATACGGCGACTTGTGCAGCGATAAATAATGAAAAACTGAAAGTACTCCTGCTTTTTTCAGGTACTGAGCAAGTGCGGTACGCTCTTTGAGCGACCTGCATAAAACACAGAACAGGTGCGCGTTGTTTGTTGCAAAGCCGGGGATTTTGAGCAGTTTGATATAACCTTTTTCTTCCAGTCCGGTTAACAAAGAATGATAGGTTTTCCAAAGCTTAATTCGTTGTTTCTGGATAGTATCAAGATTTTCAAGCTGCGCAAACAAAAAAGCAGCTGTAATTTCGGAAGGCAAAAAGGAAGAACCTATATCCACCCAGTTGTACTTATCAACTTCACCCCTGAAAAACGCAGCACGGTTAGTACCCTTTTCTCTTATAATTTCCGCGCGTCTTATCAATTCTTCTTTATTAACAGTAATCATTCCGCCTTCACCTGAAATAACATTCTTGGTTTCATGAAATGAGAATGCGCCAAGCTGACCAATTGATCCAAGCGGTTTACCTTTGTAGTAAGAATCTATTGCCTGAGCGGCATCTTCTATAACAAATAGGTTGTTTGCGCGTGCAATATCCATTATTTCATCCATCATGCAGGCGATGCCGCCGTAATGAACTACAACAATAGCCCTGGTTTTGGAAGTGATAAGCCGTTCTATTTCGGCGGGATCTATGTTTGGCAGATCGCTGAGAGAATCCGCGAAAACGAGCTTAGCGCCGCGCAGCGCAAACGCGTTTGCTGTAGATACAAATGTATAAGAAGGAAGTATAACTTCATCGCCCGGAGAAATATCACAGAGTATAGCCGCCATTTCAAGGGCATCAGTACACGACGAAGTGAGCAGTGTTTTCCTGAAACCGAATTTGCCGGTAAAGAAATCAGAAGCTTTTTTTGTGAAGAGACCATCACCGGAAATCTTGCCTGTGGCTATAGCCTGTTTGATATACTCCAGTTCATTTCCAATCAGGAATGGCCTGTTAAATGGAATATTTTTCACTTGGGGATAGTTATTTTTTAATTACAATAGCCTGCTGAATACCAAATCCGCCGCCGGAATATTCTTTTTCTATGTTGTAGAAAATTTCATTAACCGGGTTAGAGTAGCCCGGGTACTTAGAAGCGTCTGTTATAAGTTCTCTTAGAAAACGTGAGCCCAGATAGTAAACTGAGGTGTAGTCTATAATCTCATAGGTGTATCCCTTTGTTTTAAGGAATTCTTCAACCCGTGAGAATTTAATATAGCGGTTGAAATCATGCTCAACTAAAGGCGGCAGTTTAACCAGTGTTCTCATTGAATTAAGCAGAACGAGGGGTTCCCAAAATGCCTCGGAAAGAATTACAGTGCCTCCTTTTTTGGTAACGCGGTAGCATTCTTCAATACCCGTTTTTTGTTCTTCCCAGTTTGGAAGATTTATAAGTACACGTGTAGTATATGTCAGATCAAACTCGTTATCGGCAAAATCAAGTTTTCTTACATCACCCTGTTTGAATATAATATTTTCGGGTGAGGAAAATTCCCTGTGTTTTTCGAGGGCGTATTTTATCATATTTTCAGCATAATCAATGCCGGTGATGTTGATCTTTTTCATATCAGCCTGCCGGAACGCAGCAAAACCGTTAGCACAGCCAACATCAAGAACTTTATCGCCTTCTTTTATGTAGCGTGCGTTGTTTTCTATTTCAAGATCAATTGCCCAGTTATCACCCCAGGAAACCCAGTGAGAATCCTTGTAATTTATTGCCTGTTTTTCCCATGTTTCTTTGATAAAATCGCTCATAAAAATATTTGTAGTTAATGGTTATTAAGTTTAATTGATTGTTTGTTTAATTATGTAAAGCGGTCTTTGTTTTATCTGGTCAAATATTCTGCCGATATATATACCCACTATGCCGAGCACAAAAATTATCACACCCGAAAGGAACCAGATCGAAATAATAAGGCTTGCCCACCCTAAAACACCTATCTGCCCGCTTAGGTAGCGGTAAAGTGTAATTGCGGCGTATAAAATCGCCGTGAAAGAAACAGCAAATCCGAATTTAAGAACAAGTTTAAGCGGCTTGTTTGAATTGAGCATCAACACATTGAATGCGAGATCAAACAATTTCTTAACGGAATAACTGCTATTACCGCTTTCACGTTTGGCGTGCTCAACCGGTAAACGGGCCTGTTTGTAGCCCACCCAGTTAACAAAAGTAGGAAACCATCGAAGCTGTTCGCGCATCTGCACAACGGATTCAATTACATTTTTTCTGTAAATACCAAAGTTTGCAATAGAGGCGTCAATTTCAGTATCGGTTAAATAGCTGAGAGTTGAGTGAAACATCTTAGATGCTATCTTCTTGAAAAAGTTATCCTGTCTTTTAAGTCTCTGCGCGAAAACAACATCATATCCTTCGCAAGCCTTAGCGTAAAGTTTACCAATTTCTTCAGGTCTATCCTGCAGGTCGCAATCCATTACAATGATCCACTCACCTCTTGCTCTGTCAAGTCCTGCGGTAATTGCATAATGCTGCCCGAAATTCCTCGAGAAGTTAATTCCCACAACCCTTTTATCCATTTGACAAAGCTCTGTGATGGCGCTCCAGCTTTCATCGGGGCTGGAATCATTAACCAAGATCACTTCAAAATCCGGGTTGATCTTTTCGAGTGAAGCCTTGAGTCTTTCGTATAACATAGAAAGGCACTCGCGGCAGCCATATACAGGCACAACTACTGATATGTGTGGAATATTCATTAATATAAAGTTACGACTATCTCTTTTTATTTAAAATGATAATAAATCAACAAGGGAAAGTTAAAATAACCAAATTCCGACTATTTGCAATTCGGATAAAAAGATGACGTCATATTTTATACTCTTCATCCGGGTATTCTTTTTTGTAGGTAACAGCCGCAACATAAATTGCGGTGGACCAAAAGCCCCAGAGACCTACGGAGAGTCCCACATATGCGCCGTTTATGACGCTATCAAAAAACAACCGCGAAAGAAATACCAGAGAGAAAAAAACAAGAATATCATTATACTTAGTATTCTTTGCAATTTTGAAAGTAAGTATAAAGTAATATACCTGGTAGAACACAGCCAATAAGAACCCAATTAAACCATAAGCCGCAAGAACCGATGCCCACCCTACATCTGAAAAGCCCCAGGCATAAATATTTTCTTCAACAGTCAGAGGTTTAACAACCCACAGCGGATGCATACCAATTCCGATAACCACGTTTGTATTTTGCCACAAAGTAATAAGAGCGCCAATATTTGCAAGCCTTGAACCGTAAGTCCCTTCCTTATATTTCAGATCATCTTGTCCCTGGGAAACACGCGCTTCAATTGCGTTTACGAGGTACTCAGATTCAGGTACAAGTTTAATAAAAGCATATACAAGAGTAACGCCAAGCAAAGAAATTAAAACTATTTGTCTTAATGCAGAGCGAAACTCCTTTTTCTTGATTGCATACCAGATCATCATAATTGCGATCGTTAGCGAGAAGTAAATCCATGCGGATCTCCCAAAAGCCAGAATATGCGGCATTATAAAAAGAACGGCAAGAAATACCTGATATACCCGGAATTTTTTCGTCATCCAAAAATATATGAAACCAAGAAAGAATAACTCACCATAAAAAGTACCGCCATAAACCCTGAACACTTTTAATCCCCCGGGCAGATTTTGCTCTGAAATTCCGATATCAGGCAGGAAAGCAATACCTGTTATCGCACTCATTATGTAAAGCAGGTTAGAAATAATGGCCACCGGAAGAAATAGTTTTATAAGGTATCCCAGAGCCCTTCTTTTGAGCAGCAGAAGAAAAGGGAAAACAAGGAAACACATCCAAATACCTTTTAGTCTAAAGAAAAATTCAAGGATATTGTATTCATACAATATAGTACTAATAATAAACTGAAAGAACATGTACAATAAAATCAGTTTAGGCAGCAGCATTGCTTTGCTGTTAAAGAGTTTTGAATATTCCTTAGCATTAAACAGTGAGTATGCCGTCAAAGCGTACAAGAGGATATCGGAAATTCTGACATTTCTGTACACGAAATAGAATTGTTTTGGTATTAAGCCAAGCGTACCATTTTCGATAAAGAAAACGAGAAATATTCCCCATGCCAGCAGTTTAGCATTCAGCGTGAGATAGTTTTTCTGCAGCAGGACTTCGGCAAAAGTATCTTTATCCTGAGAAAGCTTCCTTGCAGTAACTCTGAAATTATTTGCCAGTCTAACTACCAATTTGTTTTATTTGATGTATTCACGGTCTTTTTTTGTGCTGTAACTATTTTTGCAACTAAATAATACCCTTCTTTTTGGCATCTTCATATGAATAAACAACAATAGGTATATAAACATTCAGTAGATTAAACAAACCCCACAAACCTGTGGTAAGAAAAACATACGAAAACCCCACTGTACTATCAAATACTAATTTAGCAAAGAGCAATGTAAGCATGAATGTAAATATTGTATTTTCTTTGGATCTTCGGATCAATTTAAGAGATAACCAAGCATAATAGAATTGAATAAAGCAGGCAAGCGCAAAGCCTATAAGCCCATAAGCAGCCAGAGTGCCGGGCCAACTAACATCGCAAAATGCACCATAATATATGATTTCCTCTTTTGTTTCCGGGCCCAGTACCCACATTGGGTGCATACCAATCCCAAGAAATATATCATTATTGAGCCAGAGTGAAACCAAAGCATTATTTTGCATAATTACCCGTGTTCCGTAAGTACCTTCGCTATGTTTAACATCTTCCTGTCCCTGGAATATTCTGGCATTAAGCGCATCAACATAAAAATCTGATTCGGGGATGAACTTTATAAAGGCAAAGATTACAGCAATTCCCAATACAATAAGAATAACAGCTTGCCTTAACAGCAAATGGTAGTTTCTTTTATTAAGCGAATTCAAAATAATCATTACAAGGATTGTAAAAATGAAGCCAATCCATGCAAGCCTGCCAAAAGCAAGAATATGCGGTATAATAAACAAAGCTGCCAGCCCCAGCTGCCATGCGCGAAAACGATTTGTTATCCAGAAGTATATTATACCTAAAAAGTAAAGTTCTCCGAAGAATGTTCCCCCGAAAACCCTAAAAACTTCAATATCTCCGGGAAGCTGCTGCCTAATAATTGATACATCGGGAAGAAATGGTATTCCCGTCAATGCCGTAATTACATAGAGCAAATTGGAAATGATCGCAACAGGAAAGATCAGTTTAATAAGAAAGCTAAAGCCACCTCTTTTGAGCAAAAGTAAATAAGGAAAAACCAGAAATGATGTCCACATTCCTTTTAGCCTCATAAAATATTCTATAGGGCTGAAACCATATCGGAAAGCACTTACAGCAAACTCAAACAAGAAATATGCCAGCAAGATCTTGATTACCAGGAATGATCGGCTTTTGAGGAGGTCTCTGTATTCGCGCCAATAGAAGAACGAATATAGTATCATGCCGTATAAAAGCATATCAGAAAGCCTTACGCTTCTGTAAACCATATAAAATTTCTGGGGAACAAGGCCCATAGTGCCATTTTCGATGAAGTAATAAAGGAAAATGCATATGGCAAGCATTCTTGCCCTTAAATTGAGGACAAGTTCTTCTTTATAGAAATTTTCGCTGTACAGCACAGAGTTCTTATCGGCTTTTACCGCCGAAGAACCAATAATGGGCATACGTTTGCCGCGAAAATTATTTAAAGAGGTTTTTATCAAACAGGATGTGTTCTAAAGATCAATTATTAACCGTGGTACTTTTTTATTTTCTGAGAATACTCTTTTACCAGCTGCTCTGCGCGCTTGCGGGTTTTAGCTTCAGCGTTCACATGGAAAATTTCGCGTTCGCTATCGGGGATGCACAATACCCAGGTGTATTCATCAAAGAAAATTTTAATGCCGTCGATCATCTGGCGCTTCGCGCCTTCGGAATCTTCGACAAGCTTGCGCATAATTTTGCCTTTCTGGTCAAGCGTGCAGAAGACGTTATTTTTAGCCATATGAAGCAGCGGTGTTTTCTTTTCAATTTCGCTGAGCTTTTTATGAGAGCGCGCCGCAAGCTCGAGTATTTTCATTATAGAGAACATACCGTCTGTGGCAAAGGAGAATTCGGGGAATATCACCCCGCCCTTGGTTCCGCCGGCAAGCTCAACATCAAGCAGCGAAGCCGCGTTCATAATGGCGAAGTGAGAATCCTTGACCCTCAAAACATCTGTGTAGTATCTTTTGGCAACAATATCAATTTCACCCGAAGCCTGAATAGGCACAGCGATCTTTTTGGTGTTGGGGTATAAAGAAAGATACATATATACTACAAGGCTTAGGAAGCGGTCGTAGCTTAAGATCCTTCCGGTATCATCCACCAGGTAGATCTTTTCGCCGCCTGCATCGATCAGGAAACCCGCGTCGTATTTGAGCGAGGTTACAATGTAGGAAAGCTGCTGCAGGGCGGTCTTGAACTCTTCCGGTGAACGTGATTGCTTCGCAGAATCCAGGTGGGAATCAAGGGTAACAAGCTCAATGTTAAAATCACCCAGAATATTGGGCAGTATTGTAGATGTTATCCCGTGTGAAAAGTTGATCGCGATCCGGAATTTTCTGCGGTTGATAATATCTTTATCGAGCATGGAAATGAACCGTTCGCTGTAGCTTTCATAAGTTCTTTCGGCGTAGCTGATCGAGCCGATCTTATCAAACGGAATGGGACGCGCGTCGTTAGATATCACAAGCCGCTCAATTGATTTTATTTTTGCGGATGAAAGATCCTTTCCGTTGGAATCAAAAAAGATAATATCACATCTTGATGAATCGAACGGAGATTTCCTGACAAAGATACCCCCTGAGGCTTTGCCCTTGCCAAGCTCCTGACGGAGTATGGGGATCGGGGTTGTCTGGTAATCAAGCACAGTAACGCCGCTTGAAAGAAGCCCTGAGGTGATGGAGCCTTTTATCATCAGCGATACGTTATCAATATCACGGGAAATAAGAATTTTGGAATCAAGCCCGGCGAAGACACCGTAAGCCATTCCCAGTTTTGCGCTGAAATCCGGGGTTATTTCTATGTTACTCAAGCCCGTTATGCGGGAATCGGTGAAGAGAGTATCTTTCCATCTTTCTTCCCATATCAGGTTTTTTGTAACTACGGAATTGCTGTCAACGGTTTTCTGCGGCCATATTTTTACATCACTTCGAATGGTTACGTTGTTTCCAACAACTACGTTGTTGCCAAGGAACACATTTTCGTTGATCCTGCAGTTTGGTTTTATCCTTACGTTGCTGCAAACAACATCACCTGAAACCCTTGAGTTATCTTCAATTGAAGAATTGTTCCATACAATAGAATCTTTAACTACAGCCCCGGGAGCGATATAGCACTTTGGACCAATTACAGAGTTAATTACTTTGGCCGTCCGTGATACTTTTGTGCCTGCTGCAATAATGCTTCCGTTCTTAACGAGTCCTTTTGCCAGCGGCAGGTTTATTTTGCCTTTAAGCGCTTCGAGGTTTGTTTTGATGTAGTCATCCAGTGAGCCGACATCGCGCCAGTAGCCGCCAAGTGTGGCGCCGTACAGCGGCATTTTATGTTTAAGCAGGTACGGGAAGAGATCTTTGGAAAAGTCGCAGTCGGCTTTGCTGCCGCGGGCTTTAGGTACGAGCCCCAGTGTATCTTTTTCAAGTACGTAAATTCCGGTGTTAATGGTATCGCTGAAAACTTCTGACCAGGAAGGTTTTTCGAAAAATTTTGTGATCTTACCTTCTTTATCTGTGAGCACAATTCCGAACTGCAGCGGATTTTTTGCGCGGGTCAAAACGAGCGTTGATACAGAATTCCTTTTTTGGTGGAATTTAACAGCCTGCGAGAGATCAAAATCTGTGACAACATCACCGCTTATTATTATGAAACGGTCATTGATAAGTTCATAGCCGCAGTAAACTGCGCCGGCTGTGCCGTAATCGGCATCGGGTTTTACGTATTGTATCTTAACCCCGAATTTTTTCCCGTCCTTGAAATAATCCCGGATAATTTCCGCCTGGTGGTAGAGTATCATTATGATATCGGTGATCTCGTGTTTTTTCAAGAGCTCGATAATATGTTCAATGATGGGCTTGTTTAAAAGGGGTGTCATTGGTTTTGGGATGTTCGCTGTTAGCGGTCTTAGCCTTGTGCCGAAACCTCCTGCCATTACAACTGCCTGCATATAGTATTTTTCCTTTACTTGATTATTAAGCACTGACATAGTCAGTGCACTCCAACGAAAAGCAACGAAAAGCAAAAGCAACGAAAAGCAAAAGCAACGAAAAGCAAAAGCAACAAAAAGTGAAAGCAACGAAAAGTGAAAACAAACAAGGAACAAGGTTTCAGGTTTCACATTTCACGCTTGCCTTATCGAGCGGAACGAGAGAAGGTTTGACGTTTCACTTATTTGATTACTTACTTTCTTTTTTCTTATCAAAATCAAAATTCACATCCGGCGCTTTATCTGTCCCCGGGGCTGACTGGAAATATTGTTTTTCCTTGAAGCCCATTACTTTTGCGGTGATGAGAGTGGGGAACCTGCGCACAGAAGTATTGTAAACCTGCACAGCCTCATTGAATTTTTTTCTTTCAACAGAGATGCGGTTTTCGGTGCCTTCAAGCTGCGATTGCAGCTGGAGGAAGTTCTCGTTGGCTTTAAGCTGCGGGTAATTTTCAGCAACCACAAGCAGGCGCGAAAGCGCGCCGGAAAGTTTATCCTGGGCATCGGAGAACTGCTTGAACTTTTCTTCATCGGAAAGATCATCTGTTGAGAGTTTTATCTGTCCCACCCTTGAACGAAGTTCGGTGACTTCGGTTAAGACGCCTTTTTCAAAATCAGCATAACCCTGTACGGTTTTAACAAGATTTGGAATAAGATCGGCTCTGCGCTGGTATTGGTTTTCCACCTGCGCCCACGCCTGGTTAACGGTTTCATCCTGCTCAATTAATGAATTGTAACCGCATCCCGAAAAGGAAGATAAAAATATTAAAAGCAGCGTAGAATTGAAAATATATTTAATTTTGGGCATAATTTTAGTATAATTTTAGGGAAAATTACGAAAGATAGTAATTAAATACAATTTGAAAAAAATTGCGGAAAAATGAGGTTAACACCGGATTCTTATCCTGCAAAAGATAGACGGATCTTCGGCGGATTGAATGGAAGAAACAACGAGTTTACTTCACCAACGAAATAGTAGATCGGTAATATTCCTTGCTTTCAAGATTAACATAATATAGTGAGGCAAAAAAGAAGATGAGGAATATCACAACTTTGATAATTTCGTATTTGAAGTATTTGAAGAATCTGACCGCCGCAGAACCGGGAATCAAATTCAGAGGGGCTTTAAAAGCGGTTGATATGTTTTGCATTAGCTTAAAATATAAAATAATTATTACACTTTCAAATGCAAAGTTTGTTAAAAATATTAAGTTTAGTATTATGATTATGTTAAGAAGCGGTTATATAACGGGCTATAAAGTTAGAACAAGGGTATAGATCAAATTCAAACAGAATTAAGTGTTTGCAATCAGAAAATTAAACATCTGACATGTGTCCGGTTAATTTCCGTACTTTATTATCTTTACTTTTTCCTCGGTGATAAGCGCGCTGCCGATCATTCCGGTTTCATCGAAAACCTGTTTGAGTTTTTCGATATTAGCTTCGGTATCGGTAATTTCAATTACTATAGGCAGGTCGCTTGAAAGCTCAAGCAGATCGCTTGAGTGAATTATGCTGGCTTTGCCGTAGCCTGTAATTCCCCGCAGTACGGTAATGCCCGCATATTCGTTTTCTCTGAGGTAATTTGTTAAGTAGCGGTAAAGGTTTTTCCCTTCATATTTATCGCTTTCGCCGATAAATATCCTGAGCAGTGTTCCTGTGGATTCTTTCAGCATATTATTAATTCCCTTATTTCTGCGGGAACCCGATTAAATGTGATGCCGGTATTTTTCAAATAACACTTCTGCTATAAATAAGAACAGAAAATTCACTAAAAAAATTACCCGGAAATTATAAGAGCCAGCTCTTTGCCGGCGTAAACGGCGGCAACGCAGAGAATTACATTCAGTGCTATGTTAAGGGCAAACAGCATCATCTGGTTGAGTTCTATCATCCTGAATGATTCATAGGCAAAAGCTGACATTGTAGTAAAACCCCCAAGCATACCAATTGTGATAAAATCACGCATTTCGGGAGAAATGCTTTTACCCGCTGAAACCGAGTAAATAATAAAACCCAGCACAAAGCTGCCGATTATATTTACTACAAGTGTGCCAAAGGGGAACGCGGGAAGCAGGTTGTTAACGTATCTTGAAAGCATGTACCGAGAAACAGCACCTAAGAATCCGCCAATACCTATATATAGTATATGAGTCATAGCCAAAATTATACATTAATGAGTGAATATTAAAGGGAGAAGTTAGGAGTATGGAAATATACCACAATTTATTGACTTAAAAATTCATAAAAGTATAAAGAAATTAAAAAATATGAATGAACCTTCCACAAATAAAACAACACTTTCAGAAATAGCGCGGCTATTTCTTAAACTTGGTATAACCGGTTTCGGGGGACCCGCCGCGCATATATCCATGATGCGGCATGAAGTAGTGCTGAAAAAAAAGTGGATGACCGAGGAGCATTTTCTGGATCTTGTAGGCGCAACGAATCTTATACCCGGACCCAACAGCACAGAAATGGCTATTCACATCGGCAGGGAAAAAGGCGGCTGGAAAGGGTTATTGATAGCGGGCGCATGTTTTATCATTCCCGCAGTGGTTATTACGGCAGTAATTGCCTGGTTCTACAGGTTATACGGAGCGCTGCCGGAGGTTCAGAGTTTTATCTTCGGTATAAAGCCCGCAATTATTGCTATTATAATAGTAAATATTTATCCGCTTGCTGTTAAAGCCGGAAGATCGGCGGTGCTGGTGATTTTGGGAGTTATTGCCGCCGTATTAAGTCTGCTGGGTTACAATGAGATACTGATAGTCTTTGGAGCGGGATTGATATCATGGATGATATATCTTTTTACAAGCGGAATAAAGGGAAGCAGGTTCAATTCCATTGCCCCGGTTTTTGCGGCGAATTTTCTGCTGCAAAGCGCGCCGGGAAATCTTTCTTTGTTCTTAACATTCCTTAAAGTAGGCTCAATTTTGTATGGCAGCGGGTATGTGCTCTTTGCATTTCTTGAAAGCGAATTTGTCGCAACGGGTATATTGACCCAGCAGCAGCTGGTGGACGCAATAGCCGTGGGACAATTCACCCCGGGTCCCGTGTTTTCGGCTGTGACCTTTATAGGCTGGCAAATTAACGGCATTGAAGGCGCGCTTGTATCAACACTTGGAATATTTATGCCGTCATTTTTGTTTGTGGCATTCCTTAACCCGCTGGTTAAAAAAATGCGCACTTCAAAAGCGTTCGCGGCGATACTTGACGGAGTAAATGTTGCATCAATTGCGCTGATAGTATCAGTGTGCATCATGTTTGGCAGAGAATCATTTGTTGACTGGCGCGCAATTCTGATAGCCGCTGTTTGTTTGGCAGTTTGTTTCAGGTTCAAAAAACTTAACACTGCATGGATTGTGCTTGGCGGTTCACTTGCGGGATATTTGCTGTTGCTGCTTTAAGCTTCCGCCTGGCAAGTTTTGCCAATACGATCATATTCGCGAAAAATCCCAGTATAGCTATACCGTTTAACATCCCCGCCCAATGTTTATAAGCGGCAACACCAGGAATAAATGTTAGCACTCTGAAGATGAGGGTTAGGTTAAGCAGAATATACCAAATGTAGAGCGTCTTCCCGAAAGGACTAATACCAAGTTTAAGTACCGCAGGCAGTATAACCGGGGCGTGCGCGAATATCATCATGAAGACAAATCCCAGGAAAAATGCATGGAGTGATGCATCATAAAATGAACCGAAGTATGCGCCGAAGGCGAAAAATAATCCGGTAATTACCAGCCAAACATATCCTGTTATAAGCAGAACCCCCGAGTAGAAGCTCTGCCCGGGTTTTTTTAACGAGTGTTTAGCCATATCAAATTTCAGAAGCCAAACGGCGGAGCCTATCATTGAAACGGCAGAAAGTAAACTTCCAAGATCCGAATGAAAGGGAAGAAAAATACTTATTATAAATAAGGAGATCAGGATTATTAAAACAGCCTGTTTTTTGAGTGTATTCTTAAGCAAGATAAACCGTGATAGCTCAAGCCGTTCGCCGGTAATTGTTAAAAATAAAAACGCTATCCACCACATTACCACCGCAGGATAAAATGTTGAGTTAAACAATATCGCGCTGCCTATCAAGTAGCACATTGCGCCCGCCATCATGATAAGTATGTGAATGCCTTTGTGTTTCACGTAAACCATATAATAGATACCGGTTAACCCAGCACCGCCGAGGATAAGTAAAACATACGCTATCTTTGGCATCGCAAGCAGGAAGAAAACTAAACTCATCCCGTTCAGCATCGGCACGAGAAGAGCTATTTTATTATGGTAACTTACGCTTCGCTCAATGCAAATGAGTGTTCCCAAAAATGAGCCAACCATTAAAGCGCCGTGTTCACCGGAAGGCAGTGATATCGGCAGATTCCACCCTATGCGGAACCATCCGGAAAATATTCCTGTAAGCAGGCTTAGAAGCACAAGGGGAAGAATAAATATATTTTTTTTTTTCATGTGAGCTGTATGATTTTTTACTAAACAAAATTATGAACAATATATTACAGTTCAATTGACTTATATCAATTTAAAAAAGCGCGAAAAATAAGGTATTAAGGGATATAAATCATAGATCACACAAATAATTGTCATTTTAATGAGGAGTTCTTAAGGTTATTTTTGAAATGAAAGGGGGGATCATATCATGTACTTTTTTCATAATATAGATGTATGGTCAGAAAAGCATCATCCGCTCTGGCTTGATCTTTTCCGTGTATTGCTTGGTACAGTACTTGTATGGCAGGCAGTTTATTTTATTATAAACAAAGACGCAATAGTTCAGATTGTTGACCAGTATGGTTTCGGATTTTATACCATGAGTGCGGCTCACGGTATTATTGGGATACATCTGGTTGGGGGAGTATTGATATTCTTCGGACTTCTTACCAGGTTAGCCGCCGCGATCCAAATACCTGTTTTGTTTTGTAACATTGTTTTTATAGTTTTTCCGAACGGGTTTATGTCACTCAGGTCAGAAGCTGAACTGACAATAATAGTTACAGCGCTGGTGCTGCTTTTCATTTTTGAAGGCTCGGGGCATTATTCAGTGGATAGTTACCTGAAGAACCACGAAAGGTAAGGCATTAAATAATTGTAATTATTGTGTTTCGTTCTGCAGTATTTTTCAGCCCCGGGTTCTATCACGGTCTTTTCTAAAGACCCCATTTGCAATGCGCAAATTTGTGAAGTGCTTCGGGGCTGTTTACTTTTGTGATATGATATTATAGAGTTGAATCACTTCTATAAAATTGTTAAACTTGCAAAACTTAAGTTTATACAATGATAAAAACCACTGCATTTGTTTTACTCCTCAACGTATTAATACTTACAGAAAGCTTTTCGCAGTGTTCAGATGCCGGTGTTTGTACAATTGGCAGGCACCAGGTAAATGAATCGGTGATAAAAAGCAGTCATATATATTTTGGCTTTTATTACGGAACAAGCGGCAAAGACCCTGATATTAACGGGAACACAAACGATATAAGTTACGGTTCAGTAAAGCTGGAAGCAGATTTAGATCTCAAAAAAGGATTCAGGGTGAACGGATCAATTCCATATTCATTCATCAGCGGACCGCTTGGAGAGAATAACGGTATTGGTGATCTTGAAGTAGTATTTTCGAAGATGTTCCGGATCAAAAAGAAGCATCTGCTCACGTTTTTCCTTGGGGGAAAGTTCGCAACGGGAAAGGTTAATTCAAGTGACTCGCTGCCGCAAAGATATATGCCCGGACTTGGTACCAACGATCTGATAGTAGGCGCGGTTTACACAGGTGTAAACTATTTTTTTGGTGTTGGATATCAGAAGCCGTTTGGCAGAAGCGCAAATTATATAACCCGACTGAAAAGAGGCGACGATGTATTTTTCCGCGCGGGATTTTTTGAAGAGTTCAGTAAAGTGAGTATAAAAGCCGAAGTGCTTACTATTTTAAGACTACAGCCTTCAAACGTGCTAGCAAGTTATAACCCTGAAACCTTCACAAAAATTAACTACAGCAGCGAACCTCAGGTTAACCTGCTTGGTACAGTGGGCTACAAAGCATCGGATGAAATATCCATAACTGTACAGGCGGCGCTTCCGTTTTTGAAACGTGATTACAATTTTGACGGATTGAAACGTAAGTTTTCTGTGGGCGCAATGGTTTCGTATAATTTCTGACGTACAGAAAGACAGTAATATTAAGAAGTTTTTTTATTATAGTTTTTGCAATTCTTTTAAAATAAATTCGCTTTATATTGTGACAATTAGATCAAAATTATGAAAGAAACAGAAGTGATTTTTGTGGTTGAAGAATCCAATGAGGGCGGTTATGAGGCAAGAGCTCTAAATCATTCAATTTTCACAGAAGCGGATGATCCGGATATGCTTAAAGCCAATATCATAGATGCCGTAAAATGTCATTTTGATGAAGCAAATATTCCATCTGTTATACGGCTTCATTTTGTTAGAGAAGAATTGATCGCTGTATGAAGATACCAAGAGACCTTAATGCGATTCAGTTTATAAAGTTGCTTGGCAGCTTAAACTACGAAGAAACCCGACAATCCGGCAGTCATAAAAGACTGACAAGGAAAACTTCTGTGTCTGAGCATCACATTACCATACCAAATCACGATCCTATTAAGTTAGGAACATTAAATAACATTTTGAACGATATTTCTTTACATTTGAATATTTCTAAGAAAGATCTATTAGAAAAACTCTTTGGTTGAACCAAAGAACAATCATCGTTTCTATGAAACTAATTTTACTTCTAATATCTATTGTGTTCATTTTCTCCTGCTCAAAGCAGGAAGTAAAATCAGATAACACAAACAAAACAGTAAATAAAACTGACTCCACCCTTTTAAATAAAACCACATTAACAGAAAATCAGAAAAAGGTTTTGGATGGCGCTAAGAAATGCCTTGAGGCGAAGTTCAGCTATGATATGACAATGGGCTATTATGTATGCACATACAAAGATGGCGAAAATACGGGTTCCAGAGTTTTCCCCGGGGGTGATGTTGCGCCGGATATGGGCGTATGCACTGATGTAATCGTCCGCGCGCTGCGCTGGGGCGGGGTTTGTGACCTGCAGGAAGAAATTAATAATGACCTTAAGGCAAACTGGAGCGACTACCCTATGAAGAGATGGTCAGCCAAAAAACCCGACCCCAATATTGATCAGCGCAGAGTACCTGTGCAAATGGTTTGGTTTGAAAAGTACTGGCAGGAAATAAATCCTGAAAAAGAAAGCGACTTTCAGCCTGGTGATGTTGTAGCCTGGGATATGAATGGCGACGGATGGGGGGATCATATCGGGATAGTATCGGATAAAATAGTCAACGGCGTTCCGTATTTAATCCACAACTTCCCTGACCCGGGTTATGTTGCCGAAGAGGATGTGCTGCATGAGTGGAATATTCTTGGGGTTTACAGGGTAAAGTAGTGAAATAATGAGTTGGTGTAAATGTGAAAGGGCAAAAAGAGCATGTTTTATGATAAACTTATTTAAATAAAAAATTTACTGGCTTCAAAAATGAAACATTAGTTATTATATTTGTAGAGTCTTACACAGTTTATCTAATATGAAATGAACACATTTCTCACAACTATAACCGCCCTATTTTTTATTTCGTTAAATATTTTTTCTCAATGGGAACAGACTTCTTCCGGGATGAACGGAGGCGAAGTTTTTGCATTGATGGTAAAAGACAATGTAATTTATGCAGCCTGCGATCCAATAAACGGTAGCGGTGCAGGAAATGTTTACAGATCTACCAATAACGGGCTTGAGTGGTTATTCTCGAGAGTTGGAAATTTCAGGATAAAATCTTTAGCAGAAAAAGATAATATTATTTTTGCCGGTACCCTTTACGACAGCATGTATCAATCAACAGATAATGGAATCAGCTGGACAAAAAACTCATTAAACGCTGTATCCATTTGGTCAATTGCTGTTATGGGTAATAAATTAATTGCTACAGGTACTTACGGTACATATATATCAACAAATAACGGTGGCAACTGGAATATAAACACCAAATTTACCGGCAGAATATTAAAAGTATCAGGTAATAAAATATTTGCAGGTGGTAACAACGGAGTATACAACTCGCTTGATAGCGGACAAACCTGGAATCATATTTTTTCGATTAACTTTCCTGTTGAGGGGTTGGATATCAAAGATAACTATATCTATGCAGGAAGCTATGGCGGCATTTATCGTTCCACAAACTTTGGGTTGAATTGGGGAATATCAGGTATTAACTGGACACTAATTCCTGCGGTAATCTCAAAGGATAATTTCCTTTTAACTGGTACGGGAGGTTTCGGAATCTGGAGATCAACGAATTATGGTTCAACATACAACCAAACTAATATAACGGATGTTTCGGCTTATGCATTTGCTTTGAAAGGTAACAATCTTTTCGCGGGTTTTTCGGGTAACGGTGTTTTTGTTTCAACAGATGACGGTGCAAGTTGGGTCCAAACCGAACTTCACAACTTAAGAGTTCTTTCTTTGTTTGAAACTGGAAATGAAATGTATGCGGGTGTTGTAAATAAGGGTGTTTACCATTCATCAAACAATGGATTAAACTGGACTCATAGAAATTTTCAATATGAAGATATAAGTGATTTTCTTAGCAATGAAAAAAGAATTTTCGCTGCCACCTTAAACAATGGGTTGTATTATTCTACAAATAACGGAATTAACTGGGCTCGCAGTACTCTTTCTGCAAATGAAGTCTATTTTATTGATAAGCACGGCAACGATCTTTATGCAGGTACAAGTTCCGGCGGAATTCACCGTTCAACAAACAACGGAAGTAACTGGCAAAGGATAGGGCCTAATTTTAATCAAGTTCGCGCACTGAGCGTGCATAATGGGATTATGTTTATTAGTGCAGAAAATACAAATCCGGGCTATATAGGCCTGAAATATTCAACAAATATGGGAAGGAGCTGGCTGAATACTGTTTTTGCAGGTCAAAGAGTTTTATCATTACTATCTTATAATAACTCTTTGTTTGCAGGTACCGAAGACGGGGGTATTTTCAAAACAACCGATAACGGACTAAGCTGGATAAGTCTTGAAATTGGCAGCACAGATGTAAATTGTATATTGGATATAAACAACTATTTGATTTGCGGCACTGGAAGGGGTGTATATTATTCCAGTAATTCAGGGACCAACTGGGTATATCTTAATAATGGTTTGGATAGTCAAAGAGTGTATTCATTAATGGTTTCGGGAAACAATTTATATGCCGGCACAGAATCTAATGCTGTCTGGCGACTGGATATTTCTCAAATTATTGGCATTAACCAAACTAGTGCTGAAATTCCGATTTCACACAAATTGCATCAGAATTTTCCAAACCCCTTTAACCCCGAAACAAAAATCTCATTTGATATACCTTCCTTAAGTCCAGATAGCAGAAATGTAGTTTTGTTGATATATGACTCAGGCGGTAAATTAATTCAAAAAGCAGTAGACCAGAGACTGAACCCCGGAACATATTCAGTTAGTTTTGATGGAAGTAATTTTGCAAGCGGAGTATATTTTTATTCTCTGATAACAGGTAGTTTCAAACATTCGAAGAAGATGATCCTAATCAAATAGTCTTTTACTTTATCGCTTCAATTCTTTTCATTAGCCATTTTTTGTGGAGGATATTTTTCACCTGCATTAAATTTTCTTTCAAATCACCCGCGCCTTTTGAACTCTTGCCGTAACTTATACCTAATAATTTTGTGTAGTAAGTATGAAAGTTTTTGTTCTGTTCGTTAAACACCGGGTTCATCAGGCTTTCTTTCTGAATAAAATGCCTGAAAGAATCAGCCGCCGAAACAGCCTGCTCGATATACCCTGCTTCATAATATAATTTGAGCTGCAAAGATTTCAGACTGAATTTATACGAGATAATTTTAATATTTTTGATCTTTGATAAGTGTTCAAGGGCTTCATCAAATTTCCCTTGTTTGCTTTTAAGTTCTGCGGCGGAATAATTGACCCAGAAATTCCTGTCCTCCGGATCAAGTTTCTCTGTGTATTGGTTAATAAATGATTCAGCCTCTTCAATTCTTTCAAACTCCAATAAAGTGCTGAATATGTTGTTAAACCTGTTGGTATCAAAGTAGTCATCTGTTTCAAATGAATTTATACCCTTGTTAAGCCCGAACAAAAGTATCTCGAGCTTCTCCTCAAGGAATTTAATATCTTCGGTTAAAAAATAATTCTTATGGCAGAAATTTATTATTATAGAAATAATGTTAAAGTTATCTTTTTGGCCAAGCTCTTTGTAAGTGGAATAAAAAGCCTTCTTTAACTTGTAAAGATCTTCGATGTTATTGTTCTTAAGCAGCAGAACCCTTAAGTAAGCCATGTTAAGTGTCGGGAACTCCAGGTAATCAGGATTTTTTTCAAGGAAGCCTGTTATTTCATCAATGAAAACAAGCCTGGGCGTATAGTTGATGATCTGGCTCTGGTTCAGATGGTAGAAATGATCGGCAAGCATTCTTAGGAGATAATAATATGTTAAGTACTTCTGTTCATCAAACATACTTTCATCGGGTATATGGCTTTTGCTTGCCGTAAAGCTAGTGCTGAACAGATATTTCCTGTAAAATGCCATGTGATACTTTTCCAGAAAATCATCGGGACCCGATGGCACGATCTTACCCGCTTCATTTAATCCTTCTTTAAGTATTTTTTCAGAGAGTTTCCTGCTGCCGGGCATTTCCATTAAACTATCAAGCAGGAATTTTTTCTTAAGAATTGAATTTCTCCGGAATGACTCTACCGAAAGAAATTCTTCTGCAAGGTTCTGCAGGTTAGACATTATTACCCTGAAAAAGCCATCATTATACTGGGTTTTGCCGAAGAGTTTTTTGAACACAAACTGTTTTTCAAGCTTTTCTTTTGTGAACTCAGGATGCTGTTTGCGAATATATTCAAACAGCGTTATAAGGGCCTTATTGGTATTGAAGTAAGGTGATTTGATGAATCCGTTAAATTCTTTCAGCTGCTGTTTATTGAAATTTTTCAGTAACGATATCAGGCTGCTGTTATTCATAATTCCTTTAATTAAATACAGTTACACGCTTTCTGGCGGATATGGTTAGAAGAAAATGAAAAACATTTTCTGTAAAAATTCCGAAGATAAAATCTGAAAACATTCTGTGTAAACAGAATTGCGTAAATATAATCAAAAATGTGAATTATTCAACTTCTAAATTGACTTTCACGGTAAAATTGAACTAACAAATTTTTAAAACATTCTTTGATTTACGCATCACAAAAAATGTAATTTTGAAGAAATTAATATCAATTATTAGAATGAAAAGCATGCCGGTTACTAATGTAAGTGTTACACGCGGAGATGAGAACGGGGAGATCAATATTACATGGGATTCATTGAGGCATGCCGAGCTATATGTAATACAATACAGCACCGGGAGCCGCGGTGATCAGAAAGAAGGTGTTTCATGGAAAGTGGCGGATATAATTAACGAATCAAATTATACAATTAAAGGATTGAAAAAGAGCAAAACATATTTGTTCCGCGTAGCTGCTGTGACCGCAAAAAAACAGGGTCCGTGGAGCAAAACTGTAAAGAAAAGTATTGATAATAACTAAACAAATAATACAATGAAAAGTCCAAGAGACGCAATGAACTAACGCTATATAAACAAAAAGTGAGTATTTGGGGGAATCAATAAAAATAAAAGGAGATATAAATGAAACAATTTAACGCGAAACGTTTTAACATCTTTTTTGCGCTTTTAGCATTCATATTCCTATGCGGAAATATGATAAATTCACAGAACATTGAATCATCGGGTGATATGTACCGGGCCCCGGGTGAGACAAACAACACGGCATTTGAAAAAAACTCAATACCCTCTGCGCTGATGCAGGAGTATCAAGCCGCAAAACTTCGGCGAGATAATGACGCAAAAGAAAGATTAGGCAGGGAAATTCAGAAATATCTTCCAATGGAAAACACTCTTAATAATAACCCGGGTGATATGCCTGTACAGCAAACGGCGGTTAATCCACCCTTCAATCCAGACTGGTACAGCTCAGATGTAATGGTACACAGCGGCGCAGTCGCCTATTCAGGCGGTTTTAGACAGGTTGATCTTAAACAGGGAGAAGACGGCTGGATGTATATGGCAGTTAACAAAAGACCCACAGGTAGTGTTTTCGGAAGTATAACCGTGTACAGATCCTCAAATGGAGGAGCTACATGGGCAACGATAGGTGGACTGGACTGGGCAAGCAGGTACATTCAAAGTGTATCAATGCTGGTAGAAAACCGAAGCAATACAAACTTTGGTGACTCAACAAAAATTGCGCTTTACTATGTAACGAGCGCAACATCAAATTTTAATGACGCAAGACTGGAATCATTAACAATGAACCGCAATGGCGCGAACTGGAATTATAATTTAGTATCAACGCCGGCGGCAGGAAACAAATATGAGTATCCATCTTCCTGCAGTGATGGTATGTATTGGGGAACCGCCACTTATCTTCATTGCGTGGTAAGGGAAGCAAGTAATGCCGGTGTACAGGTTGGCTTAAGGCACTTCTTATCAACAAATTGGGCGGAAACTCACACCAGCGCGCTGATTAACACAGGCTGGAATGATTTCTATCCTAATATTCAGTATGGAGAAAAAAACACAGGAACTGACTCAATATATATTGCAGCAGAAAGAAGATTTGCGGCAAACGAATATGGCTTAAGGCTTATTGCTACTTCAGAATTTGTTTCAGCAAATCACTTCACATATTTTGTCGCATTTGCCTCAGGTGTGAGATATGAAAAACCCGAACTAACTGTAGTACAGCAGTATTTTTCTCTACCCAGAAAAATGCTTATTACCTGTACACGCGATAGAAACCCGAGGTTCTTTTATTCCACTAACGGAGCGCAAACCTGGGTGATAGATCAACTGATGGGAACAAGCAGTACGGTAACCGCGGATTTCACAACCTGCAGCAGTGATTCATTAACGAGCGGGGGTCAGTATGTCATTATGGGATTTGTAACAGACGACGGAGATTCCGTGAACGTTAAACAGCTTTCAATTCCGCCCTCTACAACTTATGCTTATTATAAAAGAAACACTAATGTTTCCTCAGGACTTGTTGCGCCAACAACCTCAATTTATAAAGTTGGCGGAACAAAATACGCCGCTTTTGGATATCCCGGTTCAGGCCCTACAAACGTGTTTTACAACGCAGAACAGCTTGTGACGGCAATTGAGCCTATCAGCAGCAATATGCCGGATAAGTTTGCATTAAGCCAGAACTATCCAAATCCGTTCAATCCTGTTACAAACATTAATTTTTCGCTGCCAAATGCCGGAAACGTAAGACTTGTTGTATTTGATATGACAGGCAGGGAAGTGGCAGTATTGGTAAACGGTCAATACAGCGCAGGAACATACAAAGTGGATTACAATGCATCATCACTGGCAAGCGGCGTGTATTTCTACAAACTTGAAACTGAAAGCTTTACAGACGTAAAGAAAATGATGTTGATTAAATGACGCAGTAGTTTAAGAAACCTTGTTTTCTAAGGTTGATAAAGTAACAGAGTTACTTTTGAAATCCCGTTTAGCGGGACTGATAAAATGATACAGAAATTTAGTTGATTGAATGCTTCTCCGTTTTAATTTACACTTCAATTAACCCGGGTGAGACGTCTTTGCCCGGGTTTTTTAAAAATTAAAAATACAGTTATGAGTTCATATTTTGATAAGTTATCTGAATACTATAAATCAGAGCAGGCGGAGAAAGATAAAACCAGGTTTGAAAAACAGGTTAAGAATACTTTTGTTTCAACATTTGTAATAATTGGAATCGTGCTTTTTCTGATAGCCGTTCTCGTTCTTTATTCTGTAACCAGATCTGTTTTAGGCTGAAAAACTCCGTGCCTTTTGAAGAACTGCCCGCACAGCAGGGACCATAAACCCGTAAATTTCTTTGGTGCTTTTTATTTTTCAGAAATCTCCAAACACTTTTTTAGAAGCCATCTTCTCTGAATGAGGTTTTCGTCGGCTTCGATCGTGCGGTAAATATCATCAACATTCAGAGAATTCTTTTCTCTGGCTTCAAACAGGCGGTTTACCGCCTTGAGGAAATCAGCTGAGCGCTGCCTGAATATATCGCTGATAAGTTCAGTTGAACGGATAAATTGCCGTGTTGAATCCACCAGCAGTCCAAACTCTTCCCAGCGGTTAAGTTCAAACAGCGCAATAAGTTTTAGGATCCTGAAGTTTACTTTATTGTACACCAGGAAGGGGTCGTGTTTGTTTATAAACTCAAGGGCAGTTATGTAATTTCCCCTGGCAAGGTGAAGGCATGCCTGTGTGTAATTGATAGTATCTTCAACGTACTCCCCTTTAAGTTCTCCTGAATACTTTTGATAGAACTTTTCGGCTTTATCAAGCTCTCCTGCGTCAATATGCGCATCCATTGCCACAAGAAAATTTGCGGGTATAATTATTTTTAACTGCGGGTCAATAATTATACCAAACTCATCAGCTTTATCAATTACCCGGCTTAGATCCATGTTAAAGTCATGGGTGGCGCTGTGATTATGTTTGAGGCAATAGTTTATAAGAAAAATGAAAAAAAAATAACAAACGCGTTTCGGCATTCCCGCGCCGTTGGCAAAAAGGAAATCTCGGTAACTGAAAAAATGTTCATGTCCTTCTTCCGCGCGGTACATGTTCATCATAAGGCGGTTCACCTCGAAGGTAGGCATTTGAGGATAATCTTGTTTTTCCATAACAGCCGCAAAAGAATTGAGATCGATGTGGTTCAGCATTTCTTCTGCAATGTTAAATTTGGCCGCATTATTGTAAATATTTTTTTCAACCCATGTGCGCGCTGTTTCCTGCATCAGGATAGAAAGAAAATATATTATTCCATACCTGTAATAGGTCATACGGTGCTCAAAGTTTTTGTGTGAGTTGTTGTTATCGGTCGCGAAATTCATCCATTGTATCTGCAGCAGGTGCCTTTCAAGCAGGCGCTGGAAATCATATACAGAAATTTCATCAAATCTTTTTTCAAGCTCCCGGGCTTTGTGTTCAAACAGGCGGTTCAATCTCCGCTCTCTGAGCTCAATAGCGGTAAACAGTTCAATAAACCAGGCGTTTTCTGAGTTGGCGCGTTTTATACCGATATATTTTTCAGCCATATTGTGCAGCAGCGAAGCAATTTTACGAACAACAGCATCATCATATTTTTTGCCTGGATAGATATTGGAATATAGTCTTTTGCGTTCAATTTTTTCTTCTTTGAATTCAGGATAATGCTTCTTAAGTTCACGCCAGAATTTGTAAATGTATGCGCTTCCGCCAAAAAAGGGCGAACGAACAACTTTATCGAATTCCTTGATTTCCTGTTTTGAAAAAGAGCTGAGTATTTGAATGACTGCAAATTTGTACATTATTTTCGCTCACTAGTTTGTTAAATTTATGCTGTTTTGTAACTATATGGGTCATTTTAGCTTAAAAATTCAAAAAAAACAATTCACTATTACGTAAAATTCTCTTTGGTAAATTTACCTGTGAAAAGTAACTTTGAAAAATTAAACAAAGGAAAATAAATATGGAAAAGAAAAAATTATTCGCGCTTGTATTGGCGGCATTTATTATGCTGGCATTTGCCGGCAAAGCCGAAGCTCAATCCCTGTATTTTTGTGAGGGTGTAGATGACAGCGGCTACCCGATAACTGAATCATCGGTATTTAATATTTCTTCAAAAGGCGGCTATCTTTACACGCTGGTTAGATTGCCTTATTCAATTGAGTGCCGATCGGTTAGAATAGAAATTTACCGGAACGGAAATTATGATAACACAATTTATATTGATACGGAAAAAAGCTGGACATGGTTCTGGAAGAAGATTACTTTTTATAAAGCCGGCACATATACCATGTATGTGTATGATTGCTTCGATTACAAGTTAACATCAGGCAGCGTGAAGATACAGATCAAGTAAATTTTTCTCTCTCGCTGTATCCTCCTTTGGAAAGAGCCGCAATAAGTTGCGGCTCTTTTTGTTTTCGTAAGCTGCAGTTCCCGGTCGAAGGATCGATAGGTATTAAATCAAATCAATGGGTTTTTTATTTTGTGATGATGATTTATCTTGCAGGAAATTATCCGGGTAAAATGAATTCTCAATCCGCTGAACAATCAACAGCCAAAGGCGTTATGGCCGCCCTGGCAAGTTTCTTTTTCCTTTCGTTAATTGGGGTATTTGTGAAGCTATCTTCTTCTCATGGCGCGCAGCTTTGGTGGATAGTATTTATCCAGTACTCCACGGCATTCGCGCTGGCAATTGCCATAAGCGCAAAAGAAAAATTCCGTAACCTAAGATCACAGAACTATCCGTTTGAATTTCTGCGCGGCGGCGCGGGCTTGCTTTCATTCATATGTTTTGTTTACGCAATGACGGAAATTCCGCTGGTTGATGCCTCTTTACTGCAGAATACGGCGCCGATATTTATTCCCATAATAGCGCTTTTCTGGCTGAAAGATGTAATTGAAAAAAAGATCTGGTACGGCGTGGCTATAGGGTTTGTGGGTATAATCCTGATAATAAAACCCGATGGAGCATCGTTTAAGGCGGGGGATCTGCTTGGGCTGGTTTCAGGGGTATTGCTTGGGTTTGCGTATGTTGCCATGAAGGTAATTACAAAAACAGATAAGTTCAAAACAATACTATTTTATTTTTCTTTAACGGCGTTTGTGATATCGCTGCCGCTTGGTATTATATACTGGTCAAACCCGGTGCTTGAAGGGTGGCTTTTCGCGATTGGCTCGGGGGTATCCTTTGTGAGTTACCTGAACCTTCAGCAGGTGGCTTATAAACACATTGAACCCAATAAGCTGAGCCCGTTTAATTATTCTGTGGTAGTTTTTACGGGTTTATTGGACTGGTGGATATTTAATCATGTTCCGGGTTTGCTTACAATTATTGGCATAGCTGTAGTTTGTTTAGGCGGCATACTAGCGATAGTTCACCACGAAAAGAAGGCAGAGGGTTTAAAGCACAGCTGGCATTAAGAGAAATGTTCAAACTTCTCTTTTAAAAATCCAAAGCATACTATCTGTCACTCCCGGTCTGTAAGCACTATGACATTGCGGAACAACTGAAATAAGCTCCCAGCCTTCTATGCCTAGACCGTTAAGATTTTCATCTGTCCATTTAGTATAGACTATTTTTTTATCTTTTGGGTTTTTCGGTTCACCCGTGAAAATGTATTCCGCATAGAATTTATACTCGAATTTCTTTCCCATAAGCTTTATTATTTAATTTTGTTGTGAATAGAATATTATTACTGCAGCTTTTCCTTGTTCCATCTTTTAACAGAATTAATTACCCAGTTACCCTTGCAGTTATTAATTTCAAATCTATCCGTAAATTTACCATTGCCGTTTGCTGGATCAAAGGAATCATAAGTAACGATTACTTCAAATATACAATCAGAGACTTTGTAGCAGTAAATATCTTCACTATAAACTTTGGTGCTTGTTATACCGCCATACTTTTTACTAGAAGAAAAAGATTCAAAATCTCCTCTAATTGAAGGTGACATTTTATCATAAGCAGACCTGAAATCTCTTTTGCCAAGATTTTCAATCCATTCAATTACCTGCCTTATAGCCTCTTTTTTATTAATACTGCTTTGGCTTTCTGTAAAATTAAAAGTAGTTTTTATTATGGGAGATTCTTCATATTTACTGCCGTTCCAGCGTAGAAGAGTTTGAATAGTATCTTGTTGTGTGATAATGTCGCAAAATCCGTTATTAAAAGACGCCAGAAAGCCCGGGGATTCATAAGCTTTATATTTTATAATCTCATTCCATTTACCATTTGGATCTCTTTTTAGAATCACCGTTTCACCTTTAGATGATCCGAAACATTTTTCACTGCCATAATATGTTCTCATTACTTCAGGAAAATTATCGTAGTTAATATCAATGAATTGAATGTGGTAACTAACAATGCTGTCGCATTTGCCATCTTTAGGCAAAAACTGACCTTCAATTTGGCTAAACTCCCCATTTGATATTTCAGAAATTATTTTTGCGGTATCTTCACTATTTAGTAGTATATTAGGTGAGCCCGGCTGAATTTGAAACCCCGGACCTATTTTAGCAAGTGGAATTAAATATATTCCCCTGGAAGCAAACGAACACGGAGTACCAAACTCCATTTCAACTAAATTTCCATCTTTAATTCCAAACTGGAGTTTCATCATCTCTTCTGTGCTTTTAGGATTTGATATATAATCTTCCCAAAACATATCACCATAACCGCAAATGTTTCTGAAATAACCGGTAACAATTTTCTTGAAATTAGAAAGACCCACTTGTTTTACATTAAGATCTACGTTCGTTAAGATTCGTGCATTTTTCAGGTCAGCGTTAACAGTAACAACCTCTAAACGAATACCGGCCGATGTACCTGTGCCATCGACCATTCCCCAGGATTCCTGGCTCAAAGAGAGGATACTGTCGTTCAGGGTCAGAATTTCAAACGAAAGAGTGGAATTAACCATTCCCTCTGCGCTGCTGTAAACAAAGTCATTTATATTTCGGGTAAAAATACTGTTTAACTTATCTTCGAATTCTTTGTTTTTTAAACCCGATATTTTCGGGTAGTGACCATCTACAGCAATTCCTTCTGTTTCAATTGGATTAAAGAAGATGGGGTCTATTTTTATTATATCAGAAGTTGGAGTGTTTTTGCTTGCGTCATTTTGGTTTTTGTTGCTTTGGTCTTGTTTTGAGCAAGACAATACACATACAGCTAAAAAAATTAAAATTGGAAATTTCATCTATTGTGTTGTTTAATTAAATCATTTTTATTTAGATAAATGTGAAGTGAAAAATCATCCGCCCAGTGGTTTCTACCACCGCATTGTGATCTATTAATTATAATATAACATTCCTGTTTACCGGGTAATATTAATTCATAACCAGTCGTATAAGAGTTAATTGAAATTTCGTTTAATTTGTGATCAAAGCCATTGAAAACAGTATTTATTGTATAATCATAATCTTCATTATCGTGAAAACATTTGGCACAACCTACGCCTATATAAATATTTGAATATCCGGTTTGATTTCCATTTAAAGTTATATAACACTCTGAAGAATTGTACTTATCTTTAGATTTTTTGCTTTTCAAAATCAATTTATCGGTTAATTTACCATCTTTTGATTTGTTTAAATACAATTGTTTATCAAATACAATAAACCCGATATTATCTAAGGCAGACCATTCGACATTAATTTTTTTATCAGATTGTTCTGGTAACAATGAATATATTAAATCATACAATTCAATCGATTCGCCTTTTTTGTGGGTTTTTACAGGCTGCGTTGAAGTTTGCTTAGTTTGTGCGATAATCTCTTTTTTATCAGAATTTTTTACGCTATCAAAACTTTGTTTTGAGATTCCATCCTGTTTTGAGCAGCCCAGAGAAAATACAACGGTAATTATAAATATAACTAGTCTCATTTTACTTTTAGTTTTTTAATTTATCAAAAATTTTCTTTCCAAAATTATCCCACATGGTTTTATGGAAAACCACAAATAAAATAATTAACCCTAATAATAATGCTCCCAGAATCAAAGGTAATCCACAGCATACTATCCCTGAACCATCCTGCAGGAATAGAATTAAAACAAATGCAACTATGTTAAATGAGCCCAATGTCCATTTCAAGAACTCATTATATTTCTTTAACGCTTGTTTCATGTTAGTGTATTCTAAGTTTATAAATGACAGTTACTTTCCTGTTATTGTAAATTCAACTCTGCGGTTAAGTTGCCTGCCTTCTTCAGTATCATTTGAGGCAACGGGATTGCTTTCGCCAAATCCTTTAAATGTTACCCTTGATGCCAGAATATTATTCTGCAAAAGGTAGGTATAAACTGCTTTCGCGCGGTTTTCGGAGAGTTTCAGATTGTACTCATCTGTGTTAACGTTATCAGTATGACCGGAGATCTGAATTGTAATACCGGGATTTTGATTCAAAAAGCTCACCACCCTCTGCAGCTCCGGAAAAGATTCATCTTTTAGCTGAAATTTACCGGAATCAAAGAATATATTGTTCAGCTTAATGGTTTCACCAACCTGAATGGGCACTAGATATAAATTCCTCTCAATTTCTTTATACCTGCTTAACTCAGATGCGTCAATGTTATCATTTACAGATAAATATCCGTCTGCTTCAGCCCTGAACCCGTACTTCCTTCCTTTTGGCAGAGTTATTTTATAGTCTCCTGTAGCCGGGTCGGTTCTTGCTATACCCTGCTCAATACCGCTTGGCAGCATTTCATAATAGATCTTTGCATCAATTGGCTGACCTGATCTGCTATCAAGCACCTTACCGCTTACCATGAAGACCGGTTCAGACCTGACTCTTTTGGGGATTTTTATCCTGTAAATATCTTCATTGTTACCAGCAGAACTAGAAACAAAATAAGCATATTCACCAGATGCGGAGAAAAAATAATAAGCGTCAAAACCACTTGTATTAATCTGTTCTCCCATATTCTCCGGTTCACTCCAATTCTTCCATGTATCATCAAGTCTCCTTGACATAAATAGATCAGCATCCCCAAAACCGCCCTTGCCTTTGCTTGAATAGTATAACGTCTTTTCGTCAGAAGCAAGGAATGGCGAGATTTCTTCTGAACTTGAGTTTACAACGGGCCCTAAGTTCATAGGCTCAGACCAATTGCCATCGTTTTCAGAAAATGATGCATATACATCCCTATCCCCATAACTATCATTTCTCTCAACGGTCATTAATAAGATTTTACCACTATTAGATAAGTAATATTCTAAATATTTACCGTCATTATAGTAATTCTTTATATTCAGTTTTTCAGGAAATGACCAGCCATCTGATTTTTTATTTGTGATTGAAATCCCAGAAGAGAGAGTTCCATCTGAATTATATACATGCCCTATAACCAGTGTGTTACCATCAGGGGTAACGCCGCCAATATGATTTGGATACTTGTTGTTTATAGGTGGACCGATGTTATATGCGATAGACCATTCACCTTCCTGTGTGAGAGCAGAAACCCAAATATCCTGTTCTTTACTGCTTCCGTAATTTTCTGGGTGGTCTTGCCTTACAAAGTAAAGTTTACGACCATCTGGCGAAATTATCGGTCGTAACTCAGTGTATGGGCTGTTAACATTTGAACTTAATAGCTCTTTTTCGGATAAGAAGTTTCCTGATAATCCTTCATAATCAAAGTCTTCAGCGAAAATTTTCAAGTCAGGTAAAATGTTTTCCGTATCCCACATTCTGATCTTACCCGCCTTGCTTCCGCTTGTTATATATTTTCCATCAGGTGAAAAAGCTGCGCATAAAACATCATCATTGAAGCCTTTGAGCTTCGATATCATCTTGCCGGTTAAAATATCCCAGGTTCTTACGCTTTTATCGTCACCTGAGCTAACAAGATATTTTCCGTCGGGCGAAAAGCAAACGGTATTTACATCACTCTTATGTCCAGAAAGGGTTTTGTGCTTGCGGAATGTTGATGAATTCCATATTATTATTGATTCATCTTTGCTTGCGCTTGCGAAATAGCCGCCATCCGGTGAAATATCAATGTGGAAAACTTTGTCGTCATGCCCCCTTAGATCCAATGCAACATTATTTTTTTCAATACTGTAAACCACTATATTCCCGTTAGCGCCTGTTATAATCAGATTTTTAGAGTCTGAAGTAAACAGAGAACTGAAATAATTCGCACGGTAAGATTCGGTTAAATTGTTGCCAAACAAAAAGAGCCCCAGTTTTATATCTTTCTCCAGAACCTTTATAGTTCTTAGCTGTTTTAGGTTTTCATCACACAGTGCAACTTCATAATGATACTTTTTGTAGTCATATTTCTTTCCGTCTTCATAATAATAATGGTCAGTCATATAAAAATAGTTCACAGCAACATACTTTTTATTGCTGCTGAAGCTAATAGAGTAGTGCCTGTGCGCATTCCGGAATTTAGCAATCTCGGCGCCGTTTTCAGGATTCAATAAGAAAGTAACGCCCTGTAATGTGGTTGCACCAAGCAGTTTATTATCCTGTGAATATTTCACACTGGTAATATTCCCTCCCAAAGAATAATTATCAATTTTAGAGCCGGTTGCCGACTCCCAGATAATAATGCTGCCATCTTCACCACTGCTTGCAAATTTTTTCGCATCCGGCGAAAATGCTATGCAGTTAATGTTGCCAGAGTGCCCGGATAAGGTTTTTACATCCTGTGAATATACGTGAACCATAAGTTGTGTAATTGCAATTACTGATAAAACTAATTGGTAAAGTCTTTTTTTCATTTTCTGCCTCCTGAAAATGTTGGTAATTTTATAAAATAAAACAGGGATAACCCCGCAGCATTGCTGCGGAGCTATCCCTCTAAACGCGTGAATGCAAATATAATTATTAATGTTGTTAATTGTCAATTTATTTATTGAATATTGATTTTAGAACTGTGCAATATATTACCATTATTATCAAAGGCCTCAAGCGTACAATCAAATTTTGCGCTCTCTTTTCCTGTTTTAAACATGACACCGTGTAAACCTTTTGATATATCCCCATCAACCAACATTGTTTTTGCGCCGGTTTGTAGATTGATTGCATATAGAATAACGTAACAGTCATCATTCAAATTGAATTTGATATTAATGCATTCATTATTTGAATTTGCCTGAAATAATGCAAATCCCTGGCTGCCCGCAGATGAATTATTTGTGTTTTGAGCATTTGTTGAAAAGCAAGCAAAAAACAAAAAAGCTGTGAAAAGTGCGATTTTTGATATTGTTTTCATTTTGTTTGTTAGTTTATTTTTTATTAATTTAGTTTTAATATATTTTCCTATTCTGAACTGTTACAAATATATTCACCTGCTTTAAGTTGAACAAAGAGAAATTAATCCTGAATTCATCTCAGGAAATTTCTAAAATGTATTAAAAACAGCAAAAAAAAGAACATTTCTTAATAATTCTTTCATCTCAAAATATGTTGAAAAGTAATGCTTTAGAGATCATTAAGAGCCTCACAAAACCAGAAATTGCCGAATTCAGCGATTTTTTGTTCTCTCCTTTCTTCAATAAAAAAACGACTGTAATTAAATTATTCACTGAAACAATGAAGTATGCCCCGGATTTTACGGATAACAGCTTAGAAAAGGAAACGTTATGGTCAAAAATATACCCCAATAAAGAATTTAACTATGGAGTTATGAAAAACCTTATACATGATCTTACCAAACTTGCAGAAGAATATATTACACAAAAAGAATACGAGCTGAGAGAACTGCAGCAATTTGAGAATCTCTTTGCATCGTTAAGCAAAAGAAATTTAAGAAATGTTTACCTAAAAAAGGAATTATCACTTAAGAAAAATTTCAAAGACGATAATGCGGACTTTACAAATAGAACATTTGATGAATTTTACGGCAGCTTAACAAAAATTTATGAAATAAAACTTTGGGATTCATCATTCAATGATCAGCAGAAATATTTAAATGAAGATATTTATTGCCTAACAGATAGTTTCGTAACGGGTATTTTGGTTCATTTGATCAATGTTTATTATTTGACTGAAGTAAGCTCATATAACGATAGAGGGAAAGAAATTGCCGACAATCCGGCAGGTATTATTTTAAAGAGTATATCGGAAGAAACTTTTCAGAACATAATAAGGGAAGTAAGTAACCGCTCAGAATTTAAATCCAGGGTAATTAAAGGTTATTTTTTGGCTCATAAAGCTAACGCAAATTTAAACGAATCCAAACATTTTTTTGAATTTAAAAATTACTTTTTGAATAATTATCAGAACATGCCATATAATTATATGAAAGATATGGATACTTATTTGCTAAATGTTCTATCTTCGCTTAGAGACCCCTCGGTTGATAAAAAGAGCGAGTTCTATAGTTATCATAATTTCAGACATGCAAACAATCTTGTGCCGGAGCGAAATAATCAACTAAACAGTATGCAGTTCATACCCTGGATGTTCCTTTTTCTGGATGAAAACAAACCCGATGAACTTGAAGAATATATTAAGAGCTATAAAGATTACATTGTGGACGATGATAGAGCAGCCACTCATATTTTTGCAGAGGCGATGTCATTGTTCCTGAAATCTGAGTTCAGTAAATCATTGTCATTAGTGAATAAGATCAAATTTAAGTCGGCAATGCCGAAAAATATTCTGAAAAAATTCTCGCTCATGATCTTTTATGAACTGAAAGATTTTGAAGGGTTTAACTTTGCTTACGATTCCTATAAACATTTTTTAAGCTATGGTGATTGGGCCAAAAAAGATTGGTTAGAGCATTATATAGAAAAGACCAAAATATTCGCGGGGGTAATAGACACATTATTTAAGTTATGGGAATCAGAAGATAGAACCAGAATATTAGCTTACGAAAATGAACTTGTTAATCTTAATATAGATAACAAGAAATGGTTTCTGAGAAAAATTAATGAATTAAAAGATTAGTTAACTCCAATTTTAGAATATACCAAGTGGTAATTTATGGGTAACTTGCCGGCATACTAGCGATAGTTCACCACGAAAAGAAGGCAGAGGGTTTAAAGCACAGCTGGCATTAAGTAGTTCTGCCTGCGGCATTGTAGTCATTTTGACTACAATGCTTTAAGTATATATGTTATTCCTTGTATACACACTATACGTTATTATTGCATCATGAAAGAAACCAAACCGATCAGTATAGCAATATTAGCGGCAATATTTTTAAGCTGTCTGCTGGCTATGAGCATTCAAAGCCAGCCTGTTTCAAACGATGAATTATCAACCAAAGATAAAGAAATTGCAGCACTTAAGAGCGAAATTGAGATTTTGAAATCCGGCAAAGAAATAAACTCAGCAGGTCTGAACTCAATTACCGTAAATATCTTAATAATGCTGTTATTTTCTGCGGGAGTTGGGTTTATTTCAGCTTTTTGGGTCAAACGCAGAACAAGATCTATGTGCCACTGTCATATAAAAAGACTGAAATTAATGAAAAAAATGGCTGAAGCAAAGAGAACAATATAAAGTCGTTCTTTTCGTGGCGGGATAGTTTTTTATTTACCTATTAGAAGCTACAAGGACACCCTTCCTGTTAACATACGTATAATTAATAAGTTAGAGTAATTGATGCTTGTTTCTAATATATAGTGTAATATAGTAAATCCAATACCTTGCATAGTTCTCAAAAAACCCCTATATTTGTGAGATAATTGATGTTTATGATTTGAAACTGGCGCTCCTAAAAGCGTCTTTTTTGTTCTATAGACCCTGCTTTGGGGGTAGGTTTAAAAATTTATTATAAAAATTAAATTAAATATATATAATAGTATGAGGCTTAAGAAATGAAATCTGAGATAGTTGATTCCTTTTCACAGATGGTGAAGGATAAAAAGATCGACAGGGACCTGCTTGAAAGTATAATCAAGGAAGTGTTCGGTATGATGATAAAGAAGAAATACGGTCAGAATGCAAACTATGACGTAATTGTGAATATGGATAAGGGCGATATTGAAATGTATCTTTCAAAAGCTGTTGTTGAAACGGTTGCCGACCCTGAAACTGAAATAACAGTTGAAGAAGCAAATGAACGCTCGGGTGAAGAGCTTGAAGTAGGCGATGATTATACGGAAGTTCTTGATTACGTTACCTTCGGCAGGAGGCACATTGTAAACCTGAAGCAGAACCTGAACCAGAAGATAAGAGAAGTTGAAAAGGAAATTATCTACAATGATTATAAAGATCTTGTTGGCGAAATAATTGTAGGTGAAATATACCAGATAAAGCCTCACAGCATATTGTTAATTCATAACGGACATGAGATACAGTTTCCCAAAGGCGAACAGATAGCGCGTGAGCGATATAAAAAAGGCGAATCGATAAGAGTATATGTAAAAGAAGTTTCAAAAAAATCATCAGGTCCGCCTTCAATAATAGTATCGCGCTCCGCGGATGATTTCCTGAAGAAATTATTTGAGCTTGAGATCCCCGAGATCTACGACGGCGTTATTGAGATAAAAGGCGTATCGCGCGAGCCCGGCGAAAGAGCCAAGGTTGCGGTTTATTCATATGATGACAGAATAGACGCGGTTGGCGCATGCGTTGGAATGAAGGGTATCAGGATACACTCCATAGTGCGCGAGCTTGCAAACGAAAACATTGATGTTATAAATTACAGCGATGATATCGGTCTGTATATCGCAAGGGCGCTTGCGCCGGCAAAGCTTAAGGATATTTATCTTGATAAAGCGAACAAAGTCGCGAAGATTGTTGCTGATGAAGATCAGATATCACTTATAATAGGTAAGAACGGACAGAATATAAAGCTTGCAAGTAAACTGACAGATTATGAAATTGATGTTGAGCGCAACAGCGGCAGACCTAAAGATATTGAAGAAGCATTAGAGCGCGAGCTTGAACTTCAGGCTGAAGAAGCTGAAAATGAGGAACTGGAAGAATCAGAAGAAACGGCGGAAAATGAAGATGAAAACATCCCGAAACTGCCGAAGGATATGAAAGATTCCGGAGATGAAGAAGACGAAGATGATGATAGCGACGACGAAGAAGATGACGATGAAGAGGATGAAGAAGCTGACGAAAAAGAAGCTGCAGAAGAGGAAAAGAAATAAGCGCGGGACCCGCGGAGTTTTAGCGGGCTGAATTTCAACACAGCACTGAACAGGATCAATAAATCTGCACATCAGTAATATAAAAAAGAAGGTAAAAAAAATTTAATGCCCGAAACAAATAAAGGTTCAAAAGGAATACAGATATCAAAGATTGCCAAAGAAGTCAACAGGCAATCAAGCGAAATACTTGAATACCTGAAACGCATAGGTATTGAAGTAGGCGGCGTTATGTCAAAAGTTGATGAAAGTGCTTATCATAAGGTTTTAGGGCATTTTAAAAGTGATCTTGAAGAGGCTGAAAAGCATAAACAGAAGCTTGTTGAATTCAAAAAGAAGCATAAAGGAATTGAAATTGCCGAAATAGAGGATGAAGTACGCAAGGAAACCGAAAAGAAGCTTAAAGAAGAAGAAGAGAAGCAGAAGAAAAGAGACGAAGAAGATAAAGTAAAGCATGAAAGAGAATCGCAGTTACAAAAAGACCTCGAAGAAAAACGCCGGCTTATAAAAGAAAAAGAAGTTGAGCTTGAACAGCAGAAGATAAGAGAAGAAGAAGCAAAGAAACAGGCTGCGCTTGACGCATTAAAACCAAAACCTGTTGAACCGGCAAAACCGGAGATTAAACCTACCGATACCAAGGCGGCAGAAGTTAAGCAGGAAAATATTCCCGCGGCTAAGAAGCCTGATGAGAAATCAGCTTTTAAACCGGCGGAGAAAAAACCATACACGCAAAAACCGGGTGAATTTAAGCCAAAGAGACATGACGACAGGTATGGCAGGAGAGATGGCGGCGGATACAAAGGCAAAAGCAGCGGAACAAGCGGCAGCGGAACAAGCGGCAGCGGAACGGGCAGCGGCACCACCGGCAATAAGAAGCCGGGCGGTTACCAGGGCAGAAAAACCGGGGGAACGTTTGAGCGTGTTACTATTAAAGACGATTTCCGCAAAAACAAAAAGCCGGCTCCGGGCGGACAGAAACCGGGATTCAAAAAACCGTTCACTTCCCGTGAAGACGAGAAGAAAAAAGATGATAAAGGGCAGACAAAGCCGGCAACAGAAAATGCTGATGCACAGGCAAAAAAGCGCGACTTTGATAAGAATCTAAAATCAAAGAAACAGAAATACCAGGATGGCGCAGAAGCCAAGAAAAAGAAAAAATTAGCGGATGAAGAGGTTACAGCGGAAATTGAAGAAGCAATCCGCGAGACCATGGCAAAGATGGATGAATCCGGTTCATCAACAGCGCGCCAGCAGTTAAGGAAAAGAAAAAAGAAAGAACGTTTAGAGCAGGAGCTGAAAGAAGCTGAAGAGATCTTAGCCAGGGCTAATATTATCCAGGTTACGGAATTCGCTTCTACATCAGAGCTTGCTACTTTAATGGAAATAGAAGTAAGCCAGCTTATACAGAAATGTTTTGAGCTTGGTATGATGGTAACAATCAACCAGAGGCTTGATAAAGATCTTATCACACTTCTGGCGGATGAATTCGGATTTAAGATCGAATTCCAGAAAGAATATGAAGTTGACTCCCTTGCTGATATTGAAGATGATGAAACAAAACTTGTTCACAGGCCACCTGTTGTTACTATCATGGGTCATGTTGATCATGGTAAAACATCGCTGCTTGATTATATCCGTAAAGCAAGTGTTGTCGCAGGCGAAGCCGGTGGTATAACGCAGCATATAGGCGCATACCAGGTTAAACTTGAAGATGGCAGGCTGATATCATTCCTTGATACGCCGGGTCACGAAGCGTTTACCGCCATGAGAGCGCGCGGCGCGCAGATAACCGATATTGTTGTGCTGGTTGTTGCCGCTGATGACAGCGTAATGCCCCAGACTATTGAAGCTATTAACCATGCGCTGGCCGCTAATGTACCGATAGTTGTAGCAATAAATAAGATAGATAAACCCGGGGCAGACCCAACGAAGATCAAAACGCAGCTTTCAGAAAAGGGCGTTCTGGTTGAGGAATACGGCGGTAAATACCAGTCGATAGAAATTTCAGCGAAACAGGGAACAAATGTAGATCAGCTTCTTGAAAAGATATTGGTTGAAGCGGAAGTACTTGACCTGAAGGCGAACCCCGATAGAAGCGCAAGGGGCGCTATAGTTGAAGCGAAGCTTGATAAAGGCAAAGGAATAACCGCAACGGTTCTTGTTCAAAAAGGTACGCTGCATACAGGTGATTCATTTGTAGCCGGGAATTTTAACGGCAGGGTGAAAGCCATGTATGATGAACGCGGCCATAGAGTTACCACTGCGCTTCCTTCAACGCCCGTTCAGGTACTTGGATTTGACGGTATGCCGCAGGCAGGTGATGTGCTGGTTTCAATGGATAGCGAACGCGAAGCCAGAGAAATTGCTTTAAAGAGACAGCAGCTTAAGCGCGAACAGGATTTCCGCCAGGTGAGATTCATAACACTTGACGATATTTCCAAACAGATCAAAGAAGGTAAACAGGTTGATCTTAATGTTATCATCAAAGGTGATGTTGACGGTTCGGTTGAAGCGCTTTCGGATTCACTGCTTAAACTTGGCACAAGCGAAGTGAAAGTAAGTATTATTCACAAGGCTATCGGTGAAATTACCGAATACGACGTTCTGCTCGCCGCAGCATCAAGCGCAATTATAGTAGGGTTTGGTGTAAGGCCCAACCTGAAAGCAAGGAAACTTGCCGAGACTGAAAAAGTAGATATTAGGCTTCACAATATAATTTACGATGTGATAAATGAGATCAAGCTTGCCCTTGAGGGTCTGCTTGAACCTGAAAAAACCGAAGAAGTTCTTGCTACCGTTGAAGTAAGAGAAACATTCAAAGTGCCAAAGATCGGTACGGTTGCAGGATGTTACGTTGTTGATGGTAAGGTTGTAAGGAATAATAAAGTAAGGCTGCTGCGCGATGGATTTGTGATATTTGACGGTCACATTAACGCGCTTAAGAGATTTAAAGATGATGTAAGAGAAGTAGAACAGGGATTTGAATGCGGTATGAGCCTTGAGAACTACAACGATATAAAGGTTGGCGATATAATTGAATCTTACACAATTGTAGAAACTAAACGAAAGCTGGAGCAGAAGTAGGTTTATAATTTGCCAAAGTTATATGAATATTTAGGAATAGTTGTCATGTTCTACTCTAACGAACATACACCAATTCATGTTCACGGCAATTACTAAGGCAGTGAAACCAGGGCAGAAATAGTGGTAGTAGACGGAAAGATTGTAAAAGTAGTTTTCAAAAAAGTTAGAGGTAAGAAGCCGTTACCTGTTTCGAAATTATCTGCTTTTAAGAAGTTGGTAAATAAATATTCTGATGATATAGTTAAAAAATGGGTTGATTATTTTGTATACAACAAACCAATTAAGCCTAAAAGGATCACAAAAGTAATTTAAAAAGTGGCAGTCAAAGAAGAAATAATAGAAATAAAATCTGCACTTTACCTAAAAGAGTACCAGTTAAAATTAGTGTTCAATGATGGTAAGAGCAGAACCGTAGATTTTGGTAATTTTTTGAAGAACTCGCACAATCCAATGACGCAAAAGTTCTTAAAAAAATCTCTATTTCAAGATTACACAATTAAATATGGTGACCTTGTATGGGGAGATTATGAAATGTGCTTTCCTATTTGGGATCTTTACGAAGGAAAAATCTCGTAAGTAGCACAGGTTTTGAAAATGCTCAGGAATAGAAGATATGTCAATAAGAACAGAAAAAGTAGCGGAAGAAATTAAGCATCAACTTGCAGGAATATTATCCAGAGATCTGGCAGAACTCAAACTTGGGCTGGTTACAGTTACAAGAGTGCGGATCAGCAGGGATTTAAAGAACGCAAAGGCTTATGTAAGTTTTATAGGTAATAAAGAGCCGGCTGAAGTATGCATCGAAAAGATAAACAATAGAAAAAAACAGATAAGAATGCATCTTGGTAAAAGTATGCATTTGAAATTTGTGCCGGAGATTGATTTTTATTTTGATGATAACATGGAATATGCCAGCCGGATAGATGAGATAATTAAGGAAATTCATAAAGATGAACCGGAAGGAAACGATAAATCCGGCGATGAAGGCAAAGAGTAATTCTTAATGACTGCCGGTGCAGAGGTTAAAATTATTGATGTAGTTGGCGATGATTTCTGGCAGCTAAGCTGGCAGGAGCGCAGCGAGAAGGCGAATAAAGAAGGTATAACAATTCTGTTTGATAAACCAAAAGAATATACCAGCGCAAGACTTGTTAATATTGTTAAAAAATTCCTCAATGTGAACAAAGCAGGCCATTCAGGTACACTTGACCCGAAGGCAACGGGCCTAATGATAGTATGTACAGGCAAACGAACCAAAATGCTGAACGGGCTCCTGGGATGCGATAAAGAGTATGAAGGTGTCATGATATTGGGCGAAAAGACTAAAAGTTTTGACAGTGAGACCGAAGTTTTTGAAAAGAACGATATAAGCCACCTAACCCCCGAATCAATATCGGAAGCGGTAAAAGCATTTACAGGCGAAATTCAGCAGGTGCCGCCGATGTATTCCGCGGTTAAACATAAAGGTAAGCCGCTGTACAAAATGGCAAGAAAAGGCGAAGTGCTTGAAAGAGCCCCTAAACTTGTGAATGTAAGAGTGTTCGAAACCGGTGAGTTAACCGGTAATAAATTAACCTTCAGGGTTTTGTGTTCAAAAGGTACTTACATCAGATCGCTTGCCAGCGACCTGGGAGATAAACTCGGAACCGGCGCCTATTTAAAGGAGCTTAGGAGAACAAAGATAGGTGAGTTTGATATTAAATATGCACTCCATGCAGAAGATTTTATTAATATGAACAGAAGCAGAGAATAGATGAATATATTCAGGGATATAAGTGAAATTACACACGATACCAAAACGGCAGTTACCATTGGTACATATGACGGGCTTCATCTTGCGCACAGGCAGGTAATTGATAAGGTAACATCGCTTGCCAGGCAGAAAGGACTTCGTTCTTTTATAGTAACGTTTGAGCCTCATCCGCAGGAAGTCTTAAAAAACAAGACTCCGGATATTAAGCTGCTGACTGCAATTGATGAAAAGCTCAGACTTTTTGAAGCCGCAGGCGTTGAGAATGTTCTTGTGATAAAATTCACTGAAGAGTTTTCTAAAACCGAAGCGCGGGAATTTTATGAAAAGTATATAGCAGGCGGTATTGGTTTAAGTGATCTTGTTATCGGTTACGATCATCTTTTCGGCAGAAACCGTGAAGGCAGTTTTGAAACACTCAAAGCGCTTGGAAATGAATTTGGATTTGAGATCCACCGTGTTGAAGAAATTGATATTGATGGTAAACCAATAAGCTCCACCCGTATAAGGCATGCGCTTGCCGAAGGCAATATTGAAGAAGCCAATAAACTTCTTGGGTATGAATACGGTTTTGACGGCATTGTTGTTGAAGGAGATAAAGTTGGCAGAACAATCGGTTACCCCACTGTTAACCTGAAACCTGTTAAAGAAAACAAAGTAATGCCTAAAGAAGGTATTTACTGCGTGCGGGTAATTCATAATAACTCTGAATATTATGGAATGATGTATCACGGGTATCGCCCCACGTTAAGCGAGGGCATTAAGCGCGCGCTTGAAGTACATATATTTGATTTTGACAAGAGCGTTTACGGGGAGAATATAACTATCAGCTTTTTGACAAGATTAAGAGATGATATGAAGTTTTCAGGCAAAGAAGAATTAATAGCGCAGATCGATAAGGATAAAGAAGATTCACTGAAGTATATAAATAAATTAAGAAAAAATATAATAAAACAATAAATAATAATTTAAGGAGACAGCAAACAAGATGTTAACCAAAGAAGCAAAACAGGATATCGTATCCAAGTACGGAGCAAATGCGAAGGATTCAGGTAAAACAGAAGTTCAGATCGCAATTTTAACAACCAGGATAAACACGCTTACCGAAAGCCATTTTAACACAAAGAAAAAAGACAACCACTCAAGATTGGGTCTTTTAAAAATGGTTGGTAAAAGAAGAAGACTGTTAAAATATCTTGAAAACAAAGATATCAACAGGTACAGAGCAATTTTAAAAGAATTAAACATAAGAAAATAATTTCTGCCGGGCTGTTATTAACTAAAAGAGGTTATTCTGTTAAGACAGGGCGACGAAATAAGTATCACGGGATCTATTTTCCGGGGAATTTATTTCGCCATCCTGCTTTAGGTGTGATAGAAATATTGCGCTCACACAGAGTAACTCCTTTAAACATAACAGCCCATAACTAATTGAAGGAGATAAAAAAACAAAGATGGTAACAGTAAAAGAAATGGATCTTGGCGGAAGAACGCTGAGACTTGAAACAGGTAAACTTGCCAAACAGGCAAGCGGTTCTGTATTGGCAACTTACGGTGATACGGTTGTGTTGTGTACAGTTGTTGGCGCCGATGAGCCAAAGGAAGGAATGGATTACTTTCCGTTGCAGGTTGAGTTCCGTGAAAAAACAGCGGCTGTAGGAAAGATCCCCGGCGGCTTTTTTAAACGCGAAGCAAGACCAAGCGAAAAGGAAATATTAACCGCAAGACTTATTGATAGACCGATTAGGCCGCTTTTCCCTGAGGAATTTATGTGCGAAGTGCAGGTTATCTGTACGGTGTACTCAAGTGACCAGGAAAATGACGCGGATGTTATTGCAGCCGTAGGCGCATCAGCAGCACTTATGGTTTCAAACCTGCCGTTTGAAGGGCCAATGGGCGAAGTAAGAGTAGGAAGAATCAACGGTGAGTATATCGTTAATCCTACGCACACTCAGCTTAAAGAGAGCGATATGGATATGATAATCGGCGGAACAGCTGATTCCATAGTTATGGTTGAAGGCGACGCGAAGGAATTAAGCGAAGCTGATATACTTGGCGCGATCAAATTTGCCCATGAAAACATTAAGAAAATATGCGCTATGCAAACGGAGTTTGCCGCTGAACGCAACGTTACTAACCGGGAAGTTAAGGCTATTGAATACGATCAGGAGCTTAAGAACTCCGTGAAAGAGCTTGCCGCAAAGGTAATTTCTGAAATTCACAGAAGCGATGTAACCAAGGATGAAAGAAGCCAGAAGTATAAAGAACTGTATGAAACAATAACCGAAAGCCTGAAGGAAAAATATCCCGAGCAGGATAAGATAATCGCAAAACATTTTGATGATATCCAGTATTATGATATGAGAGAAATGATCCTTACCGAAGGCAGAAGGCTTGACGGCAGGAAAACAACTGAGATTAGACCTATAACATGTGAAGTTGGATATTTACCGAGAAATCATGGTTCAGCTTTATTTACACGCGGTGAAACGCAGAGTTTAACCAGTATGACACTTGGTACAAAAAGCGACCAGCAGATAATAGACGGTTTAATGCCTGAAGAGAAAAAACGTTTCATGCTGCATTACAACTTTCCTCCGTTTTCAACCGGTGAAACCGGCAGATACGGTTCCACAGGCAGGCGCGAAATTGGCCACGGTCACCTGGCGCAAAGATCACTTGAAGGAATGCTTCCTACTGCGGAAGAGTTTCCGTATACTATCCGTATAGTGAGCGATATACTTGAATCGAACGGGTCTTCATCAATGGCTACAGTTTGCGCAGGCACGCTTGCGCTGATGGATGGCGGTGTTCAGATAAAACGTCCGGTAGCAGGTATTGCAATGGGTCTTATAAAAGAAGGCGATAGAGTCGCAGTGCTCAGTGATATTTTAGGTAACGAAGATTTCCTTGGTGATATGGATTTCAAGGTTTGCGGAACATCAGAGGGCATTACGGGTCTGCAGATGGATATAAAAATTAAAGGCGTATCATTTGAAGTGATGGAAACAGCTTTAGCTCAGGCTAAAGAAGGCAGAATGCATATACTAGGTATTATGAATGAAGCGATATCAGAGCCAAGAGCCAAGATATCAGATTACGCTCCGCAGTTATTTACAATGACAGTACCTATTGATATGATAGGCGCGGTTATCGGACCCGGCGGAAAAAATATCAGGCATATAATTGAAATGTCAGGCGCGGAAATTAATATTGATGATGACGGAACAGTGGTAATCGCAGCGCTCTCGGGTGAATCAGCAAGCATTGCACAATCAATGATAGCGAAGATAACCGAAGTGCCAGAAAAAGGGAAGACTTACAACGGCAAAGTTGTAAAGACAACCGATTTCGGCGCGTTTGTAGAAATACTTCCGGGCAAAGAAGGCCTACTGCATATTTCACAAATTGATAAGAAGCGTGTTGCCAAGGTTGAAGACGTATTAAAACGCGGCGATATGATAACTGTTAAGGTGCTTGAAATTGACAGCAAGACCGGCAAGGTATCACTTAGCCACAAAGCAGTTATGGAAGATGAAGAAAAAGCTGCCGGAAAGAAAGAAGAAACCAAGACGGAAGAAACACCGGCTTAATTCAAATAGCAAATAACAAAAAGCAAATAGCAATATACGAAAGCCTGTTCAAATGTAAAATTGAGCAGGCTTTTTTATTATATAAACCCTATATTTGCAACATATACGTAAGATTAAAACTGATAAATGCCCCCGATTAAATACACAAATCTAAAACCATTAGAACCGAGAAATTGTTCTTCGGAAATCAATACCCGTGAGCACAATTATGATATGCATAACATGGCAGATTTTCTGGAATCAAAATATAACACAGAATCACAAATCGTTGAGTTAATATGGAAATATCCCAGCAAGTGGTTTTTGGAAAATAAGAATGAATATAAAGACAATATACAATACTTAAAGGAAAACGATATCATAGACAAAGTTAGATTAATTGCCCTTATATTTAAAGGAGTAACAAGATATGAGGTTAAGCCACGAGACCCGGAAATGCCATTTACCGAAGATAATTGTTTAACCCAAATATTAACCTATGATGAGGATTTCAAGCAAGATGCATTATTGTTCGAATTTCAAGGCGGCTTAAAAATAACGATTGAAGCCGAAGAGGTTATCTTTGAAAGAGACTACAAAATAAAATATTAACCCTTAATTAATTGTCATATAATTCATATATTTGCAAATGAACTTCTCATATCTTGATCTGATTATTGTTATTGTATACCTTGGTGGAGTGACCACTTATGGTATTATAAAAGGCGGCAAGCAGAAATCAGCCCGTGATTATTTTGTTAGCGATAAAGCCATTCCCTGGTGGGCTGTATGCTTCGCTATTGTTGCCACTGAAACCAGCGCGCTTACTTTTATAAGTGTTCCGGGTGTTGCGTATGTAGGCAATCTGAATTTTCTGCAGATAGCTATTGGTTATATACTTGGCAGAATTGTCGTTAGTTACTTTATGCTGCCCAAATATTACGAAGGCGAACTATTGACCGCGTACGCTTATCTTGGCAAACGATTTGGCGCTAAAACTAAAAATACTGCATCAACTGTATTTATGGTTACGCGCGTATTTGCAGATGGCGTTAGATTGTACGCAACGGCAATTCCGTTGGCGTTGCTGCTTAAGGGGTGGAATCTGTTCCCAACTGCGCCGGACTGGCAGATATATACTTATTCGATAATAATTATAGCCATAATTACCCTGGCATATACCTATCTTGGCGGCGTTAGAGCTGTTATATGGACTGATGTAATTCAGATGTTCATTTACATTGGAGGAGGCATACTTGCTATTTATGTGCTGAGCGGTAAAATGACAATGGGTTTTGGTGAAGCTATTTCTCAGCTTGGGGCCCAGGGAAAACTGAACTTTTTTGATTTTTCGTTTGACTTCACTAAACCTTATACAATACTTGCGAGTGTTATTGGCGGCGGATTCCTTTCTATGGCTTCACATGGTACGGATCAGTTAATAGTGCAAAGATTGCTGACTACAGATTCACTCAAATCTTCGCAAAAGGCACTCATAACAAGCGGATTCATCGTTTTCCTGCAGTTTGCGCTCTTCTTGTTTGTGGGTTCGCTGCTTTTCATATTCTTCAACGGTGAAGCGATGAAGTCCGATGAAGTATTCCCCAAATTTATAATTAACTATATGCCCAGCGGCATATCGGGTGTAATTATCGCCGGATTACTAGCGGCGGCTATGTCAACTCTTTCGGGATCAATTTCAGCACTCTCATCAACGCTGGTTGAAGATATTTACAAGCCGTATTTTGGTAAGGGCAAAACAGATATTCAGCTTCTTAAGGTTTCAAAAGTAATAGCTTTGATATGGTGCGCGGTTCTTGTTATGTCAGCATTCTTATTCATGAATTCATCGCAGTCTGTCGTAGTGCTGGGGCTCTCTATCGCTTCGTTCACGTACGGGGGTTTATTGGGTACATTCCTGCTTGGGGTGTTCTTCAAACGCATTTCGCAAGTGCCGGCAATATTCGGGTTTTTGTGCGGTATTACGGGAATGATATTCATAATCTATTTCACAAAGATCGCATGGACCTGGTACACTTTGATTGGTGTAACTATTACTATAATTACGGCGAATCTGATATCATTGGTAATTAAACCAAAACAGACAGCAGAAAAGTGAACACTATATTATACTCTGTTTCACTCTATATGATCTATCATCTCCAGCAGCCATTGTTTACTGTGGATATTTGAGGAGAATGATTCAATCTTTTCGAGGAGTTCTTCTTTGGTGCTGCGTTTTTCGCCGGAGGCTGCCTTCATTATCTCATTATACATTGCGGCAAAATTCAGGTAATTGCTTCTGTATGCATCGCTGATGGTTTTATTTTTATACAGGAACTGTTTATATGAATCAAGAGCAAAGCCGGCTGACTGGTAATCTCCCTTTTCAAAATATATCCTGAGGTAAAATGTTTTTATCGAAAGCTTGAACAGGAACTGGCTTAGTTTGGTTCTGTTAAGTATCTCCAGCGCTTTGTCGTAATCCTGTTTTTTATAAGCTGCAATAGCCCGCGCAAAATTTATTGCGCCTTCCCTGATATCAGGTTCAAGATCGCTGTAATGCGCTTCGGCAAATTCTTCAGCCCACTGAACCTGGTTGATTTCAACAGAATTAATAAAAATATTCCAGAACTTCAGCAGGTTCAGGTAACCTTCTTTATATAGTTTCAGCAGGTCAAGCTCAATAGATTTGCGGTGCACTTCGTGCAGCTCTGCCCGGTATTTCGCGGAATTAAATTTTATATTATTGATACAATAAGTTTCAAGGGTAGTTATTAAATTATAATTTGTCTGCCGGTTAAACAGTTTAGTGTGACCCATAAAGATCTTTTTAAATTCGAGGTAATCCTCCTCCTTCCCTTTAAGGGCGAGCAGCGCACGGTAATAGAATATCAAAAACACAGAATACTCCTTTTCAGAACCATTTTTCAATTTATCAAGAATAGGTTCTATATTCAAGCCTGCAAACAATTCTTTGGTAAATGAGTTATTATCCTTTATGCTGTAGTAAGTTTCATTCACCTGCATATCAATAATGTGGTTTATGAGCTTTGAAAGATAATCATACGTAAGAAGCTCCCCTTGTCTTACAACAACAGGGTAAATGCTCTCCTGCCTGTTATGTGTAAGCTCATTAAGAAAGACTTCGCTTTCGAGCCTGTAGAGATTTTCGAAAAAAAGAAAATCAAGCGAGTGTTCCTTCTGGACTTCCTTATAAGCGGCTTTAAGGTTTTTATCGTACAATGAGTCAAGATTCCGGATCCGCAATTGATGCAGGAGATACCTCATTTTTTCAGTTTTGTTATTCCGAAACCACTGCTCGGAGAGAAATTCGTGGCAAAGCTGCAGCGCGTCACTGAGGAGATTTCTCATTACCTGGTCATTGTACTCTCCCGAAGGGAATATCTTTTGGAATAATTTTTCCTTGGTAAAATTCCTGTTCTCAAAATCAGGGTAGTATTTTTTTACCTGCTCAACGAGTTTAACTACAGAACCCGATGAATTGTGGTATGGCGAAGATACAAAATCAAAGAAACTTCTCAGTTCTTCTTTTGAGAAAGATTTGATTACATCAATTAAGTTGGTTTTAAGCATAATTTAATTACAGGTATTTTTCTTGAAACAGCCATAAAGGCTGTATTTTCATTAGTTTGCTAAGAACAAAAATGATTTTTGAATGAGCCTACAGGTTACAAGTTAACAAAACTTTTAATCTAAAAAAAAGTTATTACAAATCATACATTTTTACGTTCAGAAAATGCCAAAAATGAGCCGGAATTCAAAAATCCACAGCCGAGAAATATGTTTGCTGTGTTAATATGTGAGTTATTTGGATAAGTATCAGGTTACATAGACAAATTGTTCTAATTGAATGGGCAGGCAAAGAACTGCTATTTTTGAAGAGTAATGAAGAACAGGAGCAGAATGAATAAATCAGGAAAGAGTGAAGATACCAAAGATGGCGGCGGATCGTTTGAAACGGTTATGGATGAACTTTATTATTCACACCTGCTTGAACTTCTTTTCGATCACGGAAGTGGCAGCCCCGAGCTGCAACAAACTCAGAAAACCGAAAAGCGAAATATGAAAAAAAATAAAATAAAAAAACCAATAAATAAATTTATAAAATCAAAGGGAGCAAAAAAATGAAGATCATTAAATTACTTTTTCTGGTTATACTGATATGCACATCAGCAAATTCACAATGGGTACAGCAAAACACCCCCGATAACACAAGCTGGTATTATGACCTTGAAGCCATAACCCAGAATACTGTTTACTGCGCAGGCGGAAAAGTTATAAAAACGGTAAACGGCGGAACAACATGGAGCCCGCTGACCATTGCGGGTTACACTTCCACTGTGTGGGGAATATCATTTTACAATTCTACAACCGGCTGGGGCTGCGGATTTACAGGTAAGATATTTAAGACTGTAAATGGCGGCGGCCAGTGGACTACAGTTACGGTTGGCACCGAAGCCTTCAGGGATATCGTGTTTGCGAACCAATCAACAGGCCTGGTGTGCGGTGATATTGGCAGATTGTACAAATCTACCAACGGCGGGGATAACTGGACTGCGAAGAACCCCGGCACAACTTTGATGCTGCGGTGTATAACCAATTACAATGCCAGTCACTTCTGGATAGGCGGCGGAAGCGGTTCTGACGGTATAATTGTTAAATCTACTAACAGCGGAGACAGCTGGGAGACAATGCAGACTTTTGAAAGACCAATAAAGAAGATTCAGTTTGTAAATTCCACTACAGGATTTGCAGCCAGCGACAGCAGGGTATATAAATCCACAAACGGCGGAGCTAACTGGGTAGATATTAACCTTCCTACTTCGGGTTATTTCCTGACATTTCATATGGCTAATGCCAATGTAGGATATGCATCTAACTGGGATAATACATACAAAACCCTTGATGGGGGTGCAACATGGTTTGAACAGAATACAGTATTACCAACTACTTCAATGCATGATATAGAATTTGCACCGGGCAGTACCTCGATTGGCTGGATGTGCGGATCAGACGGAGCTATGGTATATACTAACAACAGTGGCGGCAATGCTATTGGGATTGAACCAATTTCAGGCAGCGTGCCCGAAAATTATTCATTGGGTCAGAACTTTCCAAACCCGTTCAACCCAACAACCAATATAAGATTGAATGTTCCCAAAAGTGGTTTTGTAAAGCTGACAGTATTTGATATGACAGGCAGGGAAACAGCCGTACTTGTTAACGAAAATCTGAGCGCAGGAGAGTACAACGTGGATTTTAACGCTGCCGCTTTGACAAGCGGGGTGTATTTCTACCGCGTTGAAGCGGGCAGCTTTACAGATGTTAAAAAAATGATGCTTGTGAAATAAATAAAACTATAAAAGGAAGATTTGGGATAAATGAAACTGAGAAAAACCAATAAGTTTGTATATATATTAGCATTTATCTTCGCTGGCTTTTTATCATCATGCGGTGAAGAGGGTATAAATAACATCCAATCAAACGATCCTGTGTTCAGCATGGATAAGTTTGAGAAAAATTTAAGAGCTTCGCTTGATGGTTCAACTGTTGGGTATGTGTATGCGATAAATTTGAGCGGGCAGCTGAACCGCTCGGGTGATTCAGGTTTCGCGCGGACTTCGCTTGACGGACAGATACTTCAGTCGGCATCAAAAAGAATGAACATTGCCTCAATTACAAAAACAATAACGGCGGTTGCGGTGCTGCAGCTTCTGGAAAGAAGGAATTTGACTATAGACTCCTTAATTGCGCCATGGCTTCCCCCTGACTGGAGTTTAGGAACCGGTGTAAGCAGTTTGACGTTTAAAAGTTTGCTCACCCACCGTACCGGTTTCAATACCGCCAATTCAAACTTTAACGCAACACTTTCTTTCAACGCATTAAGAGATTCTGTAGCAACGGGCTGTATAAATCCGCAATCTCATTTATATATGAATATGAATTACGCGCTTTTCAGGGTTATAATACCGGCATTATGGAAGGGTTTACCCGGGGCGCCCGGCATAAGTGAAATAAACGCATCATCAGCCACATTTTTCTACAGACTATACATACAGCAGGAAATTTTCGATAAGTTAGGTGTGCTGAATGCGGATTGCGTAAGTCCATCCGGTGAACAGCCAACTTTGTTCTACACCAATGCTGCAAATACACCCGGAGTTGATTACGGCGACTGGACATTGATATGCGGCGGCGGCGGTTACTACCTATCGGCAATTGATCTTGCGAATTTTCTTGCAAACATCAGGTATAATAATAATATTCTTTCAGCGGTAAACAGGGATATTATGAGGAATAACTATATCGGGTGGTCTGAACTAGGAACTCTAAACGGCGAACACGGAGAGTATTTTAATCACGGGGGTTCAATTAACAGCACCGGACCCGCGGGCGGTAACCAGGGCAATATGAGAGGACTTATTGTTCAGTTTCCCAATAATGTGGATTTGGCCGTAATGACAAATTCAGAAATAGGAGCGGCGGATTTGAGCATAAGAACAATTGTTCTGAACGCATATGATAATGCATGGGAATAGTGTTTCATTAAATTGAGATAGTATTTACCTGACGGTAAATACGCCGCAGGACTTTCCCGAATGGGAGAGTCCTGATTTTTTTTTCACACAGGTGGTACTTATTTATTGAGGTAAGCAAGCTCATAGCTGCCATCGGAATAAATGACAAGATGCTCCGCATCGGGTGAATACTCTACAAACCTTCCGCCGGGGTATCTTTCCTGGTAATCCATGTTCAGCCAAACCGTACCATTTGAATCGTAGTGGTAATTCAGATATTTCACACGCGTTCTTGAACCCTTTTCTTCATAGTATGCATCAATACCTCTTTGGATATCTTTCAGCTCATCCTTTGTGAGATCCTTTCCCAAATACACTTCGGGGTACGCATGGCCCGAAACGCAAACAATACGACCTTCACCTCCAAGCGATTTTATAAGCGAAACCATCAGGGTTGCATAGTCATCACAATCTCCGGAATATGTATAAACAGATACACCGGCTTTTTCGAAGTATTCCATTCCGCCGGGGTCACGCTGATAGTTCCAGTTCCTGAACACGTTATCAAAAATGGCGCAAACACTTCGGATGAATTCTTCATCCTTATGAATTTCGGTCAGCTCCGCGGCCTTTTTCTTTATAGCAAAATGATCAGGCTCAATGGCAGCGGCAATTCCCATAGCGGTCAGCGCCTCCACCTGGCTTTTGGTGAACTGACTGTAGATCTGTAAACTGCAGATCTGTAAAACGATAAATAATAGTAATATATTTTTTTTCATAGTTCATGTACAGCAATATGATAACCTTTCGTTCTATATAGAGAGTTCCTTTTATATTGTTTCAAAATGTAAATATCTAAGCGTATAAAAATTAATTACATTTCATTAAACCTTTTGAAATTCCCTGTGTCTTATTGATACAAAAAGGTTATAACCACCTAATAAACAGTAAAAACTGGGTAAAAACAACAAAAAACCAGAAAAATTTTAAAGGAGAAAAAATGTTAACTAAACTAAAACCATCAGGAAAGGCGTTTGTAATAGTGATCGCGGCTGTGTTTTCGCTGTATCTGGCCGCCTGTAACGATAACTCTGTGGAAGAATCCCAGACAGATGACCAGTATATTTCTGAAATAATTACCAATGGTTACTCAAATCCGAATGCTGAAGATGATGATCTCTTGAAGGCTGAGATAACAGATTTTGATGATGGCGGAGCCGTTCCGGATTTTGAAGGCGGCGATACACCCATTGATTCCTTAATGAGGTGGGGCAGAATTGTAACAGGTTCAAGCGTAAATGTTACAATAACATCAGAAGGCGACAGCCTGAAAATTGCGAACATTACAAGAACAATTACAGGTAATTATGTGATTGTAGGCATTGTTGGCGGAACAGTTGATACAATAATAAAACCATACACACAGGAATTCCGCAGAATTGCTCTGTTTAAAAGAGTTGGGCGCAATCCAAGGCCAAGACATAACTGGAGGATGTACAAAGTTTCGATGGTTGACGGCAACACAACATCACCGCAGAACAGCAATGATCATATCCAGATGCAGCAGATACAGGTTTATGTGAACGGAACATTGAGCTATACGTTTGCGGGTCCAGATTTCACGCAGAACCAGTTCATTACTAAAAGACCTCCGCGCTGGGAAGGGGAAGGGATCCCCGAAGTGAACGCCGGTGACCAGGTTAGATTTGTAGTTTCCGCATACTCAACCAAGCCCGAGCAGGATATAGTTGCATGGCACTGGGGCAAACGTAATTTTGGTTTTCACAGGGAGCCGTTCGTTATGACAAGCGAAACACCAAGCGGTGCAGGCTGGTTAAGAACATTCGATAAAACATTCACAATCCATGCAGGTCATAACCGCGGCAGATTTAACGGATTCATAAGCGCTTCAACACGTATGTCACTTTATGATGATTCACCAACTGAATTTGCAAGTGATGCCGTGGGAACACCATACAGGGTAAGACCGTAGCAATACTTCAATTCTTTGTGATTAATGCGGGTTGAATTTTCAACCTGTTAGATGTAAAACAGTAAATAAAGCCTTCCGGTATCCCCCCGGAAGGCTTTTTTATTTAGCCGGGCTGATTCCTTTATTCTGTAATTAATTGAAATTATTTAGATTAAACCCATCCCTACAGTGTATTAGTTAATGATAATAGCTATAATTTTCCTCTTTACTTACCTAATATTGCTAACTATATTGGTTATAACTTCAATAACATAGTTTTCATAAATCTTTAAGGGGGAAGTTATGAAAAAGAATTCTATTACTAAGCTGCTTGTAGCGGCAATACTTGTTTTGTTTTTAACATTCACAACAACAGATCTGCTTTCGCAAAACTGGTCTGCCTGCGGAACAGGTTCAAACAATGTTGTAAGAGCGCTCACCACTTTCAGCGGGCAGCTTATAGCCGCAGGTGACTTTACAACTATTGGCGGAATAGGCGCAAACCGAATAGCCTCATGGAACGGAACATCATGGAGCGCAATGGGTCTTGGTACCAACGGAAGAGTATCAGCGCTGCTGGTAGTGAGCGGTGAGCTGATCGTTGCGGGAGATTTTTCACAGGTGGGTGGTGTGAGCGCCGGAAGGATAGCGAAATGGAACGGCGCAAACTGGCTGCTTTTCGGAAGTAACCAAACATTCAACAATGATATATATTCTCTGGCACTTTATAACAACGAGCTGTATGCGGCGGGAAGTTTTACAAGTATTGGCGGCAACAACAGAAGCAGGATAGCTAAATGGAACGGTTCAACATGGGAATCAGTTGGACTTGGATTAAACGGTACAGCCAGAACATTGAAGGTATATAACAACTCGCTGATTGTTGGCGGTGAGTTTACCACAGCGGGCGGAATAAATGCTAACCGGATCGCTTCATGGAACGGAACATCATGGTCTGCCCTAGGCCTGGGAGTAAATAATGCTGTATATGCGCTTGAGCTTTTTAACAGCGAACTCATTGTTGGAGGAAGTTTCACAACAGTAGGCGGTGTATCAGTTAACCGCATTGTCAAATGGAACGGGAGCTGGTCTGCCTTGGGTACAGGTACAAACAACAACGTGTTTTCGCTGAATACAAGCGGGGGATTCCTTTACACGGGGGGTGAGTTTACTACAGCCGGGGGTATCAGCGCTAACAGAATAGCAAGATGGAACGGCGCGAACTGGTCAGCAATGGGTTCAGGAATGTCCGGGGGTGACCCAATTGAAGTGCTTGCTATTGCAGTGTACTCAACGCTGCCGTATGCCGGCGGTGATTTCAATTCAGCAGGCGGAACTACGGTTAACAATATTACGAAGTGGGGTTCCCCCACCGGTATAGAACCAATTGCCACAGGATTGCCTGAAAAGTATTCACTCGGACAGAATTTCCCAAACCCGTTTAATCCGGTAACAAAGATCCGGTTTGAACTACCTTCGGCAGGATTAACTTCTTTGGTTGTTTATGATAATCTTGGCAGGGTTATTGAAGAGCCGTTAAACGAAGAGCTTTCGGGGGGAGTTTATGAGATAAACTTCGAAGCCTCAAAATATTCCAGCGGTATATATTATTACGAACTTTCATCCGGTAACTTCAGGGATGTAAAGAAGATGACATTGATAAAATAGAGTTATCGATCGCGAAATGAATAGATCTTTACCCGGTTTTCCGTAAGGAAAGCCGGGTTTTCATTTTACAGAATTGTTAGGTTCTTAACAACTTAACACAATCTTAACTATATAATTATATGAGATTTATCATGCATTTTTTTGATGATTATCATTGTTAAAAGTTTTGAAAACAGTTAGATTAGTATTAAGATTTAGTTCAGAAACTGTTAGCCTAAAGAAGGAGCAGTGAAAAATGAAAAAAATTACAGCAATCTTATGGATATTCTTATTCAACACCATTGCAGGTTATTCATCTGATATAAATGACAACAAGGATATAAAAGATAACAGAGATCTTTTCCTGAAGTTGTACCAGGAAGAAAAAATGGCTTATGACCTTTACGGTGAATTTTATGAAAGATGGTCGTTAAGTGTATTTAATATAGTACAGCAGCGTGAAGCGAAGCATGTATGGTGTGTTGAAAGAATAATGGATAATTACGGGTATAAATACAGAAGCAGTTCAGTTACCGGTTTATACAAGGATAAAGAAATACAGAAGATCTATGATGAGTTAACAGTAAAGGGTTGTATCAGCGATCTTGCGGCCCTTGAAGCCGCGGCATACATTAAAGAAAGACATATTTTTCAGCTTCGCGAGAGAATAAGATACCAGGAAGATGGTTATGTTGTGAAAGTAATTTTTCTGATGGAAAACGCGGCTCAAAGCCACTTGAGGGCATTTGTTAACAGCATAAAGCTTTCAGGCTCAGATTACAGCCCGCAATACTTGACCGATGATGAGTTCAGCAATATAATGGATTAGTTGAATTTGAATTGATTGGTTGCTTTCCGGTATAAACAGAATAGAATTCTGAACAATGCATTCATTTAAATTTCAGTACCTGTAAACAAACAATCCCTGCCCGCCGGTAGAGATCCAGAGTTCACCGCTTTTATCTTCCCTTATATCGAGTTTTCTTACAGAGGGTATTGTACCATGACCCGGGATATATATGTGCTTCCATGTAACACCGGCATCATTAGTGAGATAAATTTTATTAAATGTATCGTCATCTTTCATTCCGAAAACTGCTACATCGTTACCTTTGCTATCAACGGTGTATGCGGAGCTGAAGCCGGAGATTTTCGCGAAAGAACTTCCCTTGTCTCCGGATCTGAACAGTCCGTAATTTCTTATAGCTGCCCAAAGAACACCGCTACCTGAAGGCTCGATATCTATTGCTCCTTTATTCCTGTAGTCTATTGCGGGATTTTCAACAATATAGTTCCTGAATTCAAAAGTTCTTCCATAATCTTTGCTTACAAACAGGCTTCCTGCCATAATTCCGTTTTCATTTCCGCCTTCTATATAATAATAGACAGTTGCAGGGTCAACCGGATCTACATCAATGTAATCTGTTGTATTGAATAAGCCGCTTACAATTGAATTCTTGTAAATTGCATCAGCATCGCCGATGAATTCAGATTTGCTGAAACTGGCGCCTCCGTTGGAACTGAAATATATACCGTACCAGTAAGCATTTGGAGCAGCAGGGTCATAAATTTTGTGGTTATATATTCCGCCGCCCATTTGTACTATTATTATATCGTTAACACCATCGGTAGTTATATCAGCATCATTGAAGATCGCATCGTATCCCGGACCGGCATCGGGGTAAGAAAGTACACCGGCGGGCCTTAAAATAGAATAACTGCCCGGGTTTCCGCGGTTATTGGAAACTGCAATTGCGGGGTAATATGTAAAAACACTGCCGCCCACAAGATAGATACGGTCAGGATCGTTTTTTGAGACAAGCGTTCTGCAGACGTTTGGTATATATGAATCTCCGTTCATTTCCGGCGGCGGCGGATCTTTGGTATATTTTCTTGAATAGTCTATTATATAGGGATAATTTTTATCGTTTGTTCTCGCCATTCCCCAGTCACTTATAGGAATATAAATATCACCTGTGGATGAAAATGTCACATCATACACAACGGTCATATCAATTCCCTCACCGTTGAATCTCCATGTTTTCCCTTTGTTGGTGCTCAAAAACGGACCAGCTCCGCCGCTTGAGTACCAAACATCTCTATTAACCGGATTCTGAAAACTGATAATATTAGATGAATAGATCTTATCCTGCGTTTGGAGTGTATGTTTAGGATTATATTGTTTTTCAAGCAGAAACTCGAGCTGTTCACCCCAGCTATCACCGTCATTCACAGAAATTTTTGCAGGGTAACCCATCATATTACAGAACAGTTCATTTTCATCGTAGTCGTAAAAGCTTATACCAATGATTTCTGTTCCGTAGCCTGAATAGTAACCGAAATTGCCGGTGAGTTCAGTAATTGAAGAAGCATCGTTATTCAATCTGAAAAGTTTACCCGTTGTTACAAAACCGGTTAAGCCGCCGGAGCTGTTAAGTTTCAGCAGTATCTGGTAAGCTCCGTCTATTTGCCCCGGGAAAATTTTTTCACTCCATGTATTTCCGTTATCTCTTGTTATCCAGAGTCCCTCATCTGTTCCCACCCATATCTCATCCGGGAATTTCGGGTGAATCTGTATGCTTACGGTGTTTCCGTTTAATACAGAATTATGGTTGATCTCTCTCCAGCTATTTCCGTTATCATCGCTTACGTAAATTTCGGGGTGACCCGAAGAGTTTTTAAGTGTTCCGGTAATTATTCTGTTAGGAACTGAAGGATGATACCGGGCGCTGGGTCCGCCAAGTTTAACCCTGAACAGATTTCCGCCATAGTTAACCCCCGGGAAGCCGGTTTCCTGTCCTAATATTTTCACCCAGCTCACACCGCCGTCAACAGATTTCCACAAACCTCTGCCCGGATCATCGGCAAGGTAATCCATTCCGCAGGCGGCAATTATCTCATCAGGGTTAAGAGGGTTAATATCAATTGCCTGTACCATCAGCGCGGCAGGTGTTTGCGCGTATTCACTTATAAATATCCAGTCGCTGTTGCCGGTTTTTTTATAGACTCCCCCAACATCAGTGCGAGCGTAAATTGTGTTCCCGTCAGGGGTGGGTACCTGCGCAAGAACGAAGCCGCCTGCTTCGAAATCAATTCTCTCAAAATTCTGTGAATGTGAAGTAAAGGATATCAATAGTAAAAACACCGGCAGTAATATCAGCATATTCAGAAATTTATATTATTATAAAATAACTAAAACCAATTTTAAAAAAAATTTAATTAGCGGGATAAATTTAATGATAATTTAGGGTATTTAACCCTATTTTTCTAACTCTTATATTGAACTTTATTATTTTTGAAAAATTAAACAAATACAGGAAATTATGCCCAATTTAGTACTTATCAGACACGGACAATCACAATGGAACCTTGAAAACCGTTTTACAGGCTGGATAGATATCCCCTTATCACCAAAAGGCGAAGAAGAAGCAACAGCGGCGGGAGAAAAATTAAAAGGAATGGCTTTTGATAAAGCATTTTCATCGGTGCTGCAAAGAGCTACCAAAACATACGAAATAGCGGCTCAGAAAGCCGGTTTTACACACCTGGTTTGCGAACGGGATGAAGCGCTTAATGAAAGAATGTACGGCGACCTGCAGGGACTTAATAAGGACGAGTGCCGCAAGAAATTCGGTGATGAACAGGTACATATATGGCGCAGAAGCTTTGACGTTCCCCCGCCGGGCGGTGAGAGCCTGAAAAATACCGCTGAGAGAGTGCTGCCCTATTATTACAAAAAGATCGAGCCAATGCTCCGCGATGGGAAAAACATTTTGATTGTTGCTCATGGAAACAGTTTAAGGGCACTGATCATGCATCTAGAAAAATTATCGGGTGAGCAGATATTGAAAGTGGAAATCCCTACAGGTGTACCAATTATGTATGAACTAGATAATAACTTGAATATAGTTTCAAAGAAGGAATTATAGTTTGGTTGATCAGTTAATAGTTTAAGTGGATGAATAGTTTGTATATATTATAGAACTTAGTAAATTAGTATTTGAGACGCCCCGGCGGGGCGTCTGTACAGGAAAAAAGAGTAAAACAGTACAGATGTGCCGCCCCGACTGGTGGGACAGTTGGCACGCCTCAAATACAAAAAACAATAAATTTCTTTGCCCCCACTGGTAAACCGGTCTTTGCGGTCTTAACGGTTTGAATATTATGACAGAATACGATAAAGCAATAGAAATAGTTCACGAGTTTGTGAAGAACGAAAATCTGCGCAAGCATATGTATGCCGTGGCTGAGGTCATGCGGCAGTACGCCCGGAAGTTTGGTGAAGATGAGGACAAGTGGGCAGCAGTGGGCCTGCTGCACGATTTTGACTGGGAGATCCATCCCACTGCAGAAGAGCACCCAATTAAAGGCAGCGCTATTTTGAAAGAGCGCGGTTACAGCGATGAAATTGTGCGCGCAATACTTTCACATGCGGATTATACCGGGTTTGAAAGAATTTCGCTGATGGAAAAGACGCTCTTTGCAGTTGATGAGCTTTCAGGATTTATTGTAGCGTGCGCGCTTGTGCAGCCAACAAAAAAGCTGGCTGACGTGAAGACGGAATCAGTTATAAAAAAAATGAAGAAGAAAGAATTCGCGCGCAACGTGAACCGTGATGATATCTCGGGCGGCGCAGCGGGACTCGGTGTGCCGCTTGAAGAACACATTGAATTTACAAAGAATGCAATTGTTGGTATTGCTGATAAGATGGGAATGTAGGGGATTGCGGATTTAGGATTGTTGATTTCGGATTGAGTTGCAGGTTTCAGGTTGCAAGTTATCCCGCAAGCGGGTTTTCAATCAGTTTTTCAAACTGATTTCAACAGGTTACAGTATACTGTTCAGAGATAAATCATTTGTCAACAGAAATCAAAATATCAGAAAATCTCACCAAGGCAGAGCGGTATGAAGAGCTGCTTCCGCAGATAAAAGCACTGATTGCTGAAGAAAGTGATGTTGTTGCGAATCTTGCCAATATATGCGCGGTGTTAAAGTATAATATGCCGGGATTCTTCTGGGTGGGGTTTTATTTGCTTAAGGGCGGTGAGTTGGTTTTAGGTCCGTTCCAGGGACCCGTTGCATGCACGCGGATACAAATAGGTAAAGGTGTTTGCGGAGCAGCCGCCCAGCGGCGTGAGACAATAATAGTGCCTGATGTTGAAAAATTTCCCGGGCATATTGCCTGCAGCAGTTTATCCAAGAGCGAAATTGTGATTCCCCTGTTTAACGGAAGTGAAGTTGCGGGTGTGCTTGATGTTGATTCTGATGAGCTTAGTATGTTTGATGAGATTGATCAGAGGTATCTGGAAGAGTTGTGTAAATTCATTTCACCCTGAGCCTATCGAAGGGTCATCTCTCGAGAAGCCCGAGATGAGGGAATTCATCTCACTCTGAGCCTGTCGAAGGGTTATCTCTCGACAAGCTCGAGATGAGGGAATTCATCTCACCCTGAGCATGTCGAAGGGTGTAACAAAGTTTTAAATGTTCACATATCCTCAATATTGAATTTGAAATTTATACCAATAATATTGATTTTATTTACCTTACAATTGTACTCACAGCAAACGGGTGATTCGCTCCTTTATGTCCCTATAAATGATTCATTAAAGAATACAATTGATTCCGCCCGCGCGGGCGATATTGACGCAATCATAGAATATTCTGCGAGTGATTCCGCAATATTCGATGTATCAGGTGATAAGCTTATGCTTTACGGAGATGCTGAGTTAAAGCACAAGGAGTATGACCTGAAGGCTGCGAGAATTACGCTTTACCGGGAGAGCTCAATAATGGAAGCACACGGGATTCCGGATACCAGCAAACCGGGAAAATTTATTGGTACGCCAATTTTTATGGAAGGCTCCAAAAGGTACGATGCAGCAAAGCTGCGCTACAATTTTTCAACCCGCAAGGGTGTTATTGATATGGGTTCAACTGAACTTGAAGGCGGGTACTATCTCGGCGAGAAGATAAAAAAAGTTGATGAGGACATATTCTTTATACAAAACGGCAGATATACTACCTGCGATAAAGCTGAGCCTGATTATTACTTCGGCAGCCCGAAATTAAAAATTATTCAGGGTGATAGAGTAATTGCAGAGCCGGTTTATCTCTACATTGATGATGTGCCTATCTTCGCGCTGCCATTTGGTATATTTCCGAATCATTCAGGCCGCTCAAGCGGCATAATCCCCCCGGCGTACGGCGAGGATCCCACTTACGGCAGGTATCTTTCGCATTTAGGGTACTTCTGGGCTATCAATGATTATTATGATATTGCATTACAGGGAAATTATTACACCAAGGGCAGAATTGATCTTAGCTCCCGCTTCCGCTATGTATTGCGGTATAAACTTTCCGGCAGTGTTGATATAGGCGGCTCAAGAATTCGCCTGGGCGAAGATACCGATAACGATAAAGTGTTCAGTGATGAATGGAGAATTGGTGTTTACCACAATCAGACTATTGACCCCACAACAACACTTAACGCCAATGTGAATTTTTTGAGCAGTAAAAATTATTACAATACTTCAACAAACAATCTTGATGACCTGTTAAGACAGAATGCGCTTTCAAATGTAACGTTAAGCAAATATTGGGAAGGTACTCCTAATTCGTTAACATTGAATTATTCCCGCGATCAGAATCTTTCCACCGGAGAAATTCTGCAGACAATTCCGCTGGTTACATTCAACCGCAGCCAGACATTTCCGTTCCGCGGCAAAAATACTTCGCTGCTTGACCCCAGCTGGTATGAGCAGATATCATATTCATACAATTCGCAGTTCAAATATATTGATGAAAAGCGGCTGGTAAATTCCGCAGTAATAGATGGGAATTTTAACCGTAATACCCGCGGGGGGCTCAGGCAGTTTGTAAGTATAAATGCCCCGGTTAAAGTTTCTGAATTCAGCTTTACGCCTTTTTTTAACTATAACGAAATATGGTATAATAAATCCGTTGAAAAAATATTCAACCCGGCAGATAGTACCGTAATAACCAATAATGTTGATGGTTTTAAGGCATTCAGGTATTTTAACACCGGTGTTTCACTGAATACAAGGTTAATTGGTTTATTCAACACCAGAATTTTCGGCATACGGGGTTTCAGGCATACAGTTACGCCTGCAATAACATACAGCTACACCCCGGATTTCAGCAAGCCGCAGTGGAACGCGTATAGATCCTATACCAATCAGTTCGGGCAGGAAGTAGAGTATTCAATTTATGAGAGAGAGGTTTTCGGCGGCGCGCCAAGCGGCGAGCAGCAGGCATTGAGTTTTTCTGTGGGTAATGTATTTGAAATGAAAGTAAAAGATACCGATTCCACTGACTCCAAATTTCAGCTTTTGAATCTTACAGCCGGTATAAATTACAATTTTGCGGCAGATAGCCTTCGCTTTAGTGAGCTTGGCATAAGCTACAGAACGCAGGTGGGCAGCTTTTTGAATATCGGCGGCAGTGCTTCTTTTAACCTGTATAAGTATGTTGAAGGTGTTGGCAGGGTAAATCGATTCTTGTGGAATGAGGACAAAAAACTGGCGCAGCTGACGAACTTTAATATATCGCTTTCAACTACGCTTGCAGGCGGTGAAATTGTGGATGATGTTGACAGCACCGATGAAGAACGTGAACTCCATGAAAGCAGCACCTATGAAAGCGAATACGTTGGTATATATGGCGATAGACCGGTAGATTTTTCCATACCATGGTCAGTTACACTTGGGTATAACTATAGTATTTCAAAACCGATACCAAGCGTTATTTCAAAGTTTTCGAATATATCCGCAAACCTGAATTTTAACTTAACCCGCAACTGGAAATTTACATTTACAACCGGGTATGATATTTTTCTTCAGCAATTTTCAACTCCGTATGTAACAATATACCGTGACCTTCATTGCTGGGAAATGAGCTTTAACTGGGTACCGACGGGAATTTACCGGGGATTCAAATTTGAATTAAGGATAAAAGCTCCGCAGCTGCAGGATATTAAAGTAACAAAGCAGACGAATTACAGGGGAGTGTTTTAACTTAAGTGAAAAGGCAGAAGTAAAAAAGCAAAAATGTGTTAGTATGAAATACGAATTATACAGCGGCGCGGGGAATGATTTTGTGATGATAGATAATATCACAGAAGGAATTCCATTTGAAAAGCAGCGGGAGCTGACAGTAAAGCTATGCAGTGAAAATTTTCCTCAGATTGATGGGGTAATTTTTGCTGATAAGCCACTCAGCGAGAATGCCGCAGTGAGAATGAATTATTATAACCGCGATGGCAGCTTTGGCGCGATGTGCGGCAATGGCGCGCAGTGCATTGCTATGTTTGCTTACAAAAATGGCATTACGGGCAAACGTAAATTCACACTGGAAGCAGTTGATGATACTTATACAGCTGAAATATTGGATGATGAAGCAGTGAGAATTGGTTTCCCTGAGCCGAAAGAAATAAAAACTGAGGTAAGAATATCCGATGAAGCGGGTAAACCGCTGAATGTGAGCTATACAAACGTTGGGTCTGATCATATATTGGTTTTTATTGATGAAGATATAAATAAGCTTTTTCTGAATTGCAGTGATATGGATAAGCTGGATGTTGATAGTATAGGCAGAATGCTCAGGTTTCACAAAGATTTTACACCACGGGGCGGGAATGTTAACTTTGCTCAGGTTTTAAGTGACGGCTCGATCAGATTGCGGACTTATGAGCGCGGTGTTGAGCGCGAAACGCTTGCCTGCGGCACCGGGATAATTTCTACGGGAATTATAGCAATGATGAATACAGGATTTTCATCGCCGGTTAAGATCAAAGTTCAGAGTGGTGAGGTGCTGCTGGTGAATGGAAGATTAGATAACGGGAAGATTTTGGATCTGTGTTTAACAGGCAGCGCCAGGAAAATTGGTGAGGGAAGTTTATGAAGTTTTCTATCCCGTAAAGACGTGCCGCTGGCACGTCTCAACAATTATTATTAAATTTACTCAAGCGCCTGAAGCAGTTTCATAATTTCAAGGATCAAAATTTTTAGCATATTTACTCAATTTTTCATTTTTAAATCAATATTTAGATGCCCGCCTTCGCGGGCATGACAAACTAAAATGATATTTTTTAAAAAAATACTCGCAAGGATCAGCAGGATAATTGATCCACCAAAGAACATTGAAGAAGAGTTTCATGCCAAATATTATTACAGCAAGGTTTGGGCAGAGACCTACTTCATGGGGAAAAAGGTGTTTAAGTGTCCCAATGACCTGTGGATATACCAGGAATTATTATGGGAAACCAAACCCGATGTAATAATCGAGTGCGGCACATTCCACGGAGGCAGCACTCTGTATTACGCCAAGCTGTTTGATATGATGGGGCTTGATGGTGAAATTATCACTATTGATGTTGACGCAATGCCCGATATGCCGCAGCATCCAAGAATTAAGTATCTTATGGGCTCAAGTACTTCAGGTGAAATTATATCACAGGTAAAAGCGCTCATAAAGGATAAAAAACGAGTGATGGTTATACTGGATTCAGATCACTCATGCGATCATGTATATAAAGAGCTTGAATTGTATCATGGGTTTGTAACAGCGGGCCAGTACCTTGTTGTAGAAGATTCAAACATCAACGGTCACCCTGTTTATTCCGGTTTCGGGCAGGGTCCGGGACCCATGGAGGCGATGGAAAAATTCCTGCCGAATCACCCCGAATTTGAAACAGATAGCTCCAGGGAAAAGTTTTTTATGAGTTTTAACCCAAAGGGTTATTTGAAGAAAAAGTGATCTGCAAATATTGTAAAATAAAAACCCCGACTTAATGACGGGGTTTTGTTTTATCCTTGGGGGATTTTTTTATGAAATTGATGCTTTAAAATTAGTTTGTCTTTATCAGTTCCAAATGATCTTTTACCATGGAAAAATCCTGTTCATCAACAATATAATTCCAGTCGATATATGATATCTTACCGCGCTTATCTATAATGAAAAGTGTTCTGTTGTTATAGCCAAGCATATTATAGCTGGCGTACGTATGAGATATTTCTCCAAACAGATCAGATACCAGTTTAACGTTCTTAACGTTCATATCGTTTTTCCATTTATCCAGAATTCCCAATCCGGAATTGCTGACCATCAAAATTTCAAGATCATCGGCTGAACCCAGCTGCGTGTTTGAAATATTCTGCAATGTCTGTTTTTCTGCGTAAGAATCAAATGTTGTCAGCTCCATAGCGCAGCTCACACTGAAAGGTGCCGGGTAGAAAGCCAGTATTACATTTTTCTTACCGATAAAATCAGAGAGTTTACCTTTCCCGCCGGCAATAAAATTATTGCCCCCGGCTTCTGAATAGGTAAAATCGAAATCAGGGGCAGTATCACCGGGGAAAAGCACATTTATTCCCGCGAACATAATATCTTTACTTCCGGCAATATTCAATTGCGTCAAAAGCTCTTTTTGCACGGCGCGTAATTTTTCACCTTCGCCCTTATAATCGTGGTTGGCGTAAGTTATCTTGTTATTTTTATCCACTATATAAACAAAGGATCCTTCGCCGGGAGAATTCCATTTTGTAATACCGAATGAATGAGCAAAATCCATATTAACATCGGGCGCCATATCAAATTCATAACCGTTACCGTACAGGTAATCCCGCACCAATGACTGATCGTTATTAGTAACAATAAGTACTTTCAGGTTTTTGCGGTGTAACTGCCATTCATACGGTTCAACAAAGGCCATGCCTTTTGCAAAATAAATTTCAAATGCTGAGGTCATTACTTCGGCGTAACTGTTTGCCGATGAAATATCAGGCATAAATGCCACAAGCAATGTTTTATCTTCTTTGTAGTTATATAGATTTACAGTTGATCTCAAGCCGGCGGTAATATCATAATTGTTTTCATAAAGAAATTCGGGGTTCGGCGAAGTTTCGCCGACTGATAGTCCGTGCCCTCCGGAAAAAGTTATACTGCCCGCAAGAAACATGAGAAGTGCCGCTAAAAATCCCATTTTTACCTGAATTCTGCCCATTTTTTGTTCTTTTTTAATATTCTATTGAATTGTTATAAAGGTTTTACTTAGAGAGGTGGAATTTGTTCCTAAGGAAATGATAAACCGTTTTAAAAATATGTGAAAACTATATCAAGCATGTGATCACCCTGGTATCGGTTCAGGAATGGCAGCATAAAGCCGTTGCGGATAATTACCTGTGAAAGATCAGTTGATTTTTTCATCAGTGCGTTATAATTTACGTTAGGGAACATTGCAATTATTCTGCCAATGGGGTAGTAGGGTCTTTTGATATATCTTTCTCTGTGTTCCCGTACTTTTTTCATCAGCACAGTCGAATCAATTTTAACAGTATCATTTTGTGTTAAAAATTCATACTTATGGATATACACGCTATCGCCCATATAGACCGGCAGCTCTTTACGCGTTACTTCGTCAAACACGGAAAGATGTACATCATATAGTCCGCTTTCGAATGGTGAAGACTTAAACTTAACTGAATAATTAAGCATTGCGAACGGTTTGATTATAAGGATATTTTTGATCTCTTCGGTTTCAAAGAATTCCTCAACATTGCGTTCGGAAAAAATGTTATTATATGTATCAAATACCGCCGTATCACTGTTCACAGGGGTCAATTCCAGGTGAGTTTTGTATCTGCCGAATTCTTCATCATCTGAGTTAAGGCTATCCAGAATAGAGGCGTCAGAGATCTGCCAGTTCAAGGTTATGGTCTGCGGGTTCATTCCGAAATTTGTGTTATCGATCCTGAATTCACTAAGTACCAGTTTTTTATCAAAGGAAATTTCATCAGAGCCAAGCTGTTTGCTTCCGTTGGTTACCTGGATGTTTTTTCCTGTGCTATCCCGCTCGATATCCCGTTTGTAATATATTTTACTGTTTGAAATATAGAAGATATGGTAATCGCCGATAACCTCAAATTTATAACTCAGCTTTTTAAGTTTATCTATCAACAGGTCACTTCTTACAATAAATAGTTTTATCTTTTTTTCTTCTATGAACTTCCTTACTTCAAGAATATTAAGTTTAAGCTGCTCTTCTTCGCGTTTCTTCTTTGAAAGTTTTTTGGAGACCGGAGGATCTACTGCGAAGAAAGTGGGGATCGTATCGCTGTTGAACCTTGAAGGATCATTTGATATTACCTGCAGCGGATAAATATCGTAATAGCCCTGTACCATTTCAAAGTAAATTTTATCGCCGGGCTCAAGATAATTAATATCAATAAGCTGCTTGGTAAGCTGCGCCACCTCAAAGGTATCTTCACGGTATGCCTGTTGGTAGTAGAAGCTCCATATCATGTTAACTGCTATGAGTATAACTGTACCGCCAATAAGGATGTACTTTCTGAGATCGGTTAATTGCCAGATAGCAAACGGGAAGAAAAGTATTGCGTTGAGTACAATATACCTTGATATCATATTGGTACCGCCGGAACCAACTATACCAGAAAACATCAAAAGGATAAGCTCAATAATATTAAAGAGCAGGAAAACCCGCAGCAGGGAAAAATTTCCTAGGAAACCATTGTGTTTGTTGCGGACTGTTCGGATTATTTTCCATAGACCCAGAATTGTTGTTAACGGTGCTATGTAGAAAATGAAAAACGGATACTGTATGCTTCTTTGAATAAAGCCCGCGCTGCTTAAGCCCTCATATATTTTTGTGGTTTCTTTGATGAAGAAGAACGCGTCGCCGTAATCACTGTAATTCTGCCACAGCCACCACAGGATACTAAGGTAAGATATGAGTGAAAATCCGAAATTGATAAACAGCTCTCTGCTTATGCGGAATTTGCGGTACGAAAGAATAAGCACCATTATAATAAACGCGATAGTGAAGAACCAACCTTCGTATCGCAGCAGGTTAGCGAAGTTTAAACAAAGAGCGGCAAGCAGCAGGTACACGTGACTTTTTGAGCGCATCTGCAGGCCACTGTACCATAATACGAAGTAATAAAATGCCGCTGTCACAAAAAAGAAGAACGGGAATTCGGGCATTGCCGATGTGCTCAGCCATACCTGGAACGGAAAGACAGCAAAAATAAGACAGGAAATAACCGCAATTTGTTTTGTGAATATCTTTTCAAAAAGGAGATAAAGATAAACAAGGGTTAAGATAGAAAACAGAGTGCTTGATATCACCGGCGCCAGGGTTAGATCTTTAAAGAGCCAGATGAACATACCATTCAGCCAGAAGTGAGTGCTAAGCCAAACACCTGAATAAACACGCGGGTTTTGCAGCCAATCCCATGAAATTACCGTTCTGCTGTAATCATCTGCGGTTAGCCATTTCAGTCCGCTTTGAATGACAATAAGCTGGAACAGCAGTTTAAACAGAATAAGAGAAGTGATCACGGTCACTTTGCCGGCAAAAAATCTTGATATATATTCAGAATATTTTTTCAATTCAGCTTTTCGGGTGAAAATACGTATAAAAGAATAGGAATATTATTTGAGTTATTTATTATATCTGATCAATAGCGCTGTGGAGCCTGGTTTTTAGTTCTTTGTTTTCCCGGTACAGTTCATCAAGTTTTTCGCCGAAGAACTCAAGGAATTTGATGAGCGTTTTATTTCCCAGTTTTGGTTCTTTTTTCACAAGATCTTCAAAATCAGGTTTTGCGAAAACAATCAGGCGTGTTATCTGCGCGGCAGCTGCGCTCACAGTGTGAGTGGTTTCACTAAACAGATGAACTTCGGAAAAATACGCGCCTTCGGTGAGTTCCTTAAGTACATGCACCTGTTTAGCGGACTCTGAGATAATATTAACCGAACCTTTTACTATTATATAGAAACATAGTCCGATTGTTCCGTGGGTGAAGATCTTTTCGCCTTCGGAATAGTCGCGGATATGCGAGATTTCAAGAAGTGATCTTACTTCACTACCGGATAGATCGCTGAAAAGCGGACATTCTTTTATCCTGGTTTTGAGAAGCTCCTGGTCTGAATTATTTTTACCGAACATAGTTTTAACACACCCTCCCGCCTTGTCGGACAAGCTGTCACGCCTTTGGCGTGCCACCCCTCTCTAGAGGGGAATATAAATATTATTACTTAAAATCACTCTATAAACTCAAAACACTTTATACACTCTTATCAAGCCTTATACGGAACGTAGTTCCTTTGCCCGGCTCTGAATCCTTGACGAAAAGCTTACCTTTGTGATATGTTTCAATGATGCGTTTTGAAAGACTTAAGCCAAGTCCCCAGCCGCGCTGTTTTGTGCTGTAGCCCGGACGGAAAATATCTTTCTTAAATCGAAGATCGATGCCTTTGCCGGTATCTGTTACATCAATAAAAATGTGGCTGCCTTTTTCTTCTATATCAAATGTGATACTCCCTGTTGAATTTTCAATGGCATCAAGAGCGTTCTTTGTGAGGTTTTCTATCACCCACTCAAACAGCTCGCGGTTTACAAGGGCCGTTGAAGTGGTTAGCCCCTTTATTTCAAGATCTATCTTCTTTTTTGAATTACCTTCAAATGTACCCTTGCTAATGCTAGGTATTCTGATCTCAAAATATTTAACAACCTTTTCGATAATTTCATGGATATTTTCAGGTTTCAGATCAGGTTTTGAGCCAATTTTGCTGAAACGTGTAGCAATTTTACTTAAGCGGTCAATATCGTTTGACATTTCATGAGCAAGCTCTGTAACTCTTTGCGGATTCGCAGCACCCGCTTTGATAAGTTCATTCCAGCCCATCAGCGATGATAGCGGAGTTCCAAGCTGATGCGCTGTTTCTTTGGATAGACCAACCCAAATATTGCTCTGTTCTGTACGCTTAATATAGTTGAAGCCAAAATAACCGAGGAAAATAAAAATTCCCGCAACAATGAACTGAATTATAGGCAGCTGCTTCAGGCGGCCAACAATTTTCGACTGCCCGTAATGCACATAACTTAAAACCACAGAATCCTGGTAGGTAACTTTTATAGGCGGATTAATTTCATCCATTTCCCTGATCATTTCCTTGATCAGCTGAACCTGCTTTTGCCTGGGCAGGGTTGTATCAAGCTCCAGATTTTTAGTGAATGTAGGCTCCATAGATCGCGCGTCTGTTACAACGATAGGGAAGTTGATAGTGTTAGAGCTTACAACATTACTAAGCACAAAATTGTACTCGCCTGTTTGCGACTCATCGGTAGCTATATATTCAATAGCTTTTGCGTAAAGATTCGCGATCTCACGCTCACGCTCAAGAATATCTGATACCAATACCTGTGTATAAATAAGCGTAGCAATAATAATTACCACACCGGTTACAAGTAATGCAATTTTTATATTTGCCGAGCCGTAGCTTTTCATAATATTTTAGAAAAATAACTGATAGGGTTAACAATAAAAACATAAAATTAGTTACCAAATTGAGGTATATTTAATGAAGTAAAACCCGGATCTGAATATATTGCAAGCAGCTTAAAAACAAATGAGTTAAAAACCTGTTGTAAGCGGTAAAGCACAGTATTTATTTAAGTTACCTTTACCGGAAACGATTCGAGTATAATAGTGGTTATTAATTTATACTACTAAGAAAGGCTGTATTATGTTTAAAAATAAAGCAATATGTTTGCTTTTTGCCGCAATGATGCTTGTAACAGCATCAGTGAATGGTTGCTCAGTATTTGGCGGCAAAAATGAAAAAGTATCAATGAATTCAGATGAAAGTAAAATAATTGGCGGAGAAAAAATGACAGAAGCGGATAAAAGGGATACAACCAAATATGAATCAGCTGTACTTGCCGGTGGATGTTTCTGGTGCATTGAAACTATTTTCCAGGATCTAAAGGGGGTTGAAAAAGTTGAATCAGGCTATTCCGGCGGAGCAACAAACAATCCAACATACAAAGAAGTGTGCGAAGGAAATACAGGGCACGCAGAAGTTGTAAGGATAACATTTGATCCCGCTGTAATTTCTTTTGAGCAGCTGCTGACGGTTTTTTTTCACATCCATAATCCAACCACTCTGAATAAACAGGGCGCGGATGTTGGTACGCAGTACCGCTCAGCGATATTTTATACCGGAGATGAACAAAAGAATTCAGCTGATAAAGTAATTGCGGATGTAACCGCTTCAAAATTATGGGATGACCCAATAGTTACGGAAGTAACTGCTTTTGATAAATTCTATAAGGCAGAAGATTACCACCAGGATTATTACAATAACAACCCTAACCAGGGATACTGCTCGGTAGTAATTGCTCCAAAAGTTAAGAAATTCTATAAAGAATTCCCGCGGCTATTGAAAGATAATGTGAAGTAATAAACCGGCTTCGGAAAATTCTGAGTAAATATGGCGATCTGAACGATCGCCTTTTTTTTGGTATTTGGTATTTGGTATTTGTTTTTTGAAATTCTATTTTTGTGAAACTAAATAAAACTGAATGAGCTGGATATATCTATTAATAGCGGGTGTGTTTGAAATATGTTTTGCGATATCGCTGAAGTATTCAGAGGGTTTCTCCAAACCGCTTCCATCAGTGCTTTTCGTTGTATTTACCATACTCAGCTACGCTTTTCTTGATAAGGCCATCGGAACAATTCCCCTTGGTACAGCGTATGCAATATGGACAGGCATTGGTGCCACAGGAATAGCCATAATTGGAATGTTTTACCTTGGTGAACCGGCCGGGTTTTGGAGGATATTTTTCATTTTCACACTCATCGGCTCTATTATTGGGCTAAAATTTGTATCCAACAGTTAAATGATTAGACTTCGAGCGGTTTATATTGTAGTTTCACTTCTTCTTGCGGGCGCGTTATACGCACAGGGCGGGCAGGGTGAGAATAATTCTTTTTATACACCTGTAGAGCTTAAACTTCAGGAAAAACGCGGATTGGAATTTTCAGGGGTTACCGGCAGCACCGCTCTCTTCAAAAAGAGTGATGCACCCACGGGTATGTTTGCAGGTTTGATATTCCTGACTTTTATCAATCCAATTGTTGTGTTTGAAGATAAAAAGGTTTTCATAGGGTTAACAAAAGAAATATCAAAAAGTTTTTATCCCTACGGAAGGTTATCGTTTGAATACTCTTTTCTTTTCAGAACCTTCAATAAAAATCACTTCCGGTTTTCGTATAATTACGATCATGTGACGGATAAAAGCGGCGATTGGATTATTTTTGTTGTTTCTCCGGGTGCAGGCTTTTTTTCTGATACAGAAACCAACGGAATATTTGTTCAGGGCTCCGGAGGCATGTTCTTTCCAACGCCTCTTTTTATGGGTCACTTGTACCTTAAATACCGATTTACAAAGGTATTCGATAAAAACAGGTCAGATATTCATGATATTTCACTTGGTATGGGTTTTGTTTTTTAGTTTTACAAGCTTGAGGAATTTAAAACATTTCCTTAAAAATTTCGGTGAATTTGATACAAATAGCTACCTTTATATTCAACAATTTTTCATATATTTACCAAAATTAAATATATAAAAGCAATGGAACCACCTGTATCTTATCCCCAGTCAGATTCATACCAGGGAAGAAAAATTTACGGAAAAAAATCAGGCTGCGCCAAGTTCAGCTGTGTTGGCGTAGTTGGAGCGATTGTTATTCTTGTAATTATCGGGTTTGCAGCGTATTATTTTGCGCTACCGGCATTAATGCCCAACAGTTTAAGCGGCTCTTTCCTTAATATGGTAATTGTACCCACAAAAGAAGGCAAAGAAAAGATGTGGATACTGACCGATGGTTCATTTAATTTTATACAGACTACCAAATCACCGGGCAGAACATCTACAGGGCGGGAGTGTTACTTCTGCAAAACCTGGACTTATATAGTGGATCCTGCAGATCAACAGGTTCTTAAAAAGACAAAAACGCCGTATGAAGATATAATTACACAGATAGAAATGTTGTACTATAATAACCAGGTTTGGATGATAACAAAAGAATACGGCGAAAACGAACCCCGTGTAGAAACATTTAACGCTGAAACAGGGGAAAAAGAAATGGATACCAAAGATTTTATCTCCAAATTCCCGGAACTATCTGCAGGACTTGCCGAAGTGCATTATTCCAAGAATGATAATTACCTTAGGTTGAAAACAAAGGACGGCAGGGAAAGAACTTTCAACTTTGATGACGGTAAGCTTTACAAAGATTATTCAGAACTGAATAAGTACAGAAGAAAGGATTCGTCGGTATCAACAATTGCTTTGCTTGTGCCTGAAGATAATTCATCTTCACCAAGAAAAAAACTTATCACAGCGACCGGTCCAAAAACAAGCCTGCAGGATAACCGTTCAAGCCTTGAGCATCTTTCCAGAGATATAGATGATATTGAAAAAATGTATAAGATCAGGATAGGCCAGCAGAATGAAAAAATTTATCTTGAAGGAATACTATACTATGATGATGCAGACTGCGCTATAATTATATATCTTGATAAACTGGGAAAAAAGAGCGACAGGTTAATGAGCTGTATAGATCTTAAGACAGGTAAAGAAATGTGGACGGTGCAGCCGGATGAGATGTTTGACGAAATGAAGATAGACGAAGAAGATGATACTTTTTCCAGTCTGTTTTTCACAAAATCTAACATTGATGTAAAACGCTCAGGTAACCTTGTGGTTCTTCAGTTGAAAAACGAAGGTATCATGGGATTTGATTATAAAACCGGCAAAAAACTTTTTGAAATGGATATTTAGATTCCATTTGCACTTAAACCGCAGTTCATATGAAAAAAATATTTAAAATCGTTCTTGTTATAATCATTGCCGGTATGGTTGCTATCCAGTTTTTCAACAGGCCTGATATGTCAACGACCACAGAAATTACTCCGGCTCATATAACAAAGGTTATGTCTGTACCGGCGAACGTTGAAAGCATACTCAAGCGTTCATGTTATGACTGCCACAGCGACCATACAACCTGGCCGTGGTACTCATCGATCGCACCGGCATCATGGCTTGTTGGCGATGATGTGGTAAAAGGAAAGAAGAAAATGAATTTCAGCCAGTGGGGCAGTATGCAGCCCGCTAAACAGGAAGCAAGACTAAATGAGATATGTGAAGAGATAAAATCAGATGAAATGCCGCTTCCGCCATACCTGATAATGCATGGAGACGCGAAACTTTCACAGGCCGATAAGGACATTTTGTGTCAATGGGTTGAAATTGAGCTAAAAAAGCTTGAAGACGCCAATCCTGAATAAAATCAGAGTAAGCGTAAAAATACATTGATTTTACTTTTTAGCATTATTAGTTTATATCTTTAAATCATTAAAATACAGAATTTTTGCAGGAAGCAGTTATAAATACCCCGAAACAGAAAACAAAGATGGAATTTGTTTTTTGTCACCGCAAACCGGAGCGTTCATTTTTTTACAAGGGGAAACAATTCCCTGTTTGCGCGCGCTGCACCGGGTTTTACCTGGGATATTTTGCTCTGCCAATTTTCACCTTTTCAATTTGGATGCCAAGTTTACTTTGGATATTCCTGCTTATGGTGCCTGCGCTTGTTGACGGCTTAACACAGGCATACATGAACAGGGAAAGCAATAACTGGCTTAGGCTTGCTACCGGGATCCCCGCAGGCGCAGCCTGCATGGCGCTTGCCGCTATGCTGGGTCAATGGATAGGACATTTGATACTTGCTGCAATGTAGCCGCTCTGAAAAAAGCAGTTTTAAAAAATATTTAAGCATTATATTTAAGTAATCTAAAGGAGGAATCAAATCATGGAACCAACAACACCACCACCTGCACCAACAGAAAATCAGCAGACCGAAGATCTGAGTATGATCCTCAAGATCGTTTCTTTCTGCATACCACTGGTAGGCGCAATTTTATGGTTTATCAACAAAGATAAGAACCCGAAAGCGGCAAAATCAGCCTGCACATTCGCTCTTGTTGGAGTTGCTGTAGGTATTATCATAAACGTTGTTGTAACTGTTTTAGGCAGCTAAACATTTACTGTTTTATAGCAGGGGATTTTCTTTCACTAAAAGAGGATCCCCTTTTTTTAAAAATAAACTTTCAATTTGGATTTATATTAAACCCTTAAATTCATATTTTAACACTAACAATTTTTAAAAATATCAATGCCTGAATATCCATTCCATTATTCCTTTTTAGTGAAGGATCTCTCTTCCACACGCAGATTTTACGGTGAAATTCTCGGTCTAACCGAAGGCAGAAGTTCAGACTCATGGGTTGATTTCAACTTTGGGGGTAACCAGCTTTCTATGCATGTTTCAGATAAAGTGCCGGATTCAATTCCCTGCGGCGTGGTGGATCATGTTATAGTGCCGATTCCTCACTTTGGCTGCATAATGCCGTGGGATGAATTCCATTCACTTGCCGATAAGCTCCATGAGGAAAAAGTTGAGTTTATAATTGAGCCGTCTATCCGTTTTGCGGGACAGCCGGGTGAACAGGCAACAATGTTCTTTAAGGACCCCAGCGGGAATTCACTTGAAATGAAATGCTACAAAAACCCGGATCACATGTTTACCCTAAATGTTAAACAGGAAAAATACAGCAGCAATCTGTAATGCCCGGTAAAGATATCCGAACTGCCGAAGTTATTATTATTGGAGCGGGTGTTATTGGAGCCAGTATCGCTTATCATTTAAGTATTAACGGATTCAAAGATATCCTTGTTCTGGATGGAGCGTCCGGTCCCGGGATGGGCAGCACAGGCAAAGCGACAGGCGGTTTCCGCCGGCAATTCGGCTCTAAAATAAACATCGAACTCTCACAGCTTTCCGGAAAAAAATTGATTGATTTTAAAGATGAACACGGAGTTGACCCCGGTTATATTAAAGCGGGTTACCTGTTTTTGGCTCAGTCTCCTGATGAAATGAAAAACCTAACCCAGGCAAATGCGTTGCAGCAAGAATCGGGTGTTAAAGATGCCGCGCTTGTAACTGTGGATGAAATAGAAAAACTTAATCCTCACATTAATTTTAGCAACATTACAGGCGGCTCGTTTTGCGGCAGCGATGGGTTTATTGATCCTAAAAGTATCCTTAACGGATACGTTCTGTCATCACAAAAGCGCGGAGTTAATTTCGGTTACGATAAACGGGTTGAAAAAATAAATTATACCGGCAATAGAATTGAAAGCATCGAAACATCCACTGGAAAATTTTCGGCAGAAATTTTCATTAATGCCGCCGGCGCGTGGGCTGGCTGGCTTGCGGGATTGGCTACAGAATATCTGCCTGTGAAACATTTAAAAAGACAGGTTTGCAGAATGAAGGAAAAGAATACTCTTCCGGCAGGTACGCCTATGACGGTTTGGGTAGATTCAGCGTTTCACTTCAGAATGAAGGATGACCACCTGGTATTACTGCACCCCGATCAACCGGAAAATAATTACAACTACGATATCACCGTTGAAAACAGCTGGCTTGAAAGAGTGTATAAGATCGCAAAAGAAAAACTACCCGCTGCGAAAGACTGCAGTATAGATACCCAAGCATGTTGGGCGGGATTGTATGAAATGTCGCCGGATGAACACGTAATTCTCGGAAGATCTGACTTTCTTGAAAATTTTTATTATGCTAACGGTTCCTCGGGCCATGGTGTGATGCACTCACCGGCTATTGGTGAATTGCTGGCCGGTGCCATATGCGGAAAAAAGAGTGATATTGATATTGATATACTGAGCCCTAGAAGATTTAAAGAGGGTAAACTGATAGAACAAATACGCTTTTTCTGAAGAAATATGAGCGCACTTCGTACAATTTCCAGGGAAATTTCAGTGAAGAGACCTATTGAAGAAGTGTTCGATTTCTTTGCGAAAGCCGAAAACCTGAATATCATAACTCCGCCCGAATTAAACTTTAAAATATTAACCCCCACGCCGATTGAAATGAAACAAGGAACACTTATTGATTACAGGATAAAACTGAGCGGAGTTCCCTTTAAGTGGAAAACTGAAATTACCAATTGGGAACCACCTTTCAGGTTTGTTGATACTCAGTTAAAGGGTCCATACAAAATATGGATACACGAACATACCTTCAGCTCACACTTAAATACAACAATTATCAAAGATGAAGTAACCTATCTGCCGCCGGGATGGATCATGGAACCTGTTATTCACAAACTTACAGTTAAGAAGAAGTTAGAGCGGATTTTTGATTACCGCATGGAAAAAATTAAAAGTATATTCAGCAAATAAGCAAACTTTTTAAAATGACCGAAACCGAGCTCCATGCCCTCAAATATCCAATTGGCGAATTCACGCCAAAAGAAAACTATACACCGGATGACATCAAATGGTATATCAATACCATCGAATTATTTCCTGCCAAAATTAAGCAGGCAGTTTTAGGTTTAAACGATGAGCAGCTTGATACAGCTTACAGGGAAGGCGGGTGGACCATAAGGCAGGTAGTGCATCACACAGCCGATAGCCACATTAACAGCTACACCAGGTTCAAACTTGCGCTCACCGAAGATAATCCGACTATCCGTCCATACGAAGAAGCTGATTGGGCTGAGCTGCCCGAAGCTAAGTCAGGTTCAATAGAGCTATCACTTCCACTGCTGGAAGCGCTGCACAGAAGATGGGTCGCTATGCTGAAAGGGCTAAAGCAGGGCGATACAGAGCGGAAACTATATCATCCGGGCAGCAAGCAGCAAATGACAGTCGCTTCTTTGATGCACCTATATGCGTGGCACTCAGATCATCATTTGGCGCACATAGTTAATCTGAAAAAAACAAAAGGCTGGTAAGGAATTCATTAAATTAGAATTTTGAGCAGAGTAATTTCTTTGTTAGAAGAACTCTGTAAATGAGGTTTCGGCCGCAGTCTCTCTTTCAGGAGACTCCGCGAAAACATAAATAAATTCCCCTCTTGAGAGGGGTGTTCGGCTTTAGCCGAACGGGGTGTGTTTAAATTTGAACGAAAAACTACTTATAGATATTACCGGCTGGGCAGGTTCCGTTTGTGTACTCGCGGCGTATGGATTGTTAAGCCTGCACAAAATTACATCACATTCAAAACTATACCAGGTGCTGAATATAGTGGGCAGCATATGCCTTATCATTAACACGCTGTTTTATTATGCATACCCCTCGACTTTTGTAAATATTGTTTGGCTCATAATTGCTATATTTGCATTAATAAATATTTACAGATCATCATCAAAGAAAAATGCCAACTGAACTCCCCGGAAAAGACAAAATAAGATTAGTATCAGACCACCTGAAGCCGTATATCCACAGGACACCTGTAATGACATCAGGGGTGATAAATGATATAACCGGTACAGAGCTTTATTTTAAGTGCGAAAATTTCCAGAAAACCGGTTCATTTAAAATACGCGGAGCGATGAACGCTGTTTTACAGTTAACCGCATCGCAAAAAGCCATGGGGGTTATTACACACTCTTCTGGTAACTTTGCGCAGGCACTGGCTTACGCCGCAAAATGCGCGGGCATTAATGCAACTATTGTAATGCCTGAAAGCGTTGTAACAGCCAAACGTGACGCTGTGCTTGGCTATGGCGCGGAAATAGTTTATTCGGGGAGCCAGCCTTATGAAAGAGAAGCAAAATGTGAGGAAATGCAAAGGAACAGCGGAGCGGTATTTATTCATCCTTCAAATGATATAAATGTTATAGCCGGTCATACCTCGTGCGCTGTTGAGTTTATTGAAGACGCCGAATCGCTTGACGCGGTAATTGCACCGCTGGGAGGCGGGGGATTACTGAGCGGAATCGCGCTGGGATTCCGGAATTTTTCTATGCCCACACTTATTTACGCAGGTGAACCGCTTAATGCCTCAGATGGGTACGAAAGCAAAAAAGCCGGCAGGATAGTTCCTGTAAAAGACCCGAATACAATTGCAGACGGATTAAGAACGTCGCTGGGCGATGTAACTTTTCCTATAATTGATCGGTTTGTAAAGGAGATAATTACGGTTTCTGAAGATGAAATAATTAATGCGATGAAGCTAATATGGGAAAGAATGAAAATTGTAATAGAGCCTTCAAGTGCTGTTGCGTTTGCCGCACTGCTGAAAAATATTAGCGGGTTTAAAAATAAAAAAATCGGTATAATTGTATCGGGTGGTAATGTTGATCTTGCCCGCCTTCCTTTTTGAAATTAAAAGTAAAAAGCCATGAAAGCAGAGATAAAATTCGTTAAAACCAAGGATTTCATCAAAACTACTGCAACCGGAGAGTTGAATCTTGCGGAAAGTAAAAAAGTGCTGACTGAACTGGCTGTACTGAACTCCCCGGATGACCTGCATGACCTGCTGATCGATATCCGTGAAACTGTTTCAGTACTTACACTTTCCGATATATACGAACTTGTTGCCGAAGTTGGAAAGTATAGACAGTCATTCCGTAACAACATCGCGATACTAATAGGTCCCGGGCATGATATTGATAAAGCTCGGTTTCTTGAAATGTGTGCCTCAAACCGCGGTTACAGTGTAAATGTGTTTACCGATTTTGAAGAATCTGTTAATTGGCTAATGTGTCCTGACCCGGAATAGGGTATTTATCGAACCGAAATAAAAAACGGGGAGGTAACCACTCCTCCCCGCCGTTCAACTAACCCCCTAACTGTAAAGGAAACTCTGCTGAAAAAATTGTGAGTCAAAATTTCTCACCTCCCGGTGTTCCAAACTAAAGTTTGGTACACCACCATTGCCAAACCTGAGTTTGGGAATGAGAATTGAGAAAGTTATTTGATATTCCTAATATTGCGACTTCACAGAAAATTTCTCAACCTGGTTCTTTACAGCAGGGATAGTTCTTAAATATTCATATATAGCTCCCAGATCTTCTTCGGTTAAGCCCGCATAAAGTGTCCACGGCATGATTGTCTGAAATTCGCCCGGTTTATAAGGTGTGTTGCCATAAGCCGGATCGCTGCATTGTTTAAATCTTTTTATAAATTGCTCCTTTGTCCACAACCCGAGTCCGGTTTCGTTATCAGGTGTGATGTTCGCTGTTCTGACAACGGTGTTGCCGGGCAGGTTAAATTCAATGCCGCCCGTAAATTCCTTGCCCGGAATAGGAACGCCATCCTTTGACGGTGTGTGGCAATCAGAGCACGATGCACCTTTGGTTAAGTATTCACCGTAAGCAACTATGTTGCTTTTATCGGGTTTTGGAGTGAACTGTTTTTCTGTTGGTATGGTTTTCATTATCATACTCATCGGAAAATTTGCCGTGCTCTTTGGTGGATCGTACTGAATTGTAGGCAATGTTCTGATGTAAGCTACCACAGAATAAATATCTTCCTTATCCATTTTTCCGTAAACAAGGTAAGGCATTATTGGGAATAGCACTGTTCCATCTTTGCTTATACCTTCAGTTATAGCGCGAACAAGCTCACCATCTGTCCAGTTTCCAACACCATGAGGAGTAATGTTCTTTGAATAAAATGTGCCCGGTAGCCCCATTTCCTCATCAAATTTTTCACCGCCTTTTCCTTCGGTGCCGGGTGTAACAGGACCTGATAACTTGGAAAAATCGCGGGTAGAGTGGCAATCAACACATCCTGCGGCATGATTAAATATATATTTTCCGCGTTCAAGTCTTGCCGGTGTTACTTCAATTTTGATATCTTCAACAGCTATCTGTTTAGGATACTGCTGGTTGAAGTAAACATAACCTGATACTCCAAGCACTACAACCAGCGCGAGGAATATCAACATTATTTTTTTGAATTTTTTCATCTTGTTTAGTTTATTTAAGTTTTTAGTTAGTTGAATTAATTGTTGATATGTTTATTGATCAATGCTTCTTTATTTTACCAGAACCATTTTCTTTGTATCACTATAGTTGATACCATCTTTGCCGGTTACATCAAGTCTGTAGAAATACACACCTGATGAGTATTCGCTTGCGTTGAAGTTCACAGTGTGGCTTCCTGCATTCATTTTACTATTCACAAGTTTGCTTACTTCCTTGCCTGATATATCGTAAACTGTAAGTTTTACGTTTGATTCAAACGGTATTGAAAACTTTACGTTTGTGTTTGGATTAAACGGATTTGGAAAGTTCTGCTCAAGTGAAAATTCTTTGGGAGTAGATGTATTGTTGTTTCCTGTGGAAGTTACACCAAGACCTAATTTCAGTATTGTTCCGTATTGACCCGCTGCGATTACATTAAATCCTGCTGCGGTGCCTAATTCAAATATAGGATTTATAGAAACTCTTCTCTCAGCTATCCAATTGATTCCGGCATTGGTAGTTTTGTATATCACACCCTCATCAGTAGCTGTATATCCGGTAGTGCTGTTCACAAATGTTACGGAATTGTGAGCGTAGATTCCATTTTGTTCAGGAGTCCAGTTAGCGCCACCGTTAGTAGTCCTGTAGATTAACCCGAAATTACATGCTGCAACTCCTGTATTGGCATCTATGAAATGAATATCGTTCACAGATGAAGTTATGCTGGTAATTTGCGACCAGTTTAGCCCGCCGTTCACTGTGCGGAACATTTTTTGGTTCATTCCGCCGGCGAAGCCGGTTGATTCATCAAGAAAGTAAACGCTGTTGAACGAATTACTTGTACCTGTGCTTACAGAAACCCAGTTTAACCCTGCGTTTGTAGTTTTGTAAACAACCCCGAGATCGCCGGTTATGAAACCGGTTGTTGCATTTATGAATTGAGCACCGTAAAGATCTGAAGTTGTGCCGGGATCAACAGTTACCCAGTTCAACCCGCCATTTGTAGTACGTTTTAAATTTGGTGTTGAACCTGTTATTATACCTGTGTTTGCATCTGCAAATTCTATGCTGTTTGTAAAACTCATATTTACCGGGGTTGGATACAGGTTCCAGCTGTTTCCCCCATCAGTTGATTTATAAACTACCCTGTCTTCTGCAATCATATAGCTTACTTCGGGAGTTGGTGTACTTAAGCCGGTTATATTGGTTATAACATTATTTACTACGGGGCTCCAGTTGACACCATTATTGGTGGAGCGGAAGATCCTGCCGCCTGCTGCGGTCATAAATCCTTTGCCGTTGATGAAAGTTAATGCCCTGCCTGAAAGCGGCACACCAAGAGTTTGCTCCCAGTTAACTCCTCCATTTGTTGTTCTGTAAACTCTGCCGAGCTCAAGCACTAACGACCCGTTGTTGGCGTCTGTAAAAAAGATATCATTTACTGTTGCTGATGTTGCTCCCCCCACTAAGAACCATGACTGACCATCGTTGGTGCTCTTTAAAACTTCACCCTGTGTGCAGGCCGCGTACCCCGTGCCATTAGCGAAAAATAGTTTAGTTATAAAAGTCGATCTTCCTGTGTTAACAACAGTCCAGTTGAGGCCTCCATTATTTGTTTTTTGTATAGCACCAATGCCGTTGGGTATGTATCCTGCATCCGGGCTCGTGAACCAGATGGTCCATATATCGGCGCCGGTGCCTGAATTGAATGCTACCCAGTTTACGCCTCCATTTGTAGTTTTATACATTTCCCCCGAAGCTCCGGCTGCAATTCCTGTGTTCTGGTCAAAAAACTGGATTGTTCTTATTGTTCTGTGGGTGTTTATATTAACCTGATTCCATGAACTGCCAAGATCTGTTGATTTTAATACAAGACCGCTATCGCCGCAGGCGTACAAGGTAGATAAAGTGGCAAAAAATATCTTCCATATATCGCGCTGAGTATTTACATTGATTGAATTCCAGTTAACGCCGCCGTTGGTTGTTTTAAGCATTGTGCCAAGTGAACCAGCGGCAAATCCTGTATTATCATTTATGAAGCTAACTGCATTTAGCGGATTGCCCTGAGGCAGTGGGTTAACCCACTGCCATTCTTGTGCAAATGAGCTGCTTGCTGCTATTATTAATACTGCTATTACGTATTTTAAGTTTTTCATTTATGTATATTTCCTTTTGTTATTTTCTATTTACTTTACAAGTATCATTTTCTTTGTATCGCTGTAATTCATTCCATCTTTTCCTGTTATATCCATTCTGTAGAAATAAACACCTGAAGATAAACCCTTGCCATCAAAGTTCATTGTGTGGCTGCCGGAATTCATTTTATTGTTTATAAGCGTACTTACATGTTTTCCGGTTACATCAAACACAACAAGCTTTACGTTTGATTCAAACGGCAGACTGAATTTTATGTTAGTTGCGGGATTGAACGGATTCGGGTAATTCTGCTCCAGTGAATAAGCCGAAGGAACAGAATTATTGCTGCCGTTACCGGTTGAGGTAAGATCAGGGGTGTATTTTAGAATGTTTCCCTCTTCGCCAAACAACATTAATCTCGAAGTTGAAACGATACTAAGGGTTCTTATAGTGTTACCTGATTTGGATTGTTCGCGAATCCATGTGAGCCCCGCGTTGTGAGAAATAAACAACTCTCCGGCAGATGAAACGGCGTAAGCTGAATTGCTTCCCATAAATTTCACATCATTGAGTGTGTATTGTGTTAACCCTGAAATTACATCCCAGTTCGCGCCGTTATTGGTTGATCTCAGAATTCTTCCGAATATTCCGGTTGCCAGGATGACACCGTTTTGATTGTGCGTAATTTTTGTTAAGTGACCTGTTGTTCCTGTTGAAAGTGAATCCCATGCAGCACCCGCGTTGGTTGTTTTCAGTATCACCCCGTTGTATCCGGTAATAAAACCTGTTGCCGAATCAGTGAATGTAATACCTGTGAGGTAAACATTTGAGCTTTGTGCAGTAAGGCTCCAGTTAGCCCCGCCATTGGTTGTTTTATATATTTTGCCCGGATCGCCGGCGGCGTAGCCAGTAGAAGTAGACGTAAAGTGAATTGTCCATCCATACATTCCTGCGGCAATCTGACCCGCCTGCCAGTTAGCTCCGCCGTTAGTTGTTTTCATATAGGTACCATTGCTGAAAACAGCATAACCAAACTGACTGTTAAGAAATTTTATCTCGTACATATAAGATCCGGCAGGGTTTACAATTTCGTTCCATGTGTCTCCGCCATCTGTGGTTTTGAGTATTTTGTTGCCGTGTGCGCCTATAAAGCCTGTGTTAGCGTCAGCAAATGCGCTTGAATATATTGTGCTTGTTGGCGATGAAACTTTTGCTATCCAGTTAACTCCCGCATTTGTTGATGTGTAAACTTTGCCGCCATCACCAACGGCAATAAAACTGTTTGTGAAGTTGTTTGTTATACCTCTGAAAGGAGTATGTCCAAAATACACGGGTGTCCAGTTCACGCCGCCGTTTGTGGTAGTCCAGATAGCGCCCTGCTCGCCAGTAATTGCGCCAAAATTTCCCACAAATGAAACATCGTATAAACCGGTTCCGGAAATAGATGTATTGATAACAAAGGAATTACCCCAATCAGTTGTTTTTAATATTCTGCCTTGTGTGCCTGTTATATAACCGGTGCCAAGAGTGTTGAAATACATTCTAAATAGTGATGATGATGTACCCGTTGAAATTGTATCCCAGTTAAGACCGGCATTTGTTGTTTTAGCAAAAAAACCCTGATCTCCTGTAATAAAACCAGTGGTTTTATTTACAAAATGTACGGCATTAAAATTTCTTGTATAAGGTACATTAATTAAATGCCAGCCTGCTCCCTGGTTAGTTGTGCGTACAATTTTACCCATGCTGCCAACGGCAAAGCCGGTATCGCGCGCCAAGAAGTGAATGCCTCTTAATGGTGTAGTGACGGGTGTTTGAGTTACCGCCCAATTGTTCCCAAGATTCCACGTATTTACAACAATGCCGCTATCGCCGCATGCAAATACATCATTTAACCATGAGTAAGTTACATCATAGAGGAATTTTTTTGTGGGTACATTTTGAACCTGCCAGCTTGAACCCATATCGGTAGTTTTCATAATAGTACCAAGTAAACCAACGGCAAAGCCTTCGGTGTTGCTGTTCATAACTACCGAAGATAGATTGTTACCCTGCGGTTTGGGATTTACCCATTCCCATGTTTGAGGATAAACCGCAGATGCTGCAAGCAGCATAATAAACACAATTCGTTTTCTTAATTTCATTTTTTTAAATATTATATTAGTTAGTTAGATTAGTTGTTATTTTCTGTACTTTTTTCAGCCCCCTTCAATATTCTCATCAAAGGGGGATTCCAAAAGAAATTACCTGGAGGAGTAATTTAAATTTTTAATATCATTACGCATGTTTTTAATTTCTATACCTTCTTTGTAGTTTTTGTAAACCAGGTATAGCTCGCTTGCTACTAATGTTATTATGATTGAGAAGATTGCTATTACAGTGATCATTTTGTTTTATACTTCTTTCTTTTATTAGATTGGTTAGTTTTTATTTTTTGTTTTGCTGTTATTTTTTTTGAATTAACGGTTCCGGTTCTTTTATTTTTGCCGGCGTGCTTAGTGTCACCGATCAGTATATTTTCACTTCCAGGTGCGGTTTTTCCGGACTTTGAGGATACTTTGGCATTTGGAACCTGAAGTTTTCGTTTTCTTTCATTGCCGCCTCTTTCATTGAGGGACTGTTTTCTTCTACTGCCCACGGGAGTCCCATGATCGTAAGCAGTACCAGAACGAAAAAAAGTGAAAGCAGGTGTTTTATAATTTTATTGTGCATTTAAGTCATTCCTTTCTCTTATGAAGCAAAGATATAAGTAAAAGTGCGGCAGGAAAAATTGAAATTTGCCATAAATTTAACGGCGAATGCCGGAAATAGGGCTTTTAAATTGCAAAAATGCTTTATAATCGCTATTTTTCGGCATAAACAAGTTTGAATTGAACCTATAAATTTAAAACCCGTTGCAGAAAACCATAGTGTTTTTGCCGCCGGTTTAAAGGGAAAAAGAGCATGGCAGAAGACAAAATTCAGCAGGCGACTGAAAATATGATCAAAAACCTGGAAGAAAAGACCGGCAAAACTCTAAATGAGTGGATTAAAATTGCCAATTCAGCCGGATTAAAGAAACACGGCGAGCTTGTTGCTATGTTAAAATCAAAACATGGACTTACACACGGTTATGCGAATCTTGTTGTGCATAAAGCCCTTCAATCAGATGCGGGTTCTGCAGGAGATGACGGAGATCTGGTAAATGCGCAATACAAAGGCAAAGAAGAACTTCATAAGTTTTACGAAAAGATCATAGGCGGAATTAATGCATTTGGGGGGGATGTTGAACTTTCACCTAAGAAAGCTTACGTGAGCGTAAGAAGGAAAAAACAATTTGCTATAATACAGCCCACTACAAAAACCAGGCTTGATGTTGGTATAAATCTTAAAGGCACAACTCCCGCCGGAAAACTTGAAGCATCAGGCAGTTTTAACGCAATGTGTACACACAGAGTAAGAATTGAGAATCAGAAAGATATCAGCAAAGAACTCTTTGAATGGTTGAAACAGGCATATGAGCAGGCAGGGTAAAAAGTTTTTATGAAGACAGTAAGCGATGACCTGTTCAGGCTGATCAAATCTCTTAATAAATCAGAAAAGGGTTTATTCAAGAAATTCGCATCAAAAAATTCTTCAGGAAGCAGACAGAATTATCTTCTGCTCTTCGATGCAATTGATTCTCTGAATGAATACGACGAAACCCTGCTGAGGAAAAAGATAAAAGACCCTTCGTTGCTTAAACAGCTATCGGTCTATAAAGTTTACCTGTTTAATCTGATTTTGAAGTCATTGAACCAGCATGCTTCCTATGAAAATTCAGAGACGCAGTTGAATGAGTTAATGGCAAATATTCGTACCCTGACATCAAAACATCTTTACAGGGAAGCTAAAAAGGTAATTAAAAAAGCAAAAGAGCTGGCGTATAAATTTGATAAACATAAATTTATAATGGAGCTGCTGGCTGCAGAACGGCACATTTTAATACTTTCGCCTGCAAAAGATATTACGGAAAAACGAATTTCGCTTTTTAAGGAACAACAGGAACTTGTAGAGAGAATAAATGAATTTTACAGCCTTAGCTTATTATGCGACAGGATGACCATACTGGTTGATAACGAAGCTGACTTCAGGTCAAACGAAAATTCTAAACAAATGGAGGAAATTATTTCGGACCCGATTCTTACTTCTCCTGAAAAAATTGAAGGTTACTATGCTCTAAATAATTTTTATCATACTCATCTGGTTTATCACGGGGCAAAAGGCAACACAGCTGAGATCTTCAAATATCTTAAACTCCAGATACAGCATGGTGAAAGTCATAAACATTTTATTGATGAAAATCCGCAAAACTATGTTTATGCGCTTATTAACCTTTTACTGCAAGCACACTTTGATAAGAACCAAACCGAAACAGAGGATACTTTGGTAAAACTGGAGTCAATTAAAAAACGATTAAAAGGCAAGCTTCCCCGAGAAACTGAAATACAAATACTTTTTCACGCTTCAAATGTTGAAATGATAATTCACGAGAAAAACTGTGATATGGAAGCGGGTCGTAACAAGATCAAACAAATTGAAGCCGATCTTAAATTGTACGCCTCTGAAGTGCCGGCAAACACAAAATCTCTGATGATGCTGAACCTTGCCTGCTTTAACATTATTGATGAAAACTATAACGCCTCTGCCAAATACCTTAACATTCTTTTTAATTCACCCGAACTTAATATCAGAAATGATGTTAACCGCGTTGCGCGCATTTTGCAGCTTGTGCTTCACTATGAAATGGGGAATTTTGATCTGATTGATTATCTTCTGGTATCCGCCAGAAAGTTTTTAGGCGCCAAACAAACAAAACTGGAAAATTTAATGCTGAAGTTCTTTGGTAATATTATTAAGTTACCAAAAGAAAAACATGCGGCGCCTTTTGATGAACTTTCCTTTGCGATAAAGCGCACACCGGATACAAACGGGATGCTCACTTATTTTGACTTGGTTTCATGGGCAGAAGCCTGTGCTTCCGGTAAAAAGCTGCTTGTGATACTGAAAGAAAAAAATTCAATTAACAGTTAATAATGAAAACGGTAAGCGATGATCTGTTCAGGCTGATAAAATCCCTGAATAAATCAGAAAAAGGGAATTTTAAGAAGTTCGCTTCCAGGAACGCAGGCGGCAGTAAGCAGAATTACATTCTGCTTTTTGACGCAATTGACTCCCTGGACGAGTATGACGAAGATCTTATCCGAAATAAGTTTAAAAAAGAGTCTTTCATCAGGCAGCTTCCCGTATATAAGGTTTACCTTTTCAACATGATTTTAAGATCAATGGCATCGGTCTCTTCTGCTGATGACGCGGGTTCAAAGATAAGGGAACTGATAGACAACTCAAAGATACTTTCATCGAAGGCGCTTTACAAAGAAGCTTTGAAGCTTTTGAGAAAAGCTAAAGAAATTGCTGTTAAATATTCAAACTATACTTTGCTTCTGGATACCCTGATTGCCGAGAGAAATATTACCGTAGTAGTTCCGGATAAGAATGTTTCTGAACAAAGGGATAATATATATTTTGAACAGATAACCGTAATAGATAAACTCAAAAAGCTGCTGGAGTACAGCTGGCTTTCTGACCAGATGGTGATATGTGTAGAACAAAAGGGAGATTTTACCATAGCAGAACGGGCAAAAGCGATGGAAAAGATATACAACAAGCCCCTTATTGCCAATGAAAAGAACGCGGAAGATCTTAATATGATGTTTTACCTGCTGCACACAAAATTATTTTATCACCTTGGAAAGAACGAATTGAATGAAGTAAGAGCGATCCTGAAGAAGGAACTTACCCTGCTGGAGATAAACAGACATTTCATTGATGACAATCCCAGGAATTATTCCGGTGCGCTTATAAATTACCTGTTATTTTCTCAGATAACAGGAAAGAGAGATGCGGTTTTAGAAACTATCACTAAACTTAACCGACTGAGAAAGAACCTGAAAAGGAAGGTACCGCTTGCAATGCAGGTGCAGATCACTTTTCACGCTTCAAACGCTGAAATACTTGTTTACAGGAGTACTTGTGATATAAGGCGCGGCAAGAACCTTGTGAGAAAGATGGATGAACTTCTTCCCAGGTATGAATCAGAGGTGCCGCCGCAGCTAAAAGTATCTCTGATAAGTAATTTAGCGTCATTTCTTGTGTTAGCCGGTGATTACAAAAGTGCCCTTAAGATGAATAATAAACTTATGGATATAAGCGGGCTGAGCTTTAAGAGCGATGTGTACCTGTTTTCCAGGCTGCTGAACCTGATAATCCATTTTGAGTTGGGAAATTATGACCTGCTGGAATATATGACGGAAAACACTTACAAATTTTTCAGAGATAAGAAAATAATTCATAGAGCGGATAATTTGATACTTACTTTAATTAAAGATCTTTTGAAAGAGCAAAAAAACGCATTCCCGGCATTATTTGATGAATTCAGATATAATTTTAAAAAACTTTCCGCAGATAACAATACTCAAAATTTAACTGCAATGTTTGATTTTGACTCATGGGCGGTTTCGCACATTGAAAATATCCCAATGCGTGAAGCAGCAAAAAAAAATAAACTAAAATAAACAACAAATATGAAAACTGTATATATATTTTTCTTCATTTTATTTATCCTGCCAGCTTCGGGATCTTTGCTGTCACAGGGCAACAATGATTCGACAGCCTCTACAGAAAAGACAGAATGGGAAATGAAGGAGTACTATTTTGTTTTCCTGAATGCCGTTAAGGATAGACCAAAGATCGATTCCGCTGAGGCCATGAAAATACAGGCGGGGCACCTGGCGAATATTGAGAGAATGTTCAATGAAGGCAAATGCCGGCTTGCGGGTCCTTTTTTTGACGCAGGTGAAATGAGGGGAATATTGATACTTGATGTAGCCTCAGAAGAAGAGGCAAAGATCGAGCTGGGTATGGATCCCGCAATAAATTCAGGCAGACTGGTACCGGTAATAAAAAAGTGGTACGGACCCGCCGGACTAATTGTTGAACCAAAAGCCAGGAAGTAAATCTGCTAGAGAATATCTTTCCAGGCAACTTCATCGCGGGTAAATTTAAAACTATAACCTGCGCTCTGTATCTTCTTTGGCATGGCTTTCCTTCCGTCAAGAACAACCGTTGACATTTCACCAAGCATTGCTTTAAGCATAAATGCGGGTACCCGGGCGAAGGCGGGTCTGGAAAGCAGCTTTGCCGCATGTTTTATAAAAAGGGCATTCGTTTGCGGCTCAGGAGCGGCTGCATTGTAAACTCCTCTTACGTTTTCTTTATCTGCTGCAAACATATATAAATCAGCCAGGTCCTGAATATGGATCCATGAGATAAACTGTTTACCGCTTCCCAGGGGACCTCCAACAAATAATTTAACGGGCAGCAGAAGTTTTTTTATTGCCTCAGAATCTTTTGCCATTACCAGTCCCGTACGGAGCACAACAGTTCTTACGCCAAAAGCTTCCGCTTTAAGCGCGGCTTGTTCCCAGTCATTGGTTAGTTTCCCAAGAAAAGTTTTTGCAGGAGGCGCATCTTCATACATTTCTTCTGCGCCGGTGTTGCCGTAGTAATCAACCCCTGAAGAGCTTATAAGAAGTTCAGGTTTGGTTTCCATTGCGGCAATCAATTCTATGATCTTATTAGTTGTATTTATGCGGGAATCATAGAAATCTTTCTTAGCGGAATCTGTCCACCTTCCCGCTCCCAGATTTGAACCGGCAAGGTTGATGATCACATCGATCTTCTGAGTTTGGAGGCTAAGAATTTCACTTATCCCGGTAACCGATTTAGCATTTGAGAGTTTTTTAGCAGCAGAGGCGGGATTAGATGATAATGCTATATAGTTATCACCCCGTGATAATATTTCACGGATGATGTATCCTCCGATAAAGCCTGTTGCACCTGTTATGAGGAAAGTTTTTGGCATTGGTTATTTTATGACTCCAAACTCCCTGAAGATATTCTCTGTAATTGCTCTTCTTGACTCTGCAAATCGGGGATTATCCTTATCAGTTTCGACATTAATTGCATAAAAATATATATTATCACTTTTTTCGATCCAACCAACAAGCCACCCGATATCTGTGTTGCCTTCAAATCCCCAGCCTGTTTTGCCGCGCATAATATAGTCTGATGTTGAATCGAGCACAATAGTATTTTTCAATATATCAACGGAACGTTTTGAAACGGGCAATTCGTATTTGTAAAGTTTTTTCAGAAATTCAATTTGTTCTGCCTGGGAGATCTTAAGACTGCCTTCAAGCCAGAACTTATCAATACCGTTTGAAATATCTTTATTACCGTAATTGAAGGCATCCAGCATCTCCTGCATTTTTACAGATCCAACCCTTCTGGCCAGCTCTTTGTAATACCACACACATGAAAACTTTATGGCGTCTTTCAGGCTAAGATCTTTATCGCAGGTTTCACGGCTTTTTGTTCCATCCCAGGGTATTACAAAATTTTCATCGGTTAAGATCCCTGTCTCAAGTCCGATAAGCGAGTTTGGAATCTTAAATGTTGAGGCTGGAGTGAAACGTGTGAAGCAGCGGGCTGAATCATAGTAATAATATTTATCAGCATAGGTATCATATACCATAAAAGAACCTTTCACATCATATTCATCAAAATATTTTTTGACATCCTGCGCTCTTACGGATAGTGTAAGAAACATTACAAACAAGAAGATAGTTTTTATGATCAAAATTTGTGTATTTAATTGTTAACGGAAATTTCAAATATTGCGGTGAATGATCTCACCGGAAGAATACAAAAATAACCTGTTAAAGTTTGATTTACAATCATTCTTAAATGACTATTCAGGTGAATCATCACTTGCACTTAAGAAATTGTTTCCGGATACCTATAAACTTTTGGCAGCTCAGCTTACATTGTATCCAAAAGCAGTCTCAAAACTCCCCGCATTTACTTCAAGTTACTGTTTTTTAACAACCAAAGGCTATGAACAGGCAAGCTCTGAAGCATTGGCAAAATATAAAGCTTCATTGTTTGAAGGCAGCACACTTATTGACCTGACCGGCGGACTCGGAATAGATGATATCGCATTTTCATGGAAATTCAACAGGGTAATATCGGTGGATAGTGACCTTGAGCTTAACCTTATTGCGGAAGTTAATTTCCGGAAGCTGGGAATACAGAATATTGAACGGGTAACTGCGAATGCTGAAGACTACATCAAAAGTGAGATTTCGGGTGACCTGGTTTACATTGATGCGGACAGAAGAGCGGATAGATCAGGAAAGAAAGCCGTGACGTTCCATAATTCTTCACCTGATATTCTGAATATAATCGGCAGATTGTTTAAAATTACACCCAGGGTACTGCTAAAACTTTCACCGCTGACAGATATTACATATATAAAGAAAAACCTTGGGAATTTGAAACATATAAGAGTAATTTCACTGAAAAATGAAGTTAAGGAAATACTTTTACTTCTTGATAAAGATCACGCGGGTTTACCGGTGGTAACTGCAGTTGATATTGACAGGAGCGGAAATATTGAAGAATATTCGGGGAATGAAAACTTTGAGCCTGACACATTGCCGGATGAAGCGAACAATTACTTTTTTGAACCGGCAGCTTCGCTTGTGAAGGCCGGATTAGCGGATTGTTATGCAGAAAAACACAATTTTGTAAAGATCACTGACAGGGGAAAGTATTATACATCAATTAAAGTACCCGTTAAATTATTTGGAAGGGTTTTCAGGGTGGTCTCTTATTTCAAGTTCAGCAAGTCTTTGCTGACAGCTTATTTGCGCGAGAGTTCAATTGGTAAGGCCAATGTTTCGGTAAGTAACTTCCCCGTGAAGCCTGATGAAATTAAAAAAGCGTTTCGCATAATGGATGGGGGAGACGACTATTTGTTTTTTACAACAGGTAATAAGAAGGAAAAGCTGTTTTATCATTGCAGGAAGCTGTAAAAAAACAGGGGCACAGCCTGTTACAGCCGTACCCCATGGGATATTAGAGGAGAATCATGTTGCCATGACCTTTGAAGCACTCGTTTATTTAAAGTTTTGCAACTTCATATCCCTTAAAATTATTTTTCTGATCTAATTATCGTCGGGTCTGCCGTCTTTGTTATCATCACGGAAACCGCGCTCCGGCGCTTTTTGCCGGTCCCGCGCCTCTGCTTAGCGGGATAAAGTTTCGTATATCTCAGTTATCGTCCGGTCTGCCGTCTTTGTTATCATCACGGAAACCGCGCTTAAAAGAATTCTTCAAATTATCATCTATCATATCATCATTGCCCGAGTTTGAAGGATCAAGAATGTTACCACCATTCATAAACCACAGCGAAGGGTTAACAAGAAGCGTAATATTTCTGGAGGAGCTGCCTGTTGTAAGCGGTGTGCTTAAATTTATTATTATATCCGCGCGTTTCCTTGATTTATACACAAATGCGTTTCCGTTGTAAGTACCCTTTATAATAAATGAATATCTCTGGTTACCGCTTGTTCCTTCGCGAAACTCGGGATCAGGAATCGGTTCAGTATCTTCAGGTTTATGTATCTGAAGCTTAATTTTATTCCAGGTGCCGGCCGGCAGATTTGCGGCTGTTACCGAAATAACCTGACCTCCGGTGTTAAAATATATTACAACGGGCGCAATTCTTATTTCCTGGCTTGTACCGGATGGTTCTGTTTCCAGCTCAATTTCAGTTATCAAAGCCTTTGCTTCGGTAATAACAGGGTAGTTGGCACCGGTTACGCTTTCATCAAGTTTTACGCTTAAACTTGTATTTTCTGTGTTGTTGCCTGTGCCGGTTGAATTTGTTACGCTGCTATCTTCACCGCATCCGCTTGTGAATGCAAGAAGAATAACAAAGAGTACTGCAAGTAAAATAGTTGTAGCAGCCGCTTTTTTGTTGTTCCGGCGGTTTGTGTTTAACTGTATTGTGTTCATTTGGTTTGTGTTCATTTGTTTTGCTCTTTTCCGTTGTTTATGAAACTTTCTTCATAAACTTTTTTGTTAATTTTTTCATTTTTATGTTCATAGTCTGCCTCATTTATCACGAACATTCTCCCGTTTACAAATACCCACAAGTAAGTATTTATATCTCCAAGGTGAAGCTTATCCCATTTTGCTTTTATTGTCACCCCGTTTACTATTCTCCAATCCCTAAAACGCTTAAAGCGTTTACTATGTAGCCTGAAAATCCGGGCATTGAAAGCAGTATAGGAAGCGTCATAGCAAGTACTGCAATTGCGAATAAAATGTTTTTGAATGATCTGACGATCAGTGAATTAAGATCCATAATAGTATTCCCCCTAAGAACTATTAAGTTTTTAATTGATGAAGCTTTAAACTTTATTTGATAAGAACCATTTTCTTTGTCATTGAAAAACTTTCTGTATTAAGCCTGTAAAAATAAACTCCGCTTGGCAGTGAAACCGCATTGAATGAATATTCATATTCACCTGCCGTTAACTTTTCATTTACAAGTGTTTTAACTTCCCTTCCCAGCACATCAAAGATTTTAAGTTCAGCAAAAGCTGCGTTTCTGATGGCAAACCTGATCTTTGTAACCGGGTTGAACGGATTAGGGTAGTTTTGCCCCAGGCTGAACTCATCGGGTATGTTTGAACTGATATTAACTATACCTATAACATTCATGGTATCCAGGTAATAATTTACAGTATCGAGATTTATGAAGCCAACAGTGATCTGTTTGGTTTCAGTTTCGTAGCCCAGCCTTTGCACTGTTAACTGATAATTACCCGGCGGTACACCAGTAAACGAGTACTGCTCATTTTCATTTGTTACAGCGAAGCTTACGAAACTGGTATCTTTTTTAAGATACAGCACAGATCCCCGAAGGAACGGAAAACCTGTCCCCGGAAGCTCAGGGGCGATGTTAAGATATACTTTTCCGCTGATGCCGGCTGCAATACTGCCTGATGCGGCAACGGCGTTTTTGCGGATCACGTTAATATTTACATTAACCATGTTTGTGCTTGCGTACAGGACTCCCGCAGATAGCCATTGAATGGTTGAAGGATAATATGTGGGAACGAATCCCGTATCCGTGCCCTGATCAATCAGTTCGTCGTCAGGAAATATCATAACTCTGAGTGTGCTATCTCTTCGCGGAACGCGGTTGAGTGTGTAATTACCAAAGTTATCCACGTTTGTTGAATCAACCACAATGATCTCTCTGGTAATAACATCCATTCTCAGGATCTTGATCTTTCCGCCTACAACAATTGAATTATTATCGGCGTATCTGACCTGTCCTGAAACAGAAATATTATCCACAGGTCCCCATTTTGCGGCAAAGTAAGTCCATTTTCCGCCGGCGGTTGTAAATTCACCACCCGAATAAAGCATTGTATCAGTAGAATTGCGTGTGTGAAGCGCATAAACATGATCGTTATGTCCGGTAAGCAGCCTGCTCCATACAGAGCCATTCCAACCGGCAATTCTATCTACAAACAAACCTGTTCCTGTTTTTCTGAAATTACCGCCGGCAATCAGAGTATTTTTGAATGTGCTGAAAGCCTCAACCGGACCGTCTTCAAGTCCGCCTCCAACGGATACCCAGTTATTAGAGCTCCATCTTGCAATATACCTTCTGTCACTTCCCCCGATATGAGTGAAATCTCCTCCCACAAAAAGATCATTATTATAAACTATCAGCGCGTTAACATCATCATCAAATACATCATTTTTAAAAGCTGACCAGCTTGAACCGTTCCATTTTGCAACATTACTGATATTGGTTGAACCAGATTCTTCAAATCTGCCTCCGGCTACAAGATTACCCTGGAATAAAGTCAAGGCATTCACTCTATCGCCGCTGCCTGTTAGCCCATTGCCCATCGAAACCCAGTTTGAGCCGTTCCATCTTGCAACGTTATTGTTTCCACCGGCCATCGAAAAATTTCCACCGGCAATAACACTTCCTGAATAAACAATAAGGGCATTTACATCGTCATTCAAGCCGCTGCCCATTGCGGACCAGTTGGTACCGTTCCACTTTGCAACATTGTTTGCGTTTGTAATGCCCGCCTGCGTGAAGCTTCCCCCTACTATTAATTCTGAACCGGAGACGAATAAAGCTTTTACTTCACCATTTACTCCCGCGCCTAAAGCCGACCAGGTGTTTGTAACAGGATCGTAAGCGGCAATATTCAGCGCATTTATGCCACCTGCCTGCGAAAAATTACCACCATATATTACTTTACCATTGAATGAAGTAATAGCTTTTACGGTATCGCCGGTGCCATTTATGAGTCCATTGCCTAACGGCTCCCAGGTATAGGTCTGTGAAACCAGAGCCTGTGTCATTGAAAATAGAATTATTATGAAATAAAATTTGATACTTGTCTTCAATTTCTTTATTCCCTCTAAGTTATCCGTTTTTAGCCGTTAGAAATTTATCCCTAAAATCTTCCGGCTTATCTGCATCGCGCCATGACTGCTCAAAATATAATGCCATAGCTTCGGCAAAATTCTGGTTCTTAACAATAATATCACTTCTGTTGTATCTTGAAACTGTAGGGTCAACAAGACTGATGTAAACCACTTTTCTATCAAAAATTGCCATATTTTGATACACTTTTTTTGTGAGCTTAACCTCGCCGCCTTCGCCTTCGGTTTCTTTCAGAATATCGATGAGTTTTTCGGCGCCTACAACCACCCACTTTCCGCCTTCGTTTATTCTGAAGTTTTCGCTCACTTCGTATATTGTTTTTATGTTACCGCCGTTCTTAACAAAGTTCGCGGTGAATTCATCAATTGATGTATCAGCCATCACTTCGAGTTTGTTCATAAGCAGCAGTTCTTTGCTTGAAGCTTCCCATAGCTGCATGAATTTAGCGGAGCGGTGTTTATTGAATCCCTTGATAAGCTCCACGTCGACCTTTTCCCCCTCAAGCTCCTTAGCTTTGAAGATCGGCGTAAGCTTATCAAAAGAATCCTTAAGTTTTGTTGACTTGCTTACATAAGTATCATGAATTTCTTTTTCTATCTTATCCTGAACTACTTTCGGATCGATAATTTCATACTTTGCTACGCTGCTTGTTTGAATCTCGTTGCATATTCCTTTTTCTGTGAATGACTTAAGGATATCGTAAGCAGATGAACGCGCAATTTCGGCTTTCTTCGCTATTTCGCTTGCTGTAAGAAGGTTACCTTCGAACAGTACGCAAAATACTTTAGATTCGTAATTTGTGAACCCTAAAGCCTCGAGATTTTGGATGATTTCTTTCATTGAATTTCTGCCGTCTGTTTAACTACGGCAATAATAACATATTTAAATTTAGAAGTCAATACTCTATTTTTTGAGATATTTATATAAACTATGAAACTGGCTTCCTTTTTTGTTATTTGTTAAAACCAGTTTTCCGTTTTGATATTCCCAAAAGAGGCAGGGAGTTATATTGAGCCAGTTTTCATTCCAATAAATAGTTTTCATTACCCCTGTATATTGATCTTGTTTTATTAATTACTATCTGCAACACCATCTTTGTTATCATCAAGAAAAGCCTTTCTGAATGAACTCTTGATGTTATTATCTATCGCATCGGTGTTCTGGGGAAGATTTGGATTCAACACATTTGCGCCACTTAAAAACCATGTTGATTTATTAAAAAGCATTGTAAAGTTGTGTGTCTTATTCTTAACATTACTGGAGATGTTCAGATTTATAACTACATCCATCGATCTTTTTGATTTGTATGTGAATGCCGTTCCGTTATATGTACCTTTGATAATAAATGAAAATCTTTGATCTTCACCGGGACCTTCAATGAAATCGGGGTCTGAGATCTGCAGACCGTCTTCCGGTTTATGTACCTGGAATTTTGCTTTAGTGTATATATCTCTTACAACATACCCTTTCATTAATTCCCGCAGACTGCCGTCGAGCGCAAGATTTACTACATAGGGTCCCGTGTGGTGAAGCTGGTTCAGCCCGTCTCTTTCTCTTTCATACTGAATATCGGTAATAAGCGCTTTGGCTTCGGTTATCACAATTACATCGGCCGGGTTATCAAATGCGTTATCATCTGATTTTATATTTACACTCAGATCAGTTGCGCCGCTTGGAATAACAATATCGCCGCCGATATCACATCCGGTTACTAAAAAAGGGAGTATGTTCAGCAATGCAATCTTAAAAAAGGTTTTTATGTATTTATTAAAATTTCTCATCATTTATTTGTATAGTTTCTAATTTCAATTTGTTAGGGGTTGCAAATGTAGTTAATAAATATTGCCGTCCCTTGAACTACGGCAATAATAGCAAGCAAAAATTGATTTGTCAAGGGGGATAATTAAGGTTTTTACGGGAGTAACTCATATTCGACTTATAAACAACACTTTAGAAAATGAATTTTGTTTAGTAGTTCTTATGTACTACACACCCTTTTCCTTATGGATTTTTTAAGAAAAAATGAAAACCTATTTTTGCAATCTAAATGATACCCGCTAAGAAAAATAGCATTATTGGCAGTCTGTTTGCTTTTTATCATAAAAGGCTGATTAGAAAGCACTTTTACGCGATCCACCTGGCAGGAAAAGAAAACCTGGATAAAATTGATAGCGCGCTGCCGGTGATAATGTACGCAAACCACTCTAACTGGTGGGATGGATTCATGGCATATTACCTTACAAACAGAGTTATGAAAAAGGATGATCACCTTATGATGGATATAAAACAAATGGAGAAATATTTCTTCTTTAAATATATTGGAGTGTTTTCTGTCAACCGAGAAGTACCCGCTGAGGCTATAAGATCAATCAACTATGCTTCGGATCTGCTTAAGGATTCAAAAAAATACTTGTGGATCTTTCCGCAGGGTGATATGACTCCGCAGGATAGGCGCCCGTTAAAGTTCTTTTCAGGTATTACAAAGATCTCAGAAAAAACGGACAGAGTTAACCTTATACCTGTATGCTTCAGGTATGAATATATGATGGAGCAGCGCCCCGAGGTGTTTATCTCGATCGGTAAGCCGAGATTGTACACCGGCAAAAACGACAGCGATCTTACAGAACACTTAAGGTCAAATCTGGAATCACAGCTGGACAGATTACGTGATGATATTACCGCCGGGAATCTTGAAGACTTCAATACTATCTTCCGTGGAAAAGATTCCCGCAATAAATCATTTGACTAAATTAACGATTGCTTAGCTCCCTCCTTTTTTAAGGAGGGGAAGAGATCCGGCTGTTGCCGGATCGAGGGGTGGTTTAGTTTTAAACAATAATCATGCCAGAAATATGACAAACACTTTAGAGTTCTCAATTCATTCAGTTTTAAGAAATAAATAAAGGATCTCTCTGCTTTACTACAACATATTAATTACAGCAATACTCTTCGTGCTAATGCTCATCTGCATATGGAATCTCTATATCCTCCGCAGAAAAAATTACCCTAAAATTTCAGATGATAAACTCCCATTTGTTTCAGTTCTAATTCCCGCAAGAAATGAAGAGCATAATATTGCGCAGATCGTTAACTCGTTGCTGGTGCAGGATTATCCTTCATACGAAGTAATTGTTCTCAATGATAATTCCGATGACCGCACGGGTGAAATTTTGTTGGAAATTCAAGGGTCGCACCCTGAGTTAAAGATATTAAACGGCAAGCCGCTTGAAACAGGGTGGACGGGAAAATGTTTCGCATGTAAGCAGCTTTATGATGCTTCGACAGGGGATTATATATTATTTACAGATGCGGATACCCTGCATAACCCGAATTCACTGCGTGATTCCGTAACAATTGCCTTGAGCCGAAATGCTGATATGGTAACATTATTCCCAAAAATGAGAATGGTAGGCTTCGCTGAAAAACTTATAATGCCTATGCTTTGGTTCACAGTTATGCTGCTGCTGCCGTTTTACTTTGTGGATAAAAAGGGGTTTTTAAAGTTTTCGATAGGCATAGGCCCATTTATGCTTTTTAAAAGATCTGCTTACAAAGCGATTGGAGGTCATGATTCAGTTAAGAACGCCATAGTTGAAGATGTATGGCTTGCCCGAAAAATAAAAGAACACGGCATGCAGCTTATAGTTGAAGACGGCCAGCATATGTTAAGTGTCAGAATGTACCGAAATTTTAAGGAGATCTGGAACGGGTTTTCAAAGAATATATTTGCGGGATTTGAATTCTCGTCGATAGCTCTGTTTTCTGTGAATTTGCTCTATATTTTGCTGTTTTTTATTCCTTTTTTGTTGTTCTTTATTCAGCTATCTTTGCAATTCAGCTTGAATTTAACACTGATTTTGACCGGAATTCAGGTGTTAATACTGTATTTTACACGGGCAATTATTTCAGCCAGATTCAAGCTTGGTTTCATTTCAACACTTCTGCATCCCATTGGCGCGTTATCTGTCCCGCTTATCGCATTAAATTCATGGCGGTGGATAAAAGCAGGCTCAGGCGCAAAATGGAAAGGCCGCGTTTACAATCCCGCAGAAGAAAACAAATAACATATTTCAGTCATTTAATTTTTAATATGAAAAGTATAATACTCTTTGTTTCTTTTTTTATAATATGCGTTACATCACTTAAAACTGAAACTGTTTCTTTTACAATGTCAGCAGAAGTTGAGCGCAACACATCAATAGGTCTGGATAAAGATTTTGTCGCAAATTATATCAAAGATCTTGGGATATACCCTAAGTTCTTTCCGAACATAGTGAGCGTAAGCAAACTTAACGATAAAGAAAGCGAATGGCTTTACAGAGTAGAAGCTCCGCTTGCAACGCCATACAACTTAACGTTTGTGCTTGAAGATAAAAGTTCAGGCGATACTCTTCTGTTTGAATCAAAAGATAAAACCAACGACTACCTTTTTTGCCAGGGTATATTAAGCCAGCCAACAGAAAAGAAAACAAAAATTGTTTTCCTATTTAAGATCTCGATGACGCGGGAGAAAGCCAGCGATATACATTTTTTAGCAGGCGTACTGGGCGAAAAATTCCTGAGCGAACAGATGAAGGATAAACTTGAGGGAGATCTTGAGACCTTTATTTCAAAAGCTACAAAAGATATGTACATTGCAAACAGAACATCAGGCAAATAGATCTCCGTCAGATCTGCTTTTAAAAGTACTTACGGGAATTTTAATTGTTATGTTCCCGGTTGGGTTTATTATTATGTTCACGGAATTCGGCAGCGCTTACCTGTGGACAACTACAATTTTTCTCGGGCTCGAAGCTCTTATAACATTCATCCTTCTTATCAAACTTGCAGACCTGCTTTCAGTTGTTATCACAACAGCCGTGATCTTTATGGCATCGTGGTTTGTTGAGTACTGGGGTGTAACCACGGGATTCCCCTTTGGTGATTACACATACAGCGGGATACTCGCGCCTCATATAGGCGGAGTGCCGCTTGCTATAATGTTCGCGTGGTTTACCGTTACAGCCTGTTCGCTGTTTGCGGCAAGGTATCTGCTGAAGGCTTCATCGGAATTTTCAGCTATAGTCATCGCGTCAATTTTTGTGCTTGCTACCGATATACTGCTGGAGCCATTTGCTTCATTTGTGAATAATTACTGGGTTTGGCAATCAGGCGCTGTTCCTCTGCAGAACTTTGTAAGCTGGTTTGCCGTGGGAATAGTGTTTGTGTTCACAATATCGCAGCTAATAAAGTGGAATAAGACCGAATTAAATAGTTCATTCATAATTAGGATACCGTTAATAATTACCGCTATAAATATATTGAATTTTTCAGTAGTCAACGTGGTACATGGGTATTACGTACTTACTGCTTTTGGATTAGCCATATTTACCGCAATAATCGCATCAACTTTAATTTTTAAACCAAAGAGCTGAACTCCTGAACGCTTTGAGCATCAGGATAGGTATTTAAACAATTTGCAGACAGAATATTTCATAGTACTTGCCGTTTGCGCGGCTGCGCCGCTGGTGCTTAGCTTCAGCAAAAAAATGGATTTTTACAAATATCCATCAAGGCTTATATACACAATACTGATACCGTTCGTAATTTTCACCGTGTGGGATTACTTTGTAACTGCCCGCGGGCACTGGAGCTTTAATCCGTCATATACTGTTGGATTCAAAATACTCGGTTTACCAATTGAAGAAATTCTCTTCTTTATAATAATTCCTTTTTGCGGACTTTTTACATGGGAAAGCGTTAAATACTTCACCCGCGGAAAGGATACCGAATGAAGGAATATACAATTCTTGCGTTTGGTTCGGCAGCAGTTGCGGTTCTGTTCGATTATTTTCTTCGCACAAAACTTTTGGTTAACAAAAAATTCTGGATATTCTGGGCGGTAATGTTTGTGCTGATCTTTATTGTGAACGGATACCTGACATGGAGACCCATAGTACAGTACGGCGAAGAGTATTACCTGGGCATTAGATTATTCACAATCCCGATTGAAGATTTTATATATGGCTTTTCTCTTTTAACTATGAACATTTCTTTATGGGAATACTTTTCCCGTAAATTTAAAAATAAATTCCCCTCTTGAAAGGGGTGACTCTGCTTTAGCAGAGACGGGGTGTGTTGTTATCTTGAAGAAAAAAATTATTGTTATCGGCAGCGGATTTGGCGGACTTGGCGCGGCTATACGCCTTGCAGCCAAAGGCTATGATGTGGAGATATTTGAGAAACGGGATAAGCCCGGCGGCAGGGCTTATGTGTATGAACAAAATGGCTTCAAGTTTGATGGCGGTCCGACTGTTATCACGGCTCCCTTTTTATTTGATGAACTTTTTGCGCTCGCAGGGAAAAAGAAAGAGGATTACTTCACCTTAAAGCCGCTTGATCCGTTCTACAGGATATTTAATCATAAAAAGGAATTTTTCGATTATAATTCAGATACAGATTTTACATTAAGACAGATAGAGAAATTCAGTCCCGAAGATAAACAGGGTTACCTGGATTTTATAAAGACAACGAAGGCGATATTTCAGAAGGGATTTGTTGAGCTGGCTGATAAGCCATTCAATTCTTTTGGGGATATGATGAAAATTGTACCTGATATGATAAAGCTGAAATCTCATAAAACAGTATATCAGTATGCATCAAAATTCATTAAGAATGAATTTTTGCGCGAGTGTTTTTCTTTCCACCCGCTTTTGGTTGGGGGAAACCCGTTTGATACAACTTCAATTTACGCGCTAATTCATTACCTTGAGCGTGAGTGGGGCATTCACTATGTTATGGGCGGAACAGGAGAAGCGGTAAAAGGATTAGTCAGATTTTTTGAAGAGCTTGGCGGCAAGATCCATTACAATGTTGATGTAAAAGAAATAACAGTAAAGGATAAAAAAATTAATGGAATCAAGCTTGAAGATAATAGCTTTATTCCGGCAGATGCTGTAGTTTCAAATGCTGATGTTGCCTATACCTACCGCAGCATGATTGATAAACAGTACCGCAGCAAATATTCTGACCGTAAGATCGAGAATATGCGCTACAGCATGTCGCTTTTTGTGATATATTTTGGTACTAAAAAGCGTTATAATGACGGCAGTATAGCTCACCATAATATAATACTCGGACCGAGGTATAAAGATCTGCTAAATGATATATTTAAACGTAAGATTTTAGCTGAAGATTTTTCATTATATTTGCATATGCCAACCATCACGGATGCGACAATTGCTCCCGGTGGCTGCGAAGGATTTTATGTTCTTTCACCTGTTCCGCACCAGGGTTCAGGGATTGACTGGAGGACTGAAGCAAAACCGTACAGAGATAAGATCATGCGGTTCCTTCAGGAGTCATACCTGCCGGCGCTGGAAGAGAATATTATTGCGGAGCATTACATTGACCCGCTGCATTTTGAAGGTACGCTTAACAGCTATCTTGGCTCAGCGTTTTCGGTGGAACCTATTTTCACACAATCAGCCTGGTTCCGTCCGCATAACCGCTCAGAAGATTTTGAGAATCTATATTTTGTTGGTGCAGGCACTCATCCCGGGGCAGGTCTGCCCGGTGTACTTTCATCAGCGAAGATAGTTGAAAAGCTGATTAATTGAAAATATTATAACCTCACCCCCTTCCCCCTCTCCTCAAAGGAGAGGGGGAAGTTGCTGAAATTCCGGCATAACTCTCCGCTCTCCCTTTGGGAGAGGGGCTGGTCCGAAGGACTCCTTTGGAAGGGGTGAAGGCATCTAAATAACTAATCACGAATGAAGGAAATATTACACTCTGTTGATTCCATAACTCCGATGCTCTGTACTTTTGATGAGTGCAGAGATTATACGCGCAATTTTGCCAAGAGCTTTTACTTTTCATCATTTTTGCTTCCCAAAGAAAAGCGCGCAGCGGCTTACGCTGTTTACACATTCTGCCGCTATGCGGATAATATAGTTGATGGCAGTATAATGACTTCGGCCGCGAACATCCGTGAAAAGTTTTACGAGCTTAATTCATTTCTTGATGAAGTGTACACAATTCTGAACGAAGCGAAGGATCCCATTAATAGAAGTAAAATTCTGCCAACACATATCAACCGCTCCGCATTTGCACAGACAGTGATCAAATACAACATACCCCGCAAATACTTCCATGACCTGATCGAGGGTGTATGTATGGATACTGAGCACAAGCGATATCATTCTTTCGCGGAGCTTGAAAACTACTGCTATAAAGTAGCTTCTGTGGTTGGACTCATTATGACGGAGATTTTCGGTTACACCCATAAAGCAGCGCTGCCGTATGCTGTTTATTTGGGCAAAGCTATGCAGCTTACAAACATCCTGCGTGATATTAAAGAAGATTACCAGATGGGAAGAATTTACCTGCCTTCTGAAGAACTAAAATGTTTTGAATACACAGAAGCGGATATAGCAAGCGGAAAAATGAATGAAAATTTCGCGATGCTCATGCGATTTAATATAGATAGAGCAAGAGCATATTATGAGCTTTCAACTCACGGGTTTCCGTACCTTACTAACGACGGCTCACGCACAACTGTAGTGCTGATGTATAAAATATACTCACGCATACTTAATGAAATAGAAGCATACGGATATGATGTTTATTCCGACAGAAGATTTGTAAGCACAGCAGAAAAGCTGAAATTGACTGGACTTTATCTGATAAACCGCAGTGAGCGAAGGAAATACAGTAAGCTGCCTGATTCAAAACATCATGAACGCCTTCGTTCATTATACCCCAACATGAATTTTGATATGTAACATTTGCTTCTCTTTGGAGTACATTGGCTGTGTCAATGCGTAAAAACAAGTTACACCCCGTTGTTGGTCTTGCCGAACTTGCTCCTAAGCTGGTCAACAACCAAACAAATTCCCGTTGATATACATTGAACCAAATCTCATTTAAAGCTAAATCAATCTCTATTATTGTTATCGGCTCAGGTCTCGGCGGTCTATCGGCAGCCATAAGGCTTGCTTATGCCGGATATGATGTTACAGTTTACGAAAAAAATCCAACCCCAGGAGGTAAAGCGCGTTCAATTGAACAGTCAGGATTCAGGTTCGATGCGGGTCCATCGCTTATCACAATGCCGTTTGTGATTAATGAACTGTTTGAATCCGTTGGCGAAAACCCGGTTGATTGGCTCACACTAAACAAACTCACCAATCTTTGCAGATATTTCTATCAGGATGGTACGGTATTAAATGCATACTCAGACAGGGAAAAATTTGCGGTAGAAATTGAAGCGAACACAACCGAAAAGCGTGATGCGCTTTATAAGTATCTGGAGTATTGTAAAACAATTTATGATCTAACTGCGGATATATTTTTATTTAAAGACCTCTACAGCGCAAAAACATATTCAAACTTCAAAGCTTTTAAAACACTTCTTAAGCTGCCAAAAATTGATTCTTTCAGAACAATGAATAATGCTAACCGCTCATTCTTTAATGATGAAAGGATCATACAGTTATTCAATCGCTATGCCACGTATAACGGCAGTGATCCCTACAAATGCCCTGCAACGTTGAATATTATCTCTCATGTTGAGTATTCAATCGGGGGATACTATGCATCCGGGGGTATGTATTCACTTACCGATGCTTTGTACAGGCTTGCGCTGAAAAAAGGGGTGAAATTCAGGTTTAACACAAACGTTGAAAAGATCATAACACACGGTAATAATGTAAAGGGGATTATTACAGGAGGCAGCGAGATTTTAAGCGATGGAGTAATTTCCAATGCGGATGTGTATTCGACTTACGGAAAACTACTAAACGATGATAAAAGCTCTGCCGCAAGAAAGTATAATAAGCTTGAGCCATCTTCATCTGCTCATGTTTTTTACTGGGGTGTGAATATTGCTTCTCACAAACTTGAAACACATAATATTCTCTTTTCAGGTGATTACAAAAAGGAGTTTGAAGAAATCTTTGATAAAAAAGTGTATCCGGCAGATCCAACGATCTATATTTACATTTCCTCCAAATTTTCACAAGGCGATGCGCCTTCAGGGAAGGAGAATTGGTTTGTGATGATAAACGCTCCTAACTGCGCAAGCTCAAATGCCAAAGTTCAAATGTCAAAAGAGGGCATTAAACAGGTTATACTCTCCAAAATAAAAGTTTTAACCGGTTATGACATAAGAGATAAGATAGAAACAGAAAGCATAATGAGGCCGCAGGATATTGAAGAGCAAACAGGGAGCTTCGGAGGCAGCATATACGGAATATCATCCAACAGCCGCAATGCGGCATTCCTAAGGCAGCAAAATATGTCAAAACAATACAAAGGCTTGTACTTCACGGGCGGTTCAGCGCACCCGGGCGGGGGAATACCGCTCGTAATACTCTCAGGTAAAATTGCCGCTGGGAAGATAATTAACAGCATGTAATATTCTAGATTTGTACCAAGTTATCAAACACCAACTATCTTACTTCTTCTTTCAAACAGTATTGTATGGCGCAAAACCCCATTCATGCAGCCGGTTTTTTCCATGTAGCCAATTTTGCTGTAACCGCATGCGTTTGCTCGATGGATAGTCATTTGCAGTGATATTTCTGATAATTACATCAGTATTCATAACAATTCTTCCAGAGAATCAAGGATATCATTCCATTCCTTTTCGAGATCGTAGTCCATTTCAGGCATATTTTGTTCTGCGCGCATATACCAATATTTTGCGTTTATGAGATCACCTTCTTTACGGTGGAGATACGCATGTATCCAGGCTGCGCCCTTAGATGTCATATCCTGCACAGCTTCATGCGCTTTTTGCCAATAACCTTTTGCGTCATACCACAAAGCCAGCAGCAGCGGGTGAATGCCCGTAGGGGGTGAGGCGTCCTTTACGGAATTAATAAAATCAACCTTCGTCATTGTGAACTTATTCTCTTTCAGGCAAAGATCTGAAAAACTCCCAGATCATTTCTGTTGCGTTAAAATCTTTGCATACATTACCCACAATTATCTTAGGCAAATATTGCGATGCCCCGGGCCAAGTATGGCCGCCCCCTTTTATTGTTACTAAAATGACCTTTGTACCATCTGCGCATTTGTAGTATGTTTCTTTTTCAGCTTTGCAGTCGTCATCTTCTGTATCTTCTATTACTTCAGTTTTAGTACCCTGCATACAGGAGTTATTTTCAGTGAGTATCTTAACGGTCCAGCTGGTTGAAAGGCTTACACCTCTGCCGGTCTCATCATCTTTAAACCCCACGGGGCCGCCATCAAATTTGACCAATGGATCCTTTGTGCCGTTTATCAGCAGTACGGATATCGGTTTATCTGTCTTCCAGTTATCTTTTAGGTTTTCGGGGATATTTGCCGTAACAGGCGCAATTGCCAGAATGCGGCTTGAGAGTTTTAATGCGAGGTATAATGAAAAAAATCCCCCGTTGGAAATTCCGGTGGAAAAGATCCGTTTGCTGTTGATCTTGTAATTGGCAGTCAGAGTATCAAGCAGGGTTGAAATGAATTTTATGTCGTCAATATCCATCGGCAGTTTATCACCGATCCTGCCATCGTTCCAGTTCTTATCGACTGCGTTTGGGTACACGCATATAAAATTTTCCTTATCGGCCAGTTTATTGAATTTAGTATGGTTCATAACCTGCTCAGCGGTGCCGCCGCCGCCATGGAAGATCATAACCAGCGGTAACGGTTCAGTTGAGTAATTTTTCGGCAGGTGGAGTATGTACTCCCGTTCAATTCCGTCAATAATCAATTTACTGTTTATATCGCCGGCGCTGTAAGTAGTTGAAATTAATAAAAATAAAATGGATGCGGCAAACCTCAAAGTTCTGATCATAAATTATTATTTAAGAATTTGAAACCTTTATTGGAATTAATTCCTTTTAAAATATGAAAATATTTTATAAAATGTTGTTGTAAAAATCATATTACTCTAAAATATTAAAATAGTGAATAAGGAAGAACATATTACTGAAGAAAACATACCTCTTTTTCCTCTTGGAATTGTAGTGCTGCCCGGTGAAACAAGGTTCCTGCATGTTTTTGAACAAAGATACAAGAATCTTTTTGAAGATATTGAAAAATCAGGCGGCGCATTCGGAATACCATTCATACGATCAGGCTCAATCGACGGAACGGGTTCATATGTAAAGATAGAAAAAGTTCTTGCAAGATACCCTAACGGAGAGCTTGATATTGCCGTAAAGGGAGTTGATATTTTTAACACAGTTGAATATTACGATGAACATCCCGAAAGACTTTACCCATATGGCGATCTTGAACTGCTTCAGAGGAATGGTATAGTACCAAGCAGGTCACTTGTAGATGCGTTTCTTAAATATAACAAGCTTGTGCTCAAGCTTGATCTTGAAAAACTTCCCAAGCCGGGATTTTACCTTATAGCAAATTCAATAGGATTAAGTGATCTTGAAAAATATGACCTGGTGATAAGAGGAAGTGAACAGGCATTGAATAAAACCATGACGAATCACGTTAATTTACGAACTCTTCTGGCGCTGCAGCAGAATTCTTTGCAGGATTATTATTGTTTGAATTAGATATACATTTAGACTTCAAAACATTTAAACACACCCCGTCACGCCTCCGGCGCGACACCCCTCTCTAGAGGGGAATTTTTCATTTGCGGGCACAGCGAAGCAATCTTATCTTATTTATAATGTATCAAATATAGCCGCGACATAATATTACTACTTCGCTTCTATTTCCGAATCATTTGTTACTCACCAATTTTTTCGGTTTCAAATTTTTTCCATTGTTCGCGCGCGTAAGCGAAAAATCCCGCGGGTCCTTTATCAAAAGCAGGATCCGGTTTCATTTCTCCCCCGTATTTTTCACCACCCATTATCTGCAGCATTGTGCCGCGGATAGCGTATTTATTTTCGGCTTCATGCATGATCAGCTTCATATCATCCGGCGATACATCGCCTTTGCATGACATCCTGTACAGAAAAGTATTTTCGGCAATGCCGTCTTTATTGATATCTGTAATAGTTATTGAACCCGGAATTAAACTGAGCGCAACATCAACGGGACACTCCTTAATAAAATCATTTACCTTCCATAATTGTTTTGCATCTTCACCGTTAATGATGTACTGGTAAGCAAAAAGTTCTTTAGAACGGTTATCACCCGAGGTTTTTTCCTCTGTTTCGCATACTATCAATACATTCTGCCCGTTCTTATCTTCCCATCTTGCTCCGGCAACGATCTTCCCGTCATATTTAACAGCTGCGGGAAGTTTTCCGGGTTCGTATGAAATGTTTTTAATTCCTTCAGCGTTGTTCTTTTGCTGCAGGGAATCTGTTTTTGTTTCTGTTTTGGTTTGCGTAGTTGAATCTTTCTTCTGTGTATCCGTGGTTTTTACATCATCTTTTTTACCGCATGATGCGAATATTACGGCTGTAATGAATGTTATTATCAGTAATTTCATTAGTTATTTAATTAAGTTATAGATTTTAACTATTTACCTGAGAGAATATTAAAGATACTTCCCAGATCAGGTGATTGTTCCTGCTGCCCCTGATTCTGTGAACCGCCCAGCAATCCGCCTAAATTGAACTGGTCTGATTTACCGCCGGTTAAAGAACCGAAAATTGAATTGATATCAAAGCCGTTATCGTTGGGGTCATTTGTGCGGTTTACAAGTTTGCCAATTACAACCGGTACAAGTGATGCTGCTATTTGTTTTGCAACGGGATTTGATACTCCAAGTTTGTCCATCAGGCTGTTGGTTACATTAGATGTTAAGTTACCCACCAATGGATTCCCCTGAACACCGGATTGACCTCCAAGCAGATTTAACACATCGGCACCATTGCCTCCGGCAATTTGGCCCTGCAGGCTTTCCATTATACTTGAAGTAGTAGTTTCAACCGCAGCTTCGTTTTGTTCATTAGGTATCTGCGGATTATTAATTATCTGCTCACCTGATTCATTTGAGACGAGCTTTAATAGTTCATCAAACATAGTACTTTCTCCGTTAAAAAAAGAGAGGTCTGTTAAACCTCTCTTTTGTATTATTTTTACAAATATAACTCATTTTTTCAAGAGTTTAAATGCATGACTCCACTCGCCTTCCCGGAAGCCCCGGGCACACCATATTATACAAAGCCCTTCCAGGGCGTTAGATGCATCGATACCGCCTGAATCCATCACATCCCATCCAAAGTTTTTTAGAATCCCTGAAACAGTGCTCTTGGCTTCATCATTGTTACCGCAAATGAACATTGTTGGCTGCCCCTCTTCAAACTTCGGCTTATACATGTAAGCGCTGCCAATACTGTTGAATGCTTTAACTACATGCGCATTTGGCAACATACTTTGTATATGCTCACCGGCAGAACCTTCCGCCGTTTTAACATACTTCAACACTCCGTTTACAGGGGGCTCTTCTGCGATGGGATTGGTTGTATCAATAACTATCTTACCCTCGACATTTTTCTTTCCGGCAAGTTCTATTACTTCATCAATTGCACGGTACAAGGGACATAACACTATCATTTCGCCAAACTTTGCTGTTTCATCAAATGTACCGGCGGTTATCCCTTTGCCGGCACCGGAAAGCCATACGGTAATTTTTGATGCTTTGGGGTCACGGGTGCCCAGTTTAACCTCATGACCTTCGGCGGTAAATCCAATTGCCAGCGCTTTGCCAACTGCGCCGGAGCCTAAAATTCCTACTTTCATATTTTTATTTTATTAGTTTAGTTAATCCTTTTATGTTATTACCCGGCAGCCATTTGTAGTTTTGCGGAATTTCTATGTAAAGCCAATCCTTAAATGTATAAGTGACTATATCGGTCAGATCATATAAACCCATTTTGAAAGGAATGTTTCCTAAGTTAATATACGTAACAAAACTTTTGATCTTTACAGGGAATATAATAAGCATGGTATCGGTTGTGTTACGGACTATCTTTATAGCATAAATATTTTCCCAAATCATTGCCTGGCTTGAATTTTCATACGATGAACCCTGAATTTCTGCAGTGCTGCAAGCAAGCTTTTGTATCATGCTATCGGGTAAATTTTCCCAGTTAAGAAGAGATGTATCTCTGCCAAACCAGTAATCGCCTGAAGGGATCACGGGGTCGTAATCAAACTTACAGGATATAAGTTCAATCTTGTATTCTTCGCTGCTTTCAGTTTCACCCGTTTCTCCAACTGAGAATTTGATTGTATAGTATGGTGACTGTGTGTACAACATTTCGCAATTGAAAAAAAGAGCAACAGCAATAACGGCCAAATAAAAAGATGAATTGCTTTTAGTTTTTATCATAAAACACCTGAATTTCTGTTATTGTACCTTCTTTAACAGTCAGCCATTCTACCATGGGCTTGGCGGTACCATCAGGTAGGGGGAAGTTATACTTAACGCAAACATTTTCACCTCCAGAAAGGAATATCTTATTTTGGAATTTAACTCCGCTGAACTGCCAGCACTGATCAAAAAAATCCTTTGCACCTGAGAAATTCCCGTCAGGCGAAGTAAATTTAAGCTCGGGCGAAACATTCAAAAGTTCTTTGTTTGATGTTTCCCAGCCTTCGTAGTATTGCTGCGCTATCTTCAAGTTATCAATCTGCATTTATAGAATTTATTCAAGATAGCGCAAAATAGCAAATTATTTTGAAAAATATTACCAACTTAACACATCTTTTATCCAGAAAAATCCTTTTTCAGCAGATCTTTACTCTTAAAGAAAATGTAAGTCACAATAACCATTGTAACGGCTCCGCCCAGAATGACAGATGGTACAGTTCCCATTAATTTAGCGGCTAAGCCTGATTCAAATGCGCCGACCTCATTTGATGAGGAAAGGAATATACCATTTATTGCATTTACCCTGCCGCGCATGTTATCAGGAACCAGCAGCTGAAGAAGTGTGGCGCGGATAACAACACTAACGCTATCAAATGCTCCGGTGGCAAAGAGTGCCGCAATTGAGAGGATAAAATTTTCTGAAAGCGCAAATACAAGGGTAGCAATACCGAAACCTGCCACGGCCATTAACAAATTGCGCCATGCGCGTTTCATTGGGGAGTATTTCGAAAGCACAAACAGAACAAGCACAGCGCCAATGGAAGGCGCGGCGCGCAACACACCGAGTCCTTCCGCGCCCACATGGAGAATATCTTCCGCAAACACAGGAAGTATCGCAACCACTCCGCCGAACATTACGGAAAACATATCAAGCGAAATGGAATAGAATATTATTTTGGTTTTATAGGTGTATCTTAAACCTTCTTTGATCTTTTCGAACATGGAGCCTTCTTCTGCGGGATCAGGCGGGCGGTTTTTGATGAGTGATACTGCAACAATTGAAAGAAAAATTATCGCTATCACAAAAAGCAGCGTACCTGAAAAGCCAAACAGACTGTAAAGAAACCCGGAGATACCGGGTCCGACAATTACCCCTGTCTGCCAGGCAGAGGAGCTCCACGTGGATGAATTAGCATACACTTCCCTTGGCACCAGGTATGCTTTTATTGATGTTGATGCCGGAAAGAAGAACGCTTTGCATATGCCGATGAAGAAAATTACTCCCCATATCAAATACTTAAACTCCTCGGCATGATCTGCGGTAAGCAGGCTGAATGAAAGCATATACAGCACAACAGAGGCGAGCATTATAAATGCAAGCGACCATATCATAATATTCTTTTTTTTGAGCTTATCGGAGTAATGACCCCCGAATAATGAGAGCAAAATGAACGGTATCGCTTCAGCAAGACCTATCATACCTATGGCAAGCGGGTCATGGGTGAGCCGGTAAAGCTCATAGCCAATAATTACCTCCTGGATAAGCAATCCAACGGTTACAAAAAAATTTGAAAATAAAAAGAAGCGGAACTCCGCATACCGCAGAGCGAGGAAGGGGTCTTTTTTTACCTTAGGCGGATTTGTTGGCATTTAAGTTATGAGAGTAAAATACTTTTATAAGGAAATTATTACAAGGAAGAAATAACCGAAATTTATTCAGAACAAGTAAATTATTTTTTTATTCGGGTAAGATTAGGAGAGATTACGCTAAAAGAATTTTTCATAATTTCAAAATTTTCTTTAAATGATTTAATAACGATCTCTGATTTTGATTTACTATCAAGACCACTTAACCTGATTAGAACTATGCCAAGGTGAGCTTTTTTAAGCCGGTAAACAAGTTCGCCAAAATCTTTATCTTCTGTAATTAACATAGAGTTTTCCTGTAAGGCGAAGTTCAGAACACGTTCGTCATCAGCACTCTTCATAAGCTCATCAATTGCCAATACAATGTAGTCATTCTTTCTAAGTGATGTTACGATTTCATAATCGACACTCTCATCAGCAACTATTTTCATCTATGCTGTTACAACTTCGTTTTTTACTGATTCAGATGCAAATTTCAGGCAGGCATAAATTGATTCGATTTTAATAGATGGATAGGATTTTAATAGTTGATCTATATTTTCCCCAAGAGATAACTTTTCCAATATTAGATCCACAGGAATGCGAGTGCCCTTAATAACAGGCTTACCAAACATTACCTTTGGATTTGATTCTATGTGTTCTTTCCAATTCAGTTCCATAAATCAAAATTAATGAATTTTTTGCGAAAGTTCTACTGGAATAGTACATTTAATTGAAATTAGTAATCAATTTGTAAAATTACTGTTTATATGTACTTAGAAAAAGAAAATATAACAATTGTACTTTCAATTCTTCCCAGCATTAAACAACCTACTTCACCCTCTTCCAGTTCGTTATTATCTTCACTATTTTCTTTTCATCCTTTATGTCTTTATCAGACACAAATTCTTCAAAATAGCCGCAGTTAATGCAGATGTAGATATTAAAATAAATTCGCGCAAAACCTGAAACCGGAGGGATCAAACATTAGTTGCTTTTGTTGTAAACGGTATCAGTATTTACTTCCGCTGAATTACACTTTGTGCATGTACCGGCTTTTAAAGTTTCACCCAATTTTACCGCCGGATGTTTTGTTCCATTTTTCCTTAACTTTGTTTATCAGTTTCTCGTTCTTCATATCTTCATCCCTGATGAACTCCTTAAAATATCCGCAGTTTATACAAACAAACGAATCTACATTAAAGCTCTTGGTGGCTGAGACTATGATGAATTTTCTGTGATTAGCCGGTGTTGTATTGCGGTTATCATACACTTCATTTGATCCGCAAACAGGGCATTTGCCGGTTTTGATGGTTTCTACGTTCATATTATTTCAATTTCTCCTTTATTGCGGTGAATTCTTCCGCGGGCAGGAATTTTTCCGCCATTACCACGAGTTTTGTGAATTGTTCGGGAGCGTTGGCTTTCATTCCCCCGAGCATCATAAGCAGATCGCTTTGTGTAATTGCCGGCATTATGTAGCTCTGCCATTTCTCAAATGCTTCGGGAGTGAAGCGCCCGATAATTTTTCCGCGCATTGCATGCAGTTCCTGATCGGTAAAATTTTCCCAAAGCAGACGCTGGGTTTCGGTCTCTTCTTCAACTGTATGGAGCAGGTAGTCTCCGTGGAACTTTGAGAATTTTATGTAGAGCTCGGCACCTGACCCGGATGCCTCGGCGCCTTTTGCGTTCAATTCCTTTATATCATCAAGCAGCTTTTCTATGGCATCCTGTTCCTGCTCAAGTCTCTCGTGATCCTCCATATCTTGCTTTGATGAACCGGGGATTTTTTCTTCAAGGGCAGTAAGTATAACGGAATTTTCATCGTTGGCATGTGTGCTTAGCATCATAAACACATCTTTGCCAAGTGAATGCAGTTTCGCAATATCAACTGAATTATTGAAATCACATTTGCCCAGCAAAAATGAGAATTGGGAAAGTGCGTTCCGCAATCCTTTATGGGCCGCTTCGAAAAGTTTTACACGCTGCATATTATTGTATTTGTGGTTTAATTTATGTTAACGCTAATTTAAAGGGAATGGTTTTAAAATGAAGTGTAAAATTATTCCGTTCCCAAACCGATCTGCCATGGCGGATTGGGAACGAAGATAAAACGCTGTATTTTGCGAGCCGAAGGCGAAGCAATCTCATGATAATACCTTTTGTTCCTGTTCAGGAGAGTTAGGAGGCATCATTTAAAAGCCGATCTTTTCGAGCTGTTTAAAATCTTCAGGTGATACCTTGGTTTCGTCTCCAAGGTAATTCCATTTGATATTGCCTGTGTTGCCTGTAAATACACGATTGATATCCTGAATAGTTACTGCATTCACCAGCGCTTCAAAGTTATCGAACGCGTTCAGATTTCCGCGCAGCTTCCATCTGCCAATGTTCTGTGTTTGGCTTGATGCTGTTTCAAGCCGCATAAAATAGCGGGTTAAGTACGCATGCTTTGATTTTGCGAATTCATCATCGGTAAACCCGTTCTTGCGGACATTATTAATAATATCAACCATAACATTTATGGCATCTTTGGGGTGATCGGTAGTGATATAGAAAACACTGAACGGATTTGTAATAGCGTCACCATTCATATAAGCCGCAGGCGCGTAGCTTAAGCCGCGCTTGGAGCGCAGTTCAACGAAATATTTATCATACATAATGCTCATAGCAACCATCATTGCGACCGCGTCCGGGGAATCCCACGGAATACCCGACATAATTCCCGAAAGATAATTGGTTGATATCTTGCGGGACTCGATATCCTGACCCGGCTGCTCGATCTTTGTTACGGGCTCTTTGGGAGAAGGTGTGCCTTCGGGCAGTTTTGCAAGTGATGATCTGACTTTTTCGATCAGATCACTTTCTGAAACATTACCTGCTACAACAAGAAATGCTCTTTGTTTGCAAAGATTTGCCGAAATGAAAGCTTTGATATCATCCAGTGTTAAAGCCTGTAATGTGTTTTCGTTGCCATATGGATCCTTTTCATAGTTTTTTCCTTTGAACGCAGTTTCAACTGTAATTCGCTCGAGGCGTGAATCGGGGTCACCTTCATTTTGTCTGGCGTAGGAAATGTACTGTTCCTTTTTGTTATTAAATTCACCCGGTTCATATGCCGGGTTCATAAGTGCATCGGTGAAGAGTAACCATGATTTATCCCATGATTCCTTAAGGCACTGCATATTAAGCTCGCCAAAATCCAGCGAAGCATCGCTGCCGAACGTAGTACCCATTTTTTCGGCGGCTGCAAGGAAATCGGTCTTGCTCATTGAAGTTGTGCCGCCTTTTATGATGTAACTGTATGCAACTGCTTCGATTCCCTGTTTATCCAGCGGGTAATTTGCCGTACCTCCGGTCACAAATAATCTAGCGCTAATTACATCTTTGCCGGTGTTTTTAATTATGACCTTAAACCCGTCAACATCAATTTCTTTAATTGAGTTTTGTGAAAACAGCCCGGTACCATTCACAAAAAAAACTGCAGCAAGTGTTACAAAGAAGGCTTTTAATATATTTAGTTTATTCATATTTATTTTAGTCTAAGATATCTTCAAATTTATTTATGTTCATTTTGGTTTTCATATCCGGTGAAAGCAATATTCCGTAAACGGCGGGTTTATCTTTGATATATTTTCTTACATACTTCTTTATATCATCGCGGGTTGTTTTATTGATGTTTTCAATGTAATTGAATCCATAATCAAGATCCTTTATCGCCCAGTTGTAGCCAAGGGCGTGGGAATACCCCGAAGTTTGCTCCATTCTGAATTTTTCCTGTATGGCAAGCTGATTCTTTGCCGTTTCCATTTGTTCATCGGTAAAGTAATTGCCGGAATCCCACATTTCAATATGTTCTTCAAGTTTCGCCATGCACTCCTTTATTTTAGCCGGATTAGGAACTATCCTCAATGAAATTGGCCCGGTATAGATATCCGTTCCGTAATACAGGCTTGCTTCAAGGGCAAGGCCCGCATCAACAAGTTCCCTGCTGAATTTGGAAGATTCAAGGTTTACAATATAAGAAAATACATCAGCAGTATAAGTTGCTTTAACGTCATTTCTTGTATCGGGTCCGTGCCAGCCGATATAAATCACCGGCGCCTGCGCGTTTTCGCCGGTAGTTACAAAGTATATGTTTTCTTTGATAGGTTTAAATTCAGGGATCGGAAATTTTTCAAAAGGATCAAACCCTGAGGGCTGCCAGTCGCCAAATATACTTTCAGCTTTTGCAAAGGCGTCATTTGGGTTCACATCACCCGCAATAATCAAAATTGAGTTATTCGGCCAATAATATTTTTGCTGGATCGTTCTCATTTTTTCAGGGGTTGCAGAAAGTATCACATCATGATCGCCGATAGGAATTTTGCGGCTTTTATCTTTGCCCCACATTTTTTCCTGGAACTCATAGTATAGAGCAAATTCAGGATTTGATTCACCCCGTTGAAATTCACCATTCACAACAGGATGTTCATTGGTCATTTCCTTCTCGAGAAAGAGCGGGTACCGTATTGCGCTGTTCATGAACTTTAAACCATCATCCAGATTACTTGCGGGGAGCGTGAAGAAATAATTCACACGGTTAACTGATGTAGTACCGTTCCATACAATGCCAAGCTCTTTTGTTCGGTTAATGTATGCCTCCTGCGAAGGGATATCTTTGTTGGCTTTAAAGAACATGTGCTCATAGAAGTGTGAGAGTCCGCTGAACTCAGGTGACTCAGTATAAGCACCGTTTTTCACATTTATTTCAATGGTGGCAATTGGAACGCTTTTATCTTCTACTACCAACACATCAAGTCCGTTAGGCAGTGTTTTAAAATAATAGCCTGCAGGCAGATTTGCCTGCGCAAGCAGAAATGCAGAATTGAAAATGAGAGAAAGAAGCGCAATTAAAGTACGTTTCATGTATAGTTTTAAATTAATTATTGATTATTTTGGCGCTGCTGAAGAGGACTGTAAGTGCAAATATAGGGATTTTTGAATTTATAGGAAACGGAGAAATGGAATTGCCGCATGAAATTGCTTTTTATATGAGATTGCTTCGAATGCTAAAGCATTGCCGCAAAAAAACGAATATTTGCCGGGAACGAAGTGCTATGCCCGCCTTTGGCGCGGACGAAGCAATCCCATTTAAAAAATTTCTTTACTAACGATCATATCATTATTAGTTACGCCATTTTTCTTCAGGTTCGGCGTAGTGCTCAATGAAACCGCAGTTCGCGCATTTGTATGGAGTTACAGGATACTGAGGAATGCCAGCATTTGGACCCATATATTTTGTGATATCTTTTTTCTCGCCTTCTGCCCATACTACATAATTAAAAAGGATAGGAAGCTCGCTGTTGCGGACATAGAAAAATCCTTTTTTCATTTCCGCCATACATTTAGGACATTGTTTGGATATCATAGTATATTTAAATTTGAAAAGTGTTTTAAAAGAGAATGCCTCAATTGATTTTTTCTGCTTTTTTCCTCACGGTTGAGCCAATTACAATTCCCGCAGATACAAGCACGATATTTTTTATAATGTATTGACCTTCAAGTGTAGGGCTTATTGGTACCAATGTGAAAGTTTCCGCGGGGAAAAGGAAAAGCGGGGTTACTGTGCCCAGCATCTGGAAAAACAGAATAAGTAACGTTGTACGTAAAAATATGCGGAATATAAGTCCTAGCCCGATGAGAGTTTCCATGGCAGCAAGCATATAGATAGAAACAGCAGGTTTTATTATTCCAAAAGTGAGAATAGAAATAGTATTTGTAGCAAGCTGCTCAGCGGGGCTTGAGCCCGGAAAGAATTTTAGAAAGCCGAACCATAAAAAGATCACTCCAAGACTGATACGCAAAAGCCTGATGCCGTTTTCGGTCATCCATCCCGTTATGGCTTTATCAATTTGGTTGTATTTTTGAGATATGGCTGTTATCATTGATCTGAAAGATATTTTATGTGTTTGGAGACGTGCCAGCGGCACGTCTGTGCAGTTGAATGTAATAAATTAATCTATTTTTCAACCTATTGACTTATCCGGTTTGTTCTTCTGATAGCTTCTCTGATCTATCAGCGATTTTTAGCTTTTCGAAGAGTTCCGCGAGATCACCTTCCATCACCTGTGAGAGATTGTACATTGTTAAGCCAATACGGTGGTCGGTCAGACGGTTCTGCGGAAAATTATACGTGCGGATTTTATCGCTTCTATCACCGGAGCCTACCATCAATTTTCTTTTCTGTGAAGTTTCTTTATCGTGTTTTTCAATTTCGGCTTCAAGCAGCCTTGAGCGCAGCACTTTCATGGCTTTCTGCTTATTCTTAAGCTGCGAGCGTTCATCCTGGCATTGAACTACAACTCCTGTGGGAATATGTGTTATGCGGATAGCTGTTTCAACCTTATTTACATTCTGCCCGCCTGCGCCGCCGGAACGGAATACATCAATTTTAAGATCTGAGGGGTTAATATCAACATCAACCTCATCCGCTTCCGGCAGTACAGCAACCGAGGCGGCTGATGTGTGAACGCGTCCCTGGGTTTCGGTTTCGGGTACCCGCTGTACGCGGTGTACACCGCTTTCATATTTAAGGGTGCCGTAGATATCTTTGCCTGAAACACTTACTATTACTTCTTTAAGTCCGCCAAGCCCTGAAGATTCATTATAAGTGACAAGCTCCATTTTCCATCCGGTTCTTTCGGCAAAACGGCTGTACATTCTGTACAGGTCAGCTGCAAACAGCGCGGCTTCATCGCCGCCGGTACCGGCGCGTATTTCAAGCATAGCGTTTTTGGAATCATTGGGGTCTTTGGGAACAAGAAGTTCTTTCATTTCAGCTTCAAGTTTATCATATCTCCTCTGCAGTTCTTCCTGCTCGCCGGCAGCAAGTTCTTTCATTTCCGCGTCATTGGTTTCATACAGCAGCTTTTTGTTCTCTTCAAGCTGAGATTTAACCTTAATGTATTCATCGTAGGCATTAACAATATCGGTAAGGTCACTGTATTCCTTTGAAAGTCTGCGGAATTCTTTCTGATCGTTTGCTGTACCGGGCTGATTGAGCAGCTCCGCAATTTCATTGAATCGCAGCTTTACTTTTTCCAGTTTATCGAACATTTATGTATTATTGTACTTTTAGCTTTATTATTTTCTATTGATACGAAAATACCTTTAAATGTGTGGAAGTTCAATTCAATTGGCAATGAGTAAAGAGTAATGAGCAATGAGTAATGAGCAATGAGTAATGAGCAATGAGTAATGAGCAATGAGTAATGAGCAATGAGCAATGAGCAATGAGCAATGAGCAATGAGCAATGAGCAATGAG